>Ga0181517_10002343_pt1 | contig 19475 bp, 16 predicted proteins | sample PEATcosm2014_Bin_31_FD_119748 | JGI IMG/M metagenome (GOLD analysis project Ga0181517, IMG submission 119748) | Peatland microbial communities from MTU Mesocosm Facility, Houghton, MI, USA - PEATcosm2014_Bin01_30_metaG | ecosystem: Environmental > Terrestrial > Soil > Wetlands > Peat | place... | reverse complement strand
GGAATCAAAGCCTTCCCCGCCAAACAACCAGAGATTGTCGCTGCTGTCGGTCCAGGTGTAAGCGGGATCGCCGCCAAATGCAGAATCAGCAGGAGAGCGGCCCCCCGGAATGTTGATCGCCGATGGCGTACCCAGAGTGCCGTACACCCCCGGGGACTTCCCGAATTCGGGCGCGTTGTCGGTGGGCGCACTGTTCCCGCTCATCCAGGCCCATTGGTGGGTGGAAGAGTTGAACTTCCAGAGGTCGTTAATATACGTGCCTTCAAGTCCGCTGAAGCCATCGAAGTCGTAGGAAACTTCAACGCCCCCTCCAAATATCCAAACATTGCCAGATTTGTCAGTCCAGGTGAACATTTGGCTGCGGCCTTGCGGGATGTTTCCAGGAGCAGCAGTCCCGAGTGTGCCCGGCACGCCGGACGCGCTGCAAACTGAGGTTCCGTTAATGCAACCGTCTGAAAAGGTGCTGCTTCCCCCCATCCAGGTCCATTGACTGATTGAAGGGTTGAACATCCAAAGGTCATTCAGATAACCGCTTGTTCCTGCGGAGTCCTGTCCATCTCCTCCAAACAACCAGAGATTGCCGCTGCTGTCGATCCAACTGGCCGCATCCCTGCGTGCTCCAGGCGTATTGCCAGATGCAGGCTGGCCTAACTTGCCGTAAACGCCCGGCGTTAACGGATTGAGCTCATTGCTTCCACCCATCCATGCCCATTCATGGATTGAAACATCGAACTTCCAGAGAGCGTTGAACATCACATCGTTGGTGCTAGTGCCGGTTATGTAGTATTCAAACCCGCCAAAGAGCCAGAGATTGCCCTGCTTATCGACCCATGTATTTGGATATTGCAGGCTGCCTGGAGTGACTTCGGGAGAAGGGGTTTGATAGGCGCCAAACACTGCTGGCGGGGCGCAGGCCAGGCAATCTGAGGAGGAACCGCCGGAAAGGGTAAAGCCTCCAACCCCGGACGGGCCGCTGGTTGGGAGTGCGCTGCTTCCCGCCATCCATGTCCATTCCTGCGTTGTGGTGTTGTACTCCCAGACGTCGTCAAGAAAGCCATCGGCTCCGGTGGAATCGAAACCGTCCGGTTCGCTCCCATAGAGCCAGAGATTTCCATCGTTATCGGTCCAACTGATCGACAAGTCACGGCCACCGGGTGTGTTTCCGGCGGCTGGAACGCCCAGTTGCGCGAACACTCCTGCCGGTTGGCGGCCCTGGTTGCTTCCGGCCATCCAGGTCCATTCGTTCGCGCCGCTGGTCTGCGACCAGGCACACAAAGACATGCCGGCAAGCCCAAGCGTGCACCCGAACAATGAGAGGGCCCGCAAACTGTACTTTCTCGCTTGCACTGGAAGTCACCCGTGGCGTTGATTCGCAGCGATTGTACATCCGCCTCGACTTCCGGCGCGTGCGGCTCGACACCTGCCGCACTAGGAGGTAATCCAACCGCGTCAGAGAATGGACTTATAACTCCGCCGGGGTTGCTGCCCTCATCAAGTAGTTAAGAATGTGTGGATTATCGGCTGCCATGCACCGAGAATCCAATTTTGCTTGATCGGATGCAAGCAAAAACCTGCTCGCATTCTCTAGTTGCGTCCGGGCTCTTCCGGGCGCAATTCTCCTTCTCCCCTTGACAATCGACAAGAGGTGGCGTAATCCTTGTTGTCGAATGTCAAGGGGAGCGAAATGCCGCCATCTACCGATCTCTTGCAGGGAACGCTTGACCTGCTGATTCTGCAAACGCTGGTGCCCGGACCGATGCACGGCTGGGGAGTTGCCCAGCGTATCCAGCAGATTTCAAAGGAGGTACTTCAGATCGGGCAGGGGTCGCTTTATCCCGCCCTGCACCGGCTGGAATACAAGGGTTGGATCCAATCGGATTGGGGCAATTCCGAGAACAACCGCCGGGCCAAGTACTACTCGCTGACCGCAGCCGGCAGAAAGCAACTGGAGACCGAACTGGAGACCTGGGAGCGGCTGTCGGCGGCCATCGGCCTGGTGCTTGGGCAGATTCCGGAGGCGGAGGCATGAGCAGCGATAGTCTGCGCCGATTCCGGTTTCTTGTTCGCCAGAGCCTGTTGAAAGGCGTCCGCCGGCGCGAACTCGACGAGGAACTCCGGTTTCATGTTGAGCAGGCGACCGAGGCCAACATGGCCGCGGGCATGTTGCCGGCAGAGGCGCGACGGCAGGCGCTGATTGACTTCGGAGGCGTGGAGCGCGCTCGCGAGCAATGCCACGAGGCGCGTCCCGGCTGGTGGCTGGGCACAGTTGCGCAGGATGTGCGTTACGCGCTGCGCGGATTTCGGCGCAACCCGGTTTTTACCATAACCGTGATTGCCACGTTGGCGCTGGGCATTGGCGCCACTACTGCGGTCTTCAGCGTGGTCGACCGCATTCTTTTCCGCCCGCTGCCCTACGCGCACGACGACCGTCTCGTCTCGGTGGGGCTGGTGCAGTCGCTGGAACGGCAGGAGTTTATGGTCGGCGGATTCTTCTTCGACTGGCGCGATAATCAAAAGCCATTCGAGGCCATTGCCTCGCAGGAAGCGCTTCCGCACGCCTGCAACCTGGTTGAAGCCAGTCCGGCGCAGCTCAGCTGCGTGCATGCGCAGGCCGGCTTTCTGCCTCTGTTGGGGATTTCGCCGGTGCTGGGCCGCAATTTTGCTCCCGACGAAGACCGGCCCAACGGACCACGCGTTGCCCTCATCTCCTATGGCCTGTGGCTCGACCACTACAACCGCGACCCCGCCATCCTGAACCGCACTATCGACCTCGACGGCGTCCCAGCCCGCGTGATTGGCGTGCTTCCGCGCGGATTTGAGCTGCCCACGCTGCAGGCCGCCGATGTGATGATGCCTATGGCTCTGGATGAAGGCCTGGAGCGCAAGTCGAGCCCGGGACATCCCATGCGCGCCTTCGGCCTGCTCCGGCCGGGAGTGAGCATCGCGCAGGCCAAGGCGGAGATGGAGCCGTTGTTTGAGCGCACGCAGGCATGGATTCCACCGGAGATTCGAAAGGACTTCCACCTCAGCATCCGCTCCCTGCGCGACCGCGAAACAAAGGACGTGCAGTTGACGGCCTGGATACTGCTGGGCGCCGTGCTCGCTGTGATGCTGATTGCCTGCGCCAATGTCGCCAGCCTCATGATGGCGCGCGGCGAGGCGCGGGAGCGGGAGTTGGCGGTGCGTTCCGCCTTGGGCGCGAGCCGCGGGCGGCTGATCAGGCAAACGCTCACCGAAGCTGTACTGCTCTCGTTTGCCGGGGCGGCGGTGGGAATGGCGCTTGCCGAGGGTCTGCTGCGGGTCTTCCTGGCCCTTGCTCCCACGGGGATTCCATTTCTTGCCCGGGCCGGCCTGGACCTTCGGATTGCATGGTTCACTGTGCTGCTTTCGCTGGTTTGCGGCGTACTCTTCGGTCTGTTGCCTGCACTGCAACGGCCGCGTGCCCTGGCCGCACGCGCCGCCAAAACTCGCAAGCGCACCGTGCTGCGGCGCGGCCTGGTTGTAGCCCAGATCGCCATCAGCATGGTTCTGCTCTCAGGCGCGGCGCTTTTGATCAAGAGCTTTCAAAACATGGAAGAACAGGGTCTGGGGATGCAATCCCAGGGAGTGCTGACTGCCCGCATCGCGCTCCCCGGTTTCCGCTACGACACGGGGCAGAAGAAAATGGAGTTTTATCTGAAGGCGGAAGCGGCGCTGCGGCGCCTTCCTGGCATACGCGCGGTTGCGTTCAGCGATTCAGTGCCTCCCGGGGGATGGAATGGGGGTGAACGGCTCGCAGGCTTCGCAGCCGAGGGAAAGCCCCGTTTGGCGCAGGGAACAGGCGGCTCGGTGGTGATCCGCGGAGTTACGCCCGACTACTTCCAGGCGTTGAATATCCCCATCGTGCGCGGCCGAAGCTTTAGCGAACAGGATCGAAACGGCAGCCAATACCTCGTAGTACTGAGCCGGCTGTTGGCCGCCCGCATGTTTCCAGGCGAAGACCCCGTGGGCAAGCGGATCCAGAGGATTCGCGACGGGCTCTGGTTCACGGTGGCGGGCGTGGCCGAAAACGTGAAAAATGGCGGTCTCACGGAGCAGGATGATCCGGAGATTTACTTCCTCCGGCGCAGCGTCGTCCAGGACTGGGGCGAGCGGGCGCCGGTGGGCGAAGTGATGAGCGGCGCGGCGCCGATCCTGATTGTGGATGCGGCGCTGCCGCCCGCGACCATTGCGCCGTGGGTGCGGTCGCAGATTGCCCAGCTCGATCCCACCGTCCCGGTGAAGATTGAAACTCTCAATGAGATGGTGAGCAAACTCGCTGACCGGCCGCGCTTTGAGACGGCGCTGCTCGGCTTCTTCGCGCTGTGCGGACTGCTGATGGCGGTGATAGGGCTCTACGGCGTTATTGCGTTTGTGGCCGCGCAGCGAACGCAGGAGATCGGCGTTCGCATGGCCCTGGGTGCGACCCGGCTTGACGTTCTGCGGCTCATCGCCGGTGAAGGGGTGCGGCTGATCGTGTTGGGTGGAGTGCTCGGCCTGGGTGCGGCCCTGGCTCTTGCGCAGTTCCTCAAGAGCCTGCTGTTCGGCGTAGCACCGCACGATCCAGCGACATTTGCGGCCGTTGCAGTGCTGCTTGCACTGGTTGCCCTGGCGGCGACGCTGGTTCCGGCGCGCGCGGCCATGAAGATTGAGCCGGTAGTGGCACTGCGGTACGAGTGATTCCAAGAAGGTCTGGGCTGAGCCCAGGCACAAGCTCCCGGAGGGAGCGGTCGAAGATAGCCCAGGAAAAGCGAAGCGCACTCCTGGGACGGCCTGTACGGAGGTATTGCCAAGATGAACGAGTGGCTGACACGAATGCGCTTTCTTTTTCGCCAGACCCTGACGGGACGCGCGAAGCAGGGCGATGTTGACGAGGAGTTGAAGTTCCACATCGAACAGACCATCGAGGCCAATCTCGCGGCAGGGATGTCCCCCGTCGAGGCACGCCGGCAGGCTCTGGTTGACTTCGGTGGCGTGGAGCGCACCCGCGAGCAGTGCCACGAGGCGCGGCCCGGCTGGTGGCTGGGCACGGTGGCGCAGGATGTGCGTTATGCCCTCCGCGGCTTCCGCCGCAATCCAGTCTTCACAATCACGGTCATCGCTACGCTGGCGCTGGGCATCGGCGCCACCACAGCGGTTTTCAGCGTAGTCGACCGCATTCTCTTCCGCCCGCTCCCCTACGCGCACGACGACCGGTTGGTCTCGGTCGGGCTCACTGCCCCCATCATTCCCCAGGAGTTCATGCTGGGCGGTTCCTATTACGAATGGCGCGACAATCAAAAGCCGTTTGAGGCGTTCACTTCCGAGACAGGGGTCAGGGAGTGCAACCTGACAGAGCGCAATCCGGCGCGACTCAGTTGTGCGAGCGTGGAGCAGAATTTTCTGCCAACGCTGGGGATCTCTCCCATGCTGGGGCGCAATTTTCTGCCCGAAGAGGATCGTCCCAACGGTCCCAAAGTGGCGCTCCTCTCCTACGGGTTGTGGAGCTCGCATTATGGGCTTGATCCGGCCATCGTCAATCGGCTCGTCGATATCGATGGCAAGCAAGTGCGCGTGGTGGGTGTGCTACCGAAGGATTTTGAGATGCCCAGACTGCAGGCCGCCGATGTCGTTGTGCCTCAAGCCCTGGACGAGGCAGCCGAGCGGAGGGAATCCCCCGACACAGTGATGTACGCGTTCGCGCGTCTGAAACCGGAGGTGAGCGCGGAACAGGCGGAGGCGGCTCTTCAGCCGGTCTTCAATTACTCATTGAACCTGGCGCCGGCGCAATTCCGCAAAGAGGTGCATCTGCGGGTGCGCTCGCTTCGCGACCGGCAGATGCAGGACGTGAAGCTGATGGCGTGGGTGCTGCTTGGGGCAGTGCTGGCCGTGTTGCTGATTGCCTGCGCGAACATGGCCAGCTTGCTTTTGGCTCGGGCTGTGGCACGGGAGCGCGAACTGGCGGTGCGTTCAGTTCTGGGCGCGAGTCGAGCGAGGCTGATTCGTCAAACACTGACGGAGACCTTTCTGCTGTCGCTTGGCGGAGCTGCGGCGGGATGCGCTCTGGCGGAGATCCTGTTGCGGGTATTTGTTGCGATTGCACCTGCGGGCATTCCATTTCTTGCCAAGGCGCATCTTGACCTACGCATCGTCTTGTTCACCGTTTTCCTTTCGCTGCTATGCGGCGCCTTTTTCGGAGCCTTGCCCGCGCTGCAGAAGCCGCGTGCGGCTGCATTGGCAGCGCGTTCCAAGAGCTCTAGTACAAATGCGTGGACCAGGCGGATCCTGGTGATGGGTCAAATCGCCATCAGTATGGTTCTGCTGACGGGTGCGGCGCTTCTGGTGCGCAGTGTTCGCAACATCGAAGGGCAGGATCTGGGCCTGCGGACCCAGGGCGTGCTGGCGGTGCGCGTGCCGTTGCCGGGTTACCGCTACGGGACCCCGCAGACCCGCATGGATTTCTTTCTGCGGGCGGAAGCCGCGATGCGGCGCTTGCCAGGCGTGCAGACGGTGGGCATGAGCGACACGCTCCCGCCCGGTGACATTCATCAGGACCAGATTTACAGCAACATCGCCATCGCCGGCCACCCGCGGTCGAAAGGCGGAACCGGAGGCATGGTGACGTGGCGATGGGTTTCGCCGGAGTACTTCTCGACACTCGGCATTCCGATTGAGCAGGGCCAACCCTTCCGCGAAGAGCAGCGTACGCAGAGTGAGCGCAATGTCATTCTTAGCAAGCTTTTGGCGACACGCCTCTTCGGCAATGAGAACCCTGTTGGCCAGCGCATTCAGCCGGTTCCCAAGGGGCCGTGGTACACCGTTCAGGGCGTCGCGGCAGATGTGAAGAACTCCGGCCTCAGCGGCAACGATGAGCCGGAGTTTTACCAGCTCCGGCGCGATGTCGCAGAGGATTGGAATCAATCCGCGGTTTTGACCCTGCGCACAGCGCAGCCGCCCGACGCGGCCGTGCCCTGGGTCCGAGCGCAGATTGCGCAGATCGACCCCACGGTTCCCGTCGAAATCAATACCCTCTCGCAAAGCGTCACCAAGCTAGCCGACCGTCCGCGCTTTGAGACGGCGCTGCTCGGCTTCTTCGCCCTCTGCGGCCTGCTGATGGCGGTGATCGGGCTCTACGGAGTCATTGCATTCGTGGCAGCGCAGCGCACCCAGGAAATTGGGGTCCGCATGGCTTTGGGCGCTACCCGGCTTGACATACTTCGCTTAATTGCCGGCGAGGGCGTGCGGCTGATCGTGCTAGGCGGGGTCGTCGGCCTGGGAGCAGCGTTCGCTGCCGCGCAACTGCTGAAGAGTCTGCTGTTTGGCGTTGGTCCGCACGATCCGGCCGCATTCGTGGCTGTCGCTCTACTGCTGGCGCTGGTGGCCCTGGCGGCCACGCTGGTTCCCGCCCGGGCGGCGATGAAGGTTGAGCCGGTGGTGGCACTGCGCTATGAGTAGGCTTTTTGGAGCGCAGAGAACTTGGCCCAGCCGCCCATTCCGCGTATACTGGAGATTCGGAAAGCCGCCGGGGAGGTGTGTCTGCACCCGCCCCAACGGCCGCCCCGGCAGACAGACCTTGATTGAGCGCACACGGTGGCGCTTGAAGGCGGCTGGTTCCGCGGCACGATACACCCAAAGTTTGGAGCAAAGTCATGGCACAGGTATGCGATATTTGCGGCAAAGGCCCGCAGTTTGGCAATAACATCTCTCACGCGCACAACGTAACCCGCCGTAGCTGGAGCGTGAACCTTCAGGCTGTCAAGGCGCTGGTCAACGGCCACGCCAAGCGGATCCGCGTTTGCACCAGCTGCATCAAGAGCGGCAAAATCGCCAAGGCGTAACGGCAGCAGGTAACCGCTCCAACCAGGTAAGCGCAGATTTCAGGGTTGACACTCAACCCCGTCCCTTGCGGACGGGGTTTTGTTGTGCCTGGAATTCACCTATTTGGCGCGTTCAAACTGCAGCGAAGCCGAGTTGATGCAGTAGCGCAACCCGGTGGGGCCGGGGCCGTCTGGGAAGACGTGGCCCAGGTGGCCGCCGCAGCGGGCGCAGGTCACCTCAACGCGGCGCATCCCAAAGGTCTTGTCCTCGTGCTCTTCAACGGCCGTCGAGTCCGCGGGGATGGTGAAGCTGGGCCAGCCGCAGCCAGAGTCGAATTTGGCGTCGCTGTGGAACAACAGTGCCTCGCAAGCGGCGCAGTGGTAGTCGCCGGTGGCGTGGTTCTGGGTCAGCGCGCCGGTGAAGGGGCGTTCGGTGCCCTTTTGGCGCAGCACCTGGTACTGCTCCTGGGTCAGCAGCGTGCGCCACTCGGCGTCGCTGCGCACTACCTTGTCGGGCGTTTCGCTCATTGGGACCTCCGGGGCGGGCCGCATGCCGATTGGAGAACAACTTTTGGGGAAGCAATCGGAACCCGGCCTCGAACGCGTTAAACCTCTGCAATCATCTCGATTTCTACCAGCACATCCTTGGGCAGGCGGGCGGCCTCGACCGTGGTGCGCGCAGGCAGCGGGCCAGGCTCGCGTCCGAAATACGCTGCGTACACTGCGTTCATGGCGGCAAAGTCGCTCATGTCTTTCAAATAGACATTGGCCTTGACGACCTTCCCGAGGGTCGTGCCGCCCGCTTCAAGGATGGCCTTCAGATTCTCAAAAGTGCGGGTCGTCTGCTCGGTGATGCCGCCAGCCACAACTTGCTGGGTGGCCGGGTCAACGCCGGCCTGGCCGGCGGTGAAAACGAAGTTACCAGAGCGCACGCCTTGGGAATAAGGTCCGATGGCGGCAGGGGCTTTGTCGGTTGCGATGGCTGTTTTGCTCATGGGTAGATTGTAACTGGGAAATTTCGGGGCGCGATCGCGCTCCTGTTGCGGCGATGCCGAGAGCGACAGGCCCCGGGGAGAGGTTTAACGCCAGACGGCCAGCACGACACCAGAGATGAGCATCGCGACCAGCCAGTATCCCGAGTTGATGGCGAAGAGCTTGTAGGGCCGCTTCTCGTAGTTTGTCTCGGCGAACAGCGGCGCCGCCATGAAGCCCAGCCAGCAGATAAAGCCCACGAAGGCTCCGCGGTGGATGGTGTTCGCGCCGGACCAATAGATAACATGAGCCAGGATGAACGACAAAATCAGCCCGCCGATGAACGATGAACTCATGGCGAAGGCAATGCCGGTGGGCCTCTCGCCCTTGGTGTGGCCGGTCAGCGCCATCCACGGCTTGGCAAAGAGCAGCGAATACCACAACGCGCCAAGGAAGAACTGGATGAGCGTCGCAACAAGAATGGCCCACCAATTGAAATTCATAAGATGGTGCATTCAAAAACCTCCATGCCCAGATAGTTTTGTCGTCTCGAAGTCCGGACTCGCATGCAGGTTGGGGTAAACCGCCGGAAAGAGGACGCGCAGATGACTTTGCGGCAGTTAGCGGAGAGATGTCAAGGAGATTTGCGCTGGCACGGGCACTTAGCGGCGCTTCAATGCTTCGAGCTCATCGAGCGTGCGGGGCCAATCAGAGCCCAGCAGGCGCGAAAGGCCACGGTCGGCGAGCACCTTTCCGCCGGTCTGGCACCTGGCGCAATAGTCGGTCTCGTTGTCGGCGTAGCGGATGCGCTGCACCTTCTGGCCGCATCGTGGGCATGGCTCGCCGAACTTACCATGCACGGCCATCTCGGGACGGAAGGCAGTAACCTTCTCGGGGAATGCTTTGGCGGCTTCAGTGCGCAGACGATCGATCCAGAGAGTTAGCGTTTCGCGCGTAGCGGCGAAGAGGCGTTCCCATTCCTCCTGTTTGAGTTTGTGGGTTAGCGCAATGGGCGAGAGCTGCGCGGCGTGCAGAATCTCGTCGGAGTAAGCATTGCCTACGCCGCTGATGAGCCGCGGATCGGTGAGCGCGCGCTTGAGGGTGCGGTTTTCCATATTCAAGGCAGTCCGGAAACCGTCGAGGTCGGTCTCAAAGACTTCAACGCCGCCGGGGTCGATGGTGTGGAGAGCCTCCTCCCCGCGCAGCAGGTGCAACGAGGCGCGGCGCTTGCTGCCGGCCTCGGTTAGTACCAACGATCCGAGGGGAAAGTCGAGGGCGAGAAGCCCGTTGCGGCCGGCCAGCTTGGCTTGCGGCGGCTTCCAGTGCAGCCGCCCGGCGATCATCAGGTGCAGCACCAGCCACAATAGCCCGGGGTCCCCAACAACGGGTCTTTGTTGTTGGGGTGGCAAGTCGGGCTCTACGCCAATGACGATGCGCTTGCCAATGCGCCTTATTGCGCGCACGGTCTTTCCTTCGACTGCTGCAATTGGTGGATCAACTGTTCGAAGCAGGAAGACACTCCCCAGCCGCACATGCTCCAGCGGGTGGCCAAGAATGCGGGCTTCAAGCGCGGAGATATACGCGGCGATGTCGGGCAACTCGGGCATTGCTACCAGATTGCAGCCGGCACGCGTCCTTCCGCAAGGTCGCTCTTGCGCATCGTGCGACGAAACGCTATCGTCTTTGGTACCCGGGAACAATTTGCGGGTTACCGGGAAGCAATCAAAACCAAAGAGGGTAGCCGATCATGATTGACTCCCCCAGGATCGTCGAGACGTCAGCGCGGCAAACCGCCATCATCCACTTCACCATTCCCAAGGCAGACATCCAGAAGGTGATGGGTCCCGGCATTCGAGAAGTGATGGAAGCGGTTACTACGCAGAGAGTCGGACCGACCGGTCCGTGGTTCAGCTATCATTTCAGGATTGACCCTGCGGTCTGGGACTTCGAAGTGGGCGTTCCGGTTTCGACGCCAGTCACCGCTGTGGGCCGCGTCCGGCAGGGAACTCTGCCTGCCGCGACGGTGGCGCGCGCCAACTATCGCGGCAGGTACGAGAACCTTGGCGCGGCGTGGGCGGAGTTGGAGGCGTGGATCAATGACTACGGCCACACGGCGCGTCCCGATCTCTGGGAAAGTTATGTTGCCGGACCGGAATCAAGCGTGGACCCGGCAGACTGGGTGACGGAACTCAACCGGCCATTGGCCAAAGCTTGAACCGGGGCGGGGTTGCCCGGGATTCAGGAATCAAGGCAGGATCGTGTTGTCAATGAGCCTGGTGGCTCCAACCCAAGCCGCAACCGCGAAGAGCGTCCCTGGAGCGGCGACTTCGGCTGGTTCAAGGGTCGCCCAATTCACCAACTCAATGTAGTCCACTCGGATTGCGGGCTCGGCGGCAAATGTTTGGCGGGCGGCGGCAATCAGCGCGGAGGCGCGGCGCTCGCCGGCGGCGGCCAGTGCCTCTACCTTGCGCACAGTCTGGCTCAATATCAGCGCCTGCGCACGCTCAGCCGCGCTCAGATACAAATTGCGTGAACTCAGCGCCAGTCCGTCGGCTTCCCGGACAATGGGGCAGACCACAATCTCCGTCGCCATGCGCAGGTCGGTCACCATGCGGCGCAGAATGGCAACCTGGGCCGCATCCTTCTGGCCGAAAAAGGCGCGGTCCGGCTCGGCGGCGATCAACAGCTTTGAAACGACAGTGGCCACACCACGAAAGTGCCCGGGGCGGGATGCGCCATCGAGGCGGTTACTCATGCCCTCTACATCGACAAACGTGGCTGCCGCGGCTGGATAAAGCTCGTCGACTGCGGGCGCAAAGACTACGCTTGCACCTTGGGCGGCGGCCAGCGCGCAATCCGCATCGAAAGTGCGCGGATACACGGCGTAGTCCTCGTTGGGTCCAAACTGCGTGGGGTTAACGAAGACGCTGACGGCAACTGCACCACAGGAGGCAGCAGCGGCGCGAATCAGCGACGCGTGCCCCGCGTGCAGAGCCCCCATGGTAGGCACGAGACCAATCGATTTGCCTTTGGCGCGGTGGTCTCGCGACCATTGGCGAAGTTCGGTGACGTCGCGAAGAATCTCCATCAGACTTTGCGCAGCTTTCCGGTTTTTACTGGAGCCTCAAGCGCCTGCCGCACCGCTTCGGGTAGATGATAGCTTTCTTCGTCGTTTGGAAAGGCGCGGTGCTCCACGTCTTCGCGGTAGTGCTCTACCGCGCCGCGAATCAGGGCCGCGGCATCGGCGTAGCGGCGGACAAACTTGGCTGCCGGCGCAAAGGTCAAATTCAGCAGGTCGTGGAAGACCAGAATCTGGCCGTCGCAATCGGGACCTGCGCCAATGCCGATGGTCGGAATGGGCAGTTCGGCGGTAATGGCCGCGGCCACCTCGCGCGGAACGCCCTCAAGCACCAGCGCGCCGGCGCCGGCCTCGGCAAGAGCCATGGCGTCGGCCTTGAGCGCCAGGACAGTTTCAGCGGTGCGGCCCTGCACGCGATAGCCGCCCATGCGATGAATGCTCTGCGGTGTGAGGCCCAGGTGGCCCACCACGGGAATCTCGGCCTCGGTGAGTGCGCGGACCAGTTCGATGCGCGGCCCCTCGACCTTGACCGCCTCGGCACCGGCCTCTTTCACAAAGCGAACGGCATTGGCCAAGCCTTCGGCTACCGTGCCGTGATAGCTGCCGAAGGGCATGTCGGCCACCAGCAGCGCGCGGCGCACAGCGCGGCGGACGGCGCGGGTATGGTGCAGCATCTCGTCCACGGTGACGGCCAGCGTGTTTTCGTGGCCCAGCACCACCATGGCCAGCGAGTCGCCCACCAGGATCATGTCCACGCCGGCCTCATCCACCAGCCGCGAAGTCGCATAATCGTAGGCGGTGAGCGAGGAGATAGGTTTTCCCTGGCGCTTCATTTCAAGCAGCGCGGGCATGGTGACTTTCGTGAGGGGAATTCCGGCGGAGGCGGAACTATTTTCGCCGGGGAAGTTGGTAATGCTCATTGGGGCCTCCAGTGCCGCTCCGCAAATACAAGATGCAGCCCGATCAAGTTGAGTATACGCCCCAAAATTAGCCTGGATTTCTCACTTGGCGCCGAGAATTCTGGCGTCGCACCACCCTCCAAACCCCGCACCACCCTGCAAATGCCGCACCACCCAGCAAACCCCGCACGGCCCCGAGTAGCGCCAGCCTCCCGGCCGGGGTCCCCAACGACAGGTCTTCGTCGTTGGGGTGGTTGGCCGGCTGTAGCGCGGTCGTCCTCGTCCGCGCTCGGCGGAGCGAGGCTTCACCGGCTTGCCGCCACCCCCCTTCGCACCGCACACTGGTATTCATGCTTTCACCACTGGCCACAAACGTCTCTGCCGCGCTGGGCGCCGCTGCCATGCTGGGGCTGGCTGCCGGCGGGTTTGCCTATGCGTCCAAGTGGCCGGGCTCGCGGATATTCGGCGAAGCGCTCATCGCTCCGCGCCGCGCGGGCGAACTGGCCCTCACCTTTGACGACGGGCCCAACCCTCTTTGGACTCCGCGGCTGCTGGACATTCTTGCCAGCCACGGCGTGCATGCGACATTCTTCATGCTCGGCAGCCGCGCTGCCGCGGAGCCCGCATTGGTGCGGCGCGTTATCGCGGAGGGCCACTTGGTTGGCAATCACTCCTGGAACCATCTGAATCTTGCGCTCACCGCCGCCGGCCGAGTCCGCGACGAACTGCTCCAAAGTAAAGAAACCCTGGAGGGGATTTCTGGGCAGCCGGTCAAGTTCTTTCGCCCGCCGTTTGGGGCGCGGCGGCCCGTGGTGCTGCGCGCGGCTCGCGAGATGGGAATGACGCCGGTGCTCTGGAACGCGATGACTTGCGACTGGAAGGAGCCCTCGGCGGAAAAGATTGCGGCGTGGCTGGAGCACAAGATCGACCGGCTCGCACGGCGGGGCTACGCGGCCAACATTGTGCTTCACGACGGCAGCCACAACGATGCGGCTGCGAATCGCGGGCCGTCGGTGGCGGCGGTTGAAAGACTGATTTCGGGCTATAAGGGGACGCATCGCTTTGTGATGCTGGACGCGTGGACGTAGCGTCCCGGACTAAGACGTGTTCCAAATATCCGCATTGTGTCAGTCGTCCACCGGCGTTGCCGACCCGCAGGAAATGAAACATGGCACACACTAAGCCGTCGCACGAATCCGGCCCCAGAGGGGTCGTGGAAAATAGCCCAGGCCGGGGTCCCCGGCGACAGGTCCTCGTCGCTGGGGTGGAGGACAAGCGCAGCGCAGTCCTGGGGAAGCCTGCCATTTTTGAAACAAGCTCTACTCGGCTTGGACGGCTTTGAAGGCTTCGTGCGCGGCAGCGATGGTAGCGGTTTCCTCAGCCTCGCCGTGAGCGGTGCCCAGGAACGCCGCTTCAAATTGCGAGGGCGGCAGCCAGACTCCATGCTCCAACATGGCGTGGTGGAAGCGTCCGAAGGCGGCGGTGTCGCTTTTGGCGGCCTGGTCGTAGTCGGTCACCGGACCCGGCGTGAAGAACCAGGTCCACATGGCGCCTACTCGGTTCAGCGTCAGCGGCACACCTGCCTTGGCCGCCTCGGCGGCGACGCCTTCGGCCACGGCTTTGGCGGTGGCCTCAAGCTGCGGATAAACCGTGGCGGCGTGTTCCTGCAAATAGCTCACAGTCGCAATGCCCGCGGCCATGGCCAGCGGATTGCCGCTCAGCGTTCCGGCCTGATACACCGGCCCCAGTGGGGCCAGCATGTCCATGAATTTACGCTTGCCGCCGAAGACGCCCACCGGCAGCCCGCCGCCCACGATCTTGCCCAGCGTTACGAGGTCGGCGTCCAGTTTGTAAAGCTCCAGAGCGCCGCCCAACGCCACGCGGAAGCCGGTCATCACCTCGTCCACGATCAGCAAAGCTCCTTCGCGAGCGGTTATTGCACGCAGACCTGCCAGATAGCCTGCGGCCGGAGCAATGCAGCCGGCGTTACCCACCACCGGCTCCAGAATGATGGCCGCGATGGCGCCGGGATGCGCCGCGAAAGCCGCTTCAACCGCGTCGAGATTGTTGTACGGCAGCGCCAGCGTGAGGCTCGCAATCTCCTCCGGCACCCCGGCCGAGCCGGGAATCCCAAAGGTAGCCACGCCAGAACCGGCTTTGACCAGCAGCCCGTCGGCATGGCCGTGGTAGCAGCCTTCGAACTTCACAATGATCTTGCGGCCCGTGGCAGCACGAGCCAGACGAATCGCCGACATCGTCGCTTCAGTTCCGGAACTGACAAAGCGCATCTTCTCGATGGCCGGGAAGCAAGCGACAACGCGCTCGGCCAAGTCGGCTTCGGCGGCCGTCGAGGCGCCAAAGCTGGCTGAATTGCGCGCGGCACGCTCAATCGCCTCCACCACCGGCGGAAAGGCATGGCCCAAAATCATCGGTCCCCAGGAGCCGAAGTAGTCGATATACCGGTTGCCGTCGGCGTCGATGAGCCAGGCTCCCTGGGCGCTCTCAACAAATGGCGGCGCGCCGCCCACCGCGCGAAAAGCTCGCACCGGCGAGTTGACGCCGCCGGGAAAGAAGCGCTCGGCGCGCTGTTGCAGGGCCTGGGAACGAGTGTGGTTCAGGGCTTGGGTCGGGGAATTCATGATGGCTTCAGTATAGAGGCCGCGCAGGTTGCGGCTTCGCCGAATTGAATCGCAAGGCTCTGCGCGAGCATCCGCAACTGTGTGGGTACCCAGGAAAATCCCGGCCGTCTGCTGGTCATTTTCGACGGCCAATGCGTCCTTTGCAACCGGACAGTGCGCTGGCTCCTGCGGTGCGACCGCCGGGACCGGCTGCGCTTTGCCGCCTTTGCATCGCTCAAGGTGCAAGGTCTGCTGGCGCGGCATGGATTCGCGGGGTTCGATTCCGGGACTGGCCCGGCGACCATTCTGGTGGTGCGCGACCCGGACGGTCCAAAAGAGCAGTTGTTGACCCGTTCCGATGCGGTGGTGGCGATCCTGCGCGAGTTGCCGGGACCGTGGCCGGCCATTGCTCTCGCGCTGGGTTGGCTTCCCCGCCCGGTGCGCGATTTTGGCTACCTGCTGGTCGCCCGATGGCGCTACCGCATCTGGGGGCGGCTCGCCGTTTGCCCGACGCCAACTGCGGCCGAGCGGGCACGGTTCCTCTAGAAACGGTTCAAAACCCTCGAAATGCTGCTAAAATCGACCTTTCGGCCAACCGCGCGATTTTGAAATCCATCCGCAGAAAGTCCTTACCGTGCCCGAAGAACCCAAATCCAAACCCGTGACCTACGCAGACGCAGGCGTTGACATCAGCAGTGGCGACCGTGCCAAGGAGCGCATCAAGTACCTGGCGCAGAAGACCTTTAACCGCAATGTTCTGGGCGGGATAGGCGGTTTCGGCGCGCTCTTCCGGCTCGATTTGCAGCGCTGGAAGACCCCCATTCTGGTCAGCTCGGCCGATGGCGTGGGCACCAAGCTCAAAGTGGCCTTCGAACTGGGCCTGCACCAGACGGTGGGCGCCGACCTGGTGAATCACTGCGTCAACGACATCGCCGTGCAGGGCGCCACGCCTCTGTTTTTCCTCGATTATCTGGCCAGCGGCAAGCTGGACCCCGAGGTGACCGAGAGCGTGGTGACCGGGCTGGCTGAAGCCTGCCGCGCCAACGGATGCGCGCTGATCGGCGGCGAAACGGCGCAGATGCCGGGTTTTTACTCCGATGGCGAATACGACCTGGCCGGCTTTATTGTGGGCGCGGTCGATCGCGAAAAAATGGTGACCGGCGCGGGCATCAAGGCTACCGACGTGTTGATTGGGCTGCCCTCCACAGGCCTCCATACCAATGGCTACTCTCTGGCCCGCAAGCTGCTGTTTGAAGTGGCCGGTTACAAGCCTACGCAGTACGTGACCGCCATCAAGGAGAAAGCCGGCGCGGCGCTGATGAAGACCCACCGCAGCTATCTCCACGTGATTCAAAAGCTGGTAACTGCTGGGATGACCACCGGCATGGCGCACATCACCGGCGGTGGCATCACCGAGAACCTGCCTCGCATCCTGCCCAAAAACACCGCGGCGCAGATCGAGATCGGATCGTGGCCGGTGCTGCCCATCTTCGACCACCTGCGGGAACTGGGCCAGGTATCGCAGGAAGAGATGATGCGCACCTTCAACATGGGCATTGGACTCATCGCTGCCATTCCGGCGGCCAAATTCGCGCGCGCCAAAAACCTGCTTGATCGCGCCGAAGAGAAGTTCTACGTCATCGGCCGCGTGGTCAAGGGCGATCACCGGGTGCAGTACACGTAACCAGAGATCGGGTTTCAGGGATCGCCGGGTGTCCCATCCTTCGAAAGCCCCATCGTCGAAGGGTGGCATAGCACGAACCTCAGAGTGCCTTGAAACGCGGCGCGACTTTAATCGTGCCGCATGCACCGCAAAATGCGCGGGTCATTAGAGCCTGCGTGAGAACTGGAATTTAGCCGCTGACTTGCTGACTTGCCATGCCGCGAAGCGGCGCTGACTTGCTGCTCTTCAAAACAACCGCCTTCCACCAAACGTCCACTGTTTCGATCGTTGGATATAAAAACCGTGGTCTCACGCGCACACTTTAGTCCTTGAGGGAAGATTTTGGAACTCGCCTCGAAAGACCGGCCTCTTCGCCTCGGCATCCTTCTTTCCGGCCGCGGCTCAAACTTCCTGGCCATTGCCGAGTCCATCCGTGCCGGCCGCCTCAAGGGCGTCGAGATAGCCGTGGTCATCTCCAACGTCGCCGATGCCGGCGGCATCAGCGCGGCTAGAGAACTGGGCTTGCCCACGGCGGTCTTCGTCTCCAAGGGTCGCAAGCGCCGCGAGCACGACGCAGATGTCATCGCCTGCCTGCAAGCGCACCACGTAAACCTTGTCTGCCTGGCCGGTTACATGCGTCTGCTCTCGCCGGAATTCATCGCCGCATTCCCCAACCGCATCCTCAACATTCATCCCGCGCTGCTGCCCGCTTTTCCCGGCCTCGACGCGCAACAACAGGCCTTCGACTACGGCGTCAAAGTGGCCGGCTGCACCGTGCACTTTGTCGACGAGCATCTGGACCACGGCGCCATCATCGTGCAACGCGCCGTCCCCGTGCTCGAAACAGACGACGCGCACGCGCTGGCCGAGCGGATTCTCGTTGAGGAGCATCTTGCTTATTCCGAGGCCATCGCCCGCGTGGCCAGCGGAGAGTACGAGTTGCGCGGGCGGCGGTTTGCAAAGCGCGAGCTTTGAGAGGGGCCAATCGAGAGACGACCAAGTTGGTCGAAAGCAAAGGGCCGGTCAACCGGCCGATCTTATAATACCTAACATCATGAAAAGGCTGTTCTTGTGCGTCTCCCTTGCTTTTTGTGCGCATTTTGCCTACTCGCAATCCGAACCCACAGTCGCAGTCGACAACCTTACTGTCACCCACGAACATAAGGGGTGGCGCGTGATTAACGCGTCGACCACGCCGATCCATTTCAACCTGATCAAAGGCGATCTGATCGTCCGCATCGATGGCAAAAACGCCGCCGATACTGGGCCCATGCTGATGGCAAGCCTTTTTAACAGGGACCACCGCCAAGGAATCGATCTTTTCATAGAGCGGGGCGGCATCCGCATGGAGACTGGACTCCGCGAGATTCGAGGGCAGGATTATGAGCCCGTCGGCGCCAATCCTTTCAGGCATGTGGCAAGCGGTTTCAGCGCACCGGATGCGGAGTTTAACGACATCGATGGGCAGCCGCTGACACTCGAAAAATTCAAAGGCAAGTGGCTGCTCATTGATTTTATGGCTACGTGGTGCCCGCCCTGCGTGGAAACACTGCCGAAGGTGTTGACCGTCGCCGAACAGAATCACCTGAGTCTGCTGATGGTTGCGCTCAATGACAAGGCAGAGGCAGTGCGCCGCATTCGGCAGAGCTATAAGATCGGATCGCCGATAGCGATGATGGGGGCTATGGCGCAATTGCCGATTGGCTTCGGCATTACCACGAATCTTTGGAGCGGACAAATTCCTGGGCTGGTGCTCATTCGCCCTGACGGCGAGGTGGCGCTGATCGAAATCGGGTGCATCGACTCGTGCCACATCGAGAAGACAATCGACGGCCTGATGAACAACCAAGCAAATGAAGACTTGAGATAGACGAGACTTTCGCTGGGGCCGGATCGCCCACGGCTAGGCGACCCTCCGCGCACACAATGAGGCTAAAAAGCCACCGTGCTATCTCTCCAATAGGTGATGTGGCCGGTCTTCCTTCTCTCCTGGATTCCTATATTCGTCTTCAAAAATCGCGCATGACTGTCCGGAGAATCGCCACTCCCTGAGTCTTGTCAAGGTCCTGCAGGGCGACGCTCCTCGCAACTTGCAGATTATAAGCTGCTTAAAGCTTAGCCGGTTTCGCCGAAGATATATTTCCAATTGCCTAACCTTAGAGATAGCCAGACAAGAGACGGAGATGCAGCGCCGGGCGAATGGGCACGCCCTCCCCCAATGCGGAAGGCGCCGGGGCGCGGGACCGTCTCATGTCTGCAGGTCGCACGCTCTCCACCGGATGCCGGACCGGAACCACGGCAGCATCCGGAGTTTGAGAGCGGCGCAACCGAGTCCAGCGGCCGGTGCACGGGTTCACCGGCCGCTGGCGGTCCATCGCAATTCTGAATTGGGCAGGTCTTGAAAGGGCACGACTTTAGCCGTGCCGACAG
>Ga0181517_10002342_pt1 | contig 19480 bp, 12 predicted proteins | sample PEATcosm2014_Bin_31_FD_119748 | JGI IMG/M metagenome (GOLD analysis project Ga0181517, IMG submission 119748) | Peatland microbial communities from MTU Mesocosm Facility, Houghton, MI, USA - PEATcosm2014_Bin01_30_metaG | ecosystem: Environmental > Terrestrial > Soil > Wetlands > Peat | place... | reverse complement strand
CGAGCCCTCGGCCAGGTCGCGCGCGTCGAGCACCGTGGACATCACGACGTCGCCGACCATCGTCCACTCGGGGGTCACCTGGAGCTGGCCGGCCTCGACCCTCGCCGAGTCGATGACCGTGTGGATGAGCGTGAGCAGCTCCCGGCCGCGCTGCTCGATGATGGCCAGGCTCTCGAGCTGCCCGCCCGTGAGGGGGCTGCGGGAGACGAGGTCGGCGAAGCCGAGGATCGCGTTGAGCGGCCCCTTCAGGTCGTGGCTCATCGACGCGAGGAACAGGCCGCGCATCCGCTCGGTGGCGGCGCGCGCGTCGATGGCCCGCTCCTGCGCGGAGGCGAACTCGCGGAACACCCCGCCCAGCGAGTCGACCGCATCCATGAGCAGGATCACCGAGTCGAACCGGGCCTCCCGCCGCACGCGCGAGCCGCGCAGCACGTCGGCCGCCCCGGTCTCGCGCACGGCCCGCGTCGCGATCGCGATGTCGGCGGCGAAGAGGTGCCCCAGCCGGACGCCGAGGGTGCCCGCGAGCGCGGTCGCGACGATGGTCAGCAGGCCGTACACCCACAGGATCGGGCTGAGGCGGGTGGTGGCGAACGTCAGGTTGGCGTGCCCGTCGTCGACCGGGACCTGCATGAGGGTCATGCCCACCTCGCTGCGCACCGCCTGGAACGAGGCCCGCTCCGGCTCGACGGTGGCGCGGATCCCGTGGCTCGCGGCGGCGGCGAGGGCGGCGGCGCGGCCGACGTCGCTCGAGCCGACGAGATCGAAGGCCCCCTGCGTGAGCTTGGTCGCCTCGTCCTGGCGGGCGGCCATGTCGAAGGCGCGCACGTGCGCCTGCACGAGGAGCGACGCGCCGAGCGCGACGAACGTCACCGGGAGCGTGACCGCGAAGACGAACCTCCGGCGGACATGCGCGCGGTGCGGGGCCCGGTCGAACGGCAGCAGGAGCGAGTCGCGGATCGACCTCCACGGCGCGACCTCCAGCACCATCGCGATCTGCGACCGCATCATGACGTAGAGCGGGAGGACGGCCGCGCTGGCGAACGTGAGGCCGAGGACCACCAGCGACGCCTGCGTGGCGAGGTCCGTCGTCCTCGGGCGGAGCGGGCGGAAGAGGGTCGCCACGCCGATGATCACCGCGGCGAGCGCGTCGAGCACCGTCAGCCGCAGGGGGAGCTGGTAGAGCTTCAGCAGGTCGACGGCCGGGACCGACGACGCCCCGAGGGTCAGCTGCCGCAGCGTCCTGCGGAGCGGGCTGGTGACGACGACCGTCAGCACGCTCAGCGTGACGAACATCGTCGCGCCGGCCCCGACGATGGCCGGGAGCGTCGTCCCGACGACGAAGGGGTCGAGCAGCAGGAGGCGCGAGGCGAAGACGGCGACGAGCAGCAGCGCGAACGCGGTGACCGCGATCTGCACCGAGATGAGGCGCATGACGAGCATCGCCGCGACGCGGTTCATCGGGGCCTCGGGTGCGCGAGGGGCGGCGGGTCGGAGAGGCGCTTCTGCTCGAACCAGAGCGGCAACGTGACCGTGAAGGTCGACCCCTTGCCGAGCTCGCTGTCGACCGTGATGAGGCCGCCGTGCATGAGCACGAGCCTCCGCGCGATGGCGAGGCCGAGCCCCGTGCCGCGGCGCCGGACGCTCGCCTCGCCCACCTGCCTGTACTCCTCGAAGATGGCCGCGCGCTCGGCGGCGCTGATGCCCGGCCCGGTGTCGCGCACGCGCGCGACGGCGCGGCTCCCGTCACGCTGCAGCGTGATGGCGACCTCTCCCTGCTGGGTGAACTTGATGGCGTTGCCCACGAGGTTCTGGAGGATCTGCCGGACCCGTCGCGCGTCCGCGTACGCGCAGACCTCCGCCTCGCCTCCGACGCAGACCCGCACCGGCTTGGACCCGAGCACCCCCGCCGCCTCCCGCACGACCTCGCCCGCCACCAGCCCGAGGTCGACGCGCGAGCGCGACAGCTTCAGCTGCCCCCCCTCGAGCGCCGAGAACTCGAGGATGTCGTTGATGAGCTCGAGCAGGTGGACCCCCGAGCCGCGGATCTGCTCGACGTCCTCGCGGGCCGCCGGCGTCAGCGGGCCGTCGACCTCCGTGCCGAGCACGTCGGCGAAGCCGAGGATGGCGTTCAGCGGGCTGCGCAGCTCGTGGCTCACCGCCGCGAGGAACCCCGCGCGATCGCGGTCGGCGGCGCGGGCGCGCTCCAGGTTGGCCCGGTACGTCCGCTCTGCCGAGGCGAAGCGCTCCATCAGCTCGTTGATCTCGCTGGTCAGGTTGCCGACCTCGTCCAGCGCCCGCACCGGCACCAGCTCGCCCGACGGCTGGCTCCGCTCGCGGGCCATCTCCGCCACGCGCTGGGTGACGAAGACGACGTCCGCGGTGGCGTCGCGACCGACGAAGTACGCGACCGTGGCGGCGATGGAGACAAGCAGGGCCGTCAGCGCGAGGAGCGCCGTGATGAGGGCGGGCGCCCCCTCGGGCGTCCCCGGGACCGCGACGAACACGAGGAGGTCCTGACGCGACGGCGGCGGGTCGACGGTGCGGACGGCGAAACGGGCCTCCCCGAAGCGGGTGCTCGCGACGCCGTCGTGGCGCGCCGCGATCTGCCGGATGAACGGGGCGGTCATGGTGCCCAGGCTGGCGTCGAGGACGGCCTCGCCCTCGCGGTCCACCAGCATCATCTCGGCCCCGCTGCGGCGCGCGGCGAGCTTCAGCGCATCGGATCGCATCGCACCGGGCATGTCGCGGATGCGCGCGGCGACGACGTCGGCCAGCAGCGACGCCCTCACGGCCGCGTGAGCGTCGCCGACCCGGGAGAGGTGACCCATCCCCACGACGCCGATGGCGAGCGCGGCCAGGAGCCCGATGACGATCACGATCCCTGGCGCGATGGGCAGCAGCGGCCACGCGCGGCTCATCCGGAGCGCCGAGAGCCGCACGGTCCCGGTGGTCGTCACGGCCGGGAAGCTCGCGCTGGACAGCGCGGGGAACTCGCCGGTGCGCGCCCCGGCCGACTCGCTGATGCGGGAAGGCGCGGACGCGGGGACCACGGCTCGCCCCGGAGGGCGTGGGGGCTCTTGACCGGCCTTCACCCCACCATCATTAGCCGCGTCTCGGCCGGGGGCCGCACCTTTTCCCAGAGCCCCGTCGAAGCCCCCTCCCCCCACCGCCCTGACGTCGCGCATCTTCCCTCCCCCGAATCGGGGGAGGGAGAACGAGGAACGCGCGGCAACTGGGAGGGTGGGGGCCTTCGGGGGCCTCGCCGGGGGCCGCACCTTTTCCGCGGCGATGCTCGTGGACCTCGAAGTGGCGCGGCGTGCGGTGATAGGAGACGGGACGGTCCCCGTGTCGCCTCCGTCAACCTCGCCCGACGTCCTCGCCTCCGAGCTGGTGGCGGCCGGCGTGGCGCCGTGCGTCGCCGCCGGCTGCGCGGTGAGGCGAGGCGGTGAGTGGCGCTCGGAGGTCGGCGGGGACGTGAACCGGCTGTTCGACCTCGCCAGCCTGACGAAGCCGATGACCGCCTTGGCGGTGGCGCTGTCGGCCCCGGGCGCAGGCGCGCAGGACAGCCGCGGGCTCCCGCGGGTCGCGCGGCTCGGCGAGCGGGTGCCGGACCTCCGGGACACGGCGAGCGGGGACGCCTCGCTCGAGCTCCTGCTGTCGCACCGCGCCGGCCTCCTGGGGCACATCGCCATCTTCCAGCCGCTGCTCGAGGGGCGCGCCGTCGACGCCGAGGCGGCGCTCCGGGTGGCGGCGAACGCTCGGCGCGAGGAGTGCCGTGGCCCGTGCCCTGACGCCGGGTTCGCCCCCGCGTACAGCGACCTCGGCTACGCGCTCGCGGGCGTGGCGCTCGCGAGGCACACCGGGCTGCGCGACGCCGGCGAGGCGATCGGCCTGCTCGTGTCGAACCGGCTCGACCTCCGCGGCACGCTCGGCACGGCGCGCGAGCTGACGGAGGCCGGGGTCGACGTCGAGGGGAGCGCGGCGCCGACGGAGTGGGTCGACTGGCGCGGCGGGCTGGTGCGCGGCCGCGTGCACGACGAGAACGCGTGGGCCCTGACCGGGCCGGGCGGATCCGGCCACGCCGGGATGTTCGGGACCGCCGCGGCGGTGCTCCGCTTCGGGCAGGCGGTCCTCGACGGGCTCGAGGGGCACGGTCCGTTCGCGGCGAGCGACCTCGCGTGGCTCACCGCCGAGCGCCCGGGCGGCACCCTTCGCGCCGGCTTCGACGCGAAGAGCCCGCAGGGGTCGAGCGCCGGCGAGCGCTTCGGCCCTCGGTCCTTCGGGCACCTCGGCTTCACCGGCACCAGCCTCTGGATCGACCCGGACGCGGCGGTGGTCGCCGTGCTGCTCACCAACCGCGTCTGCCCCTCGCGCGCCCACGACGCCATCCGCGCGGCTCGCCCCCGCGCCCACGACGCCTTGCACGCCTACGCGGGCGTGCTTGCGGCCCGCATCGGCGCGGGTGGATAGTCCATCCTGGCCGGGCCTGGCACGGCCCTCCTCGACGCCACCCCAAGGGAAGCCACCATGGCAAAAGGGCGCGCTGCGCTCCTGGTCGCAGCGCTGACGTTCTACGCGGTGTTCATCATGCGCACGAGCTTCGTGGTGCTGGGACGGCGCTGGTTCGTCCTCTTCGAGGACGCCATGATCTCGATGCGCTACGGCCGCAACCTGGCCGCCGGCGCCGGGCTGGTGTGGAACGCCGGCGAGCCCCCGGTCGAGGGGTACACGAACTTCCTCTGGACGCTCTGGATGGCGGTGGTTCACGCGCTGGGCCTCCCCGAGTCGAAGGTCTCGCTCGCGATCATGCTGACCGGCGTCGTGATCCTGATCGCCAACGCGCTCGTCGTCGAGCGCATCTGCCGACACGTCACGAGCGCGGCGACCGCGGCATGGGCGCCTCCGGTCGCGATGGCGGCCGCCCTCTTCTACTACCCGCTCGTCTTCTGGACGCTCCGAGGCATGGAGGTCGGCGCGGTGGCGCTGGCGCTCGACTCCCTCATCCTGCTCGCGATCACCGTGGAGGAGGAGTGCTCGCCGGTGCGTGCCCTCGCGATGGGCCTGCTCGGGGCCGCCGCCATCCTCCTGCGCTCGGACGCGCTCCTCTCGGTGGGCGCCATCTCGCTCTACGGGGTCGCGACCGCGCCGGGCCGCACCAGGAAGCTCTCGGTCGCCGGCGCCGTGGGCGTGTGCGTCGGCGTCGCCGCGCTGGGCCAGATGGCCTTCCGGCACGCCGTCTACCACGAGGCCCTCCCCAACACGTACTACCTGAAGCTCCTGCACGTTCCCTTCGCGGCCCGCCTGAGGCGCGGGGCGTTCGTAGCGCTCCGGGTCATGAGCTTCCACCTCGCGGTCCCGCTCGCAGCGACCGCGGCAGGGCTCGCGACGTGGCCACGCGAGGCCGACTGGTGGAAGCGACGCGACACCCGACGACTCGCGTTGCTGCTCGCGGTGCCCGCGATCCAGGTCGCGTACGCCGTCTACGTCGGCGGCGACGCGTGGGAGTGGATGCTCTACAGCAACCGCTACCTCACCGTCGCGATGCCTGCGTTCATCGTCCTGTCCGTCGCCGTCGCCGCGAGGATGGCGGCCACCGTGCGCGAGGACGCCGCCGCCAGGAGGCGGGCGGGGAGGACGTTCCTGCTGACGCTCGGCGCGTGCGGCGCCTGCCTCGTCGCGCTGAACGCCTACGCGCACGTCTTCGCCGAGCAAGGGATCGCGCGCACCGTCTTCCCGAGCAAGTCGACCCTGCTCGGGGCCGGGGTGTTCCTCGGCGCCTCCGCGCTCCTGTTCCTGCGAGGCCAGCGGCTCGCGAGCCGGCTCGTCGCGAGCTTCGAGGCGCTGCCGACCGCGCGAGGGCTCGCCGCGGGGCTCGCGCTCGCGGCGCTCGTGTGGGTCCCCCCCAGCATCCATCCTCTCATCACCTGGGCGGCGAACAACGCGGCGCAGTTCAACGACGAGGCGCGCTACGGCCGCCTCGGGCTGCTCATCGCGGCCACCACGGCGAAGAGCACGCGCCTCGCGGTCGTCGCCGCCGGCGCGACCCCCTACTTCTCGATGCGCCCCTCCGAGGACATGCTCGGCAAGAACGACCCGGTCATCGCCAAGCGCCCGCCCGTCGGCGTTTTCTCGCCGGGCCACGACAAGTGGGATTATCACTACAGCCTGGGCCAGAGGGGCCCCGACATCATGGTCGAACGGCTCGACACGACCGCCGAAGAAGATCGCTACATCGCGTCGCTCGGCTTCGTGACGCTCCCCAACGGGCTGTACGTGCGACAGAGCTCGACCGGGATCGACCGCGCGGTCCTCGGCCTCCCCTACGACACGGAGGCGGCGCTCGACGCCGACCTGCAGCGGGCCGCGCTCACGAGGGACGACCCGAGCAGCGCCGCGGGCACGACGCGACCATGAGCGCGGCGGAGGCCTCGCCCGTGCCGGCGGTCGCCGCCCGTCCGAAGAGGGCGCTCGACCACATCACGCCGCTCGACGGCCTGCGCGGGATCGCCGTCATCCTCGTCCTCTTCTTCCACTTCGGCTGGACGTTCCCCGAGGCGACCCCCCTCGCCCACGCGATGAAGCGTGTCCTCTGGGTGGGGTGGGTCGGCGTCGACCTCTTCTTCGTCCTGTCGGGTTACCTCATCACGCGCGGCCTCGTGGCGCCGACCGACCTGCCGACCGGCGTCCGGCTGCGCAAGTTCTGGGCGCGACGGGTGCTGCGCATCTTCCCGCTCTACTACGTCGTCCTCATCCTGGGCTCGTGCGTCTGCCTCGCGGCGAGGGCCCCCGTCCCGACCTTCCCGTACTGGTTTTACTTCCAGAACTACGCGCTCGCCTTCGACGGGTACCGGCTCCGCTGGACGGCGCACTTCTGGTCGCTCGCCATCGAGGAGCAGTTCTACTTCCTCTGGCCGCTGCTCGCGGTGCTCGCCCACCGCAAGGTCCTCGTCCGCGTGACGCTGGCGCTGGCGACGCTCTGCATCGTCGTGCGCTGCGCCGGCGGGATACAGATGCACCTGCTCGAGCACGCCTCCCAGCACCCGGCGGCCGAGCAGATCGCCCGGATCCTCTACCGCGCCACGCCGACCCACATGGACGGCCTGCTCTTCGGCGCGCTGCTCGCGATCATGGGCGGTGACAGGCAGTCGCTGCTGTGGCGCTCCTGGCACCGCCTGCGGCGCGCCATCCTCGGCGTGACGGCCCTGACGCTGGTGGTGCTCTTCTTCATCACGAGAGGCTTCGACACCGACGACGGCCGGGTCATCTTCGCCGGGTACGGCAGCCTCGCGCTCTTCTTCTCGGCGGTGGTGTCGATCGCGGTCGACGGTGATCTCACGCCGCCCTTCGCCAGGCTGCTGACGAGCCCCTTGCTGCGCGCCTGCGGCCGGGTCAGCTACGGGATGTACATCCTGCACTGGCCGATCGTCGTGTTCACCATCCCGGTCCTCGAGCGGTGGCAGGCGACGGCGTCACCTGCCGCGGGCATCGCCCTCGGCCTCGGCGTGCTGCTCGTCGGCATCGCCGTGACCTACGCGCTCGCAGAGGTGAGCTTCCGCTTCATCGAGACCCCGTTCCTGCGCTTGAAGGAGCGCTTTCACGAGTGAGCCGGAACCCCGCCCCTCCGAGGCCGGAGGACGGCCGTGGAGCCGTGCCGACGCCAGAGGACGCGAAGAAGGGCCCGGAGCCCCAGTACTACGGCCGCCGGAAGAAGCGGGGGACCGAGCTCTGCCAGATTCTCCTCCGCAACCGCGACGTCTCGCCGCTCCGCGTTCGACAGGCGCTGCGCCTCCAGGAGGAGCGGGGCGGGCAGATCGGCCGCATCCTCGTCGCGATGGGGGCCTGCAGCGAGCGGGCGATCTCGCGCGCGCTCATCCAGCAGCTGCAGCTCCGGGGCAACGCCGAGGCGAACCTGTCGATCGCGGCCCGACAGAACCCGCGCATCGCCGGGCTCCACGTCCCCTGCAGTCCGTTCCGGACGACGCTCACCCTGGTCATGGCCGACGCCGGGTCGCTGGCGCTGGCCGTCCTGGTGGCGTTCGGGGTCAACTTCCTGCGCGCGTGGGTGCCGCGGCTCGAGTCGCTGACGCTCATGGTCTCGTCCATCGTGCTGTGCGCCGCGGCCTTCCCGGCCATGGGCCTGTACGCCCCCGCGGCCGACGCCCCTCCGGAGCAGCTCCGCAGGTCGACGCTGGCCATCAGCCTGAGCGTCGTCGGTGTCGCGGCGGTGGCGATCTTCGGCGACCGGGCGACGCGCCTCTGGACGCTCCTCACGCTCCTCGTGTTCTGGTTCTCGGCGACGCTGTTCGTGCCCATCGTCCGCGCCTCCGTGCGACGGTGGTGCTCGAAGAAGCCGTGGTGGGGTCACCCCGTCGTCGTCCTCGGCGCCGCGCGCACCGGCCGGCTCATCGTCCGGATGCTCCAGTCGCAGCGCGAGCGCGGCCTGCGGCCGGTCTTCATGCTCGACGACGACCCCGCCAAGCAGGGGACGCTCCGCGCGAGCCTGACGAGCGAGCAGGAGAGCCTCGAGGTCCGCTCGATGGTGGGCAGCCCGCTCGACTTCATCTCGCCCCAGCTCCTCGCCGCCGCCTCGGCCGACCTCGCCGACCCGGGCGTCCCCTCGAGGGAGGGGAGCGGTGAGACGAGCCTCAGCGCCCTCGGACGCGGAGCCGAGCCGGGCCCGCCGCCGAGCAGCCGGGTGGGGGCGCCCGTCCCCTCCGCCCGGGCGCGCGGGATGTTCGCCGAGGTCGAAGGGGTCCCGGTCGTGGGAGACCTGAGCCTCGCGCCGGTCCTCTCGCAGCGCCTCGGGATTCGCTACGCCATCCTGGCGATGCCCGGCGTCGACTCTCAGAAGCTGCTCCGCCTGTCCGAGCGCGTCGGGACGTTCTTCACGCGCATGCTCATCATCCCTGATCTGCTCGGCTTCGGGAGCCTCGGCGTCCCGGCGCGCGACATCGGCGGCGTGCTCGGGCTCGAGGTGCAGCAGCGGCTCCTGTTGCCGTGGTCGCGCTTCGCCAAGCGCGCGCTCGACCTCGGCCTCACCCTCTTCGGCGGCCTGTGCATCCTGCCGCTCATCATCCTGCTCTGCGTGCTCATCAAGCTCGACTCACGCGGCCCTATCCTCTACTGGCAGCCGCGCCTGGGCCGCGACGCGCGCCAGTTCCAGGCCGCGAAGTTCCGCTCGATGCACGGCGACGGCGAGGCTCGTCTCCGCGCGGTCCTCGACGCCGACCCGAAGCTCGCGGCCGAGTACGCCGAGTTCCACAAGCTGTCGCGTGACCCTCGCGTGACGCGCGTCGGGCGCTTCCTGCGCAAGTACAGCCTCGACGAGCTGCCGCAGCTGCTGAGCGTGATCCGCGGCGACATGAGCCTCGTCGGTCCGCGCCCCTACCTCGAACGCGAGGTGAAGGACATGGACGGGCAGGAGGTCGTCATCCTCCGCGCGACTCCCGGCATGACCGGCATGTGGCAGGTGAGCGACCGCAACACGACGGGCTTCTCCGAGAGGCTCAAGATGGACGTGCACTACGTCCGCAACTGGTCGCCGTGGCTCGACGTCTACATCCTCGCGCGGACGTTCGAGGTGGTCATTCGCGGCACCGGCGTGTGATCGGGCGGGCCGGGCCCCGGTTCAGCCGGGGCGCGAGACGCCGGGGTCGCGGCCGTTCACCGCCGGCCGCTCGCCGCAGGTGCCGGCGTGAGCGCCGCCGTCGGCCGCTTGCCCGGTGAGGCTGCGGCGAGGGCGAACAGGGCGCGGCACACGCTCGCGTCACGACACGGCCCCACCGTGCCGCGAGGATCGGGCCAGCTCGCCGCTGCCGCCGACAGCACGCGAGAGCGGTCGCGAACGTCGGGCCCGCGCCAGGTGGGGGGCGCGTTCTGGACGTCGGCCTCGCGCTCGCGCCCGTGACCTGCGCCGGACCTCGCGGGGGTCGGCGCCGGCAGGAAGATCGACGGTTCGAGGCCCACGCCCTGCACCGGCGAGCCGTCCGGCAGCGAGTAGAGGAGAGTCGTCAGCCGCAGCACGCCGACGTGCGCGACGTCGTCGAGGTACTCCTGCGCGCAGCCCTTCCCGTAGGTCGACGAGCCGAGCACGAGACCACGCCGGTAGGCCGCGAGCGCCCCCGCGATCATCTCCGCGGCGCTGGCCGTGTCGCCGTCGACCAGCGTCGCGACGGGCCGCGTCCACTGATCGGTGAGCGGCGGCTCGGGCGCGCGATCGACCTCGATGAGACCGTCCCGGCGGACCATCGGGAAGAGCGGCACGCCCGGGAGGAAGAGCCCGATCGCGGCGATGGCCCCCTCCGTCGACCCTCCGCCGTCGTCGCGCAGATCGAGCAAGAGCCCGCTCACGGCGCGCGCGCTCGCGGTCGTCTGCGCGCGGAGCGTCGCGGCGAGCTCGTCGCCCAGGTCGCTCCGGACGTCGTGGATCTCGACGATCAGCGCGTCGCCGGCGCCGAAGGAGACGCGGTACGCGGGGAGCTGCTGGGCCGGCTCCGAGTCGGTGTCCTGGTCGTCGGGCGCCGGCAGGTCCAGGGTGCGAAGCGCGCGCTCGCCGCGCCTCAGCACCACGATGGGGGCGGACACCGGCGCGTCCGTCGTGGCGTAGACGAGCTGGTCGAGCTGCTCGACCGGCAGACCGGCCGTCGCCATGCCCGCGATGGCGACCACCACGTCGCCGACCTGGAGCGGGTCCATGGGCCCGCTCTCGACCCGCACGCCGATCGCGGTGCGCACGCCGTCGTCCCAGAGGCGATCGGGGGGGCGCGCGTCGAGGTCGACGTCGTACACGCTGGCCTCCTCGTCGACGGAGGCCCAGGCGCCGTGCGGGTCGACGAGCTGCACGTACGCGCGGACCGCGGCGGCGCGGACCACGTCCGCCCACTGTTCGCCGTCGAACGAAGGGAAGAACCGAGCACGCGCGACGTCGACGTAGGCCGTGACGGCCGCCCCGACGCCGCTTTCGACGCGACCGGCCCGCTCGCCCAGCAACGTGGCCAGCTGTCGCGCAGGTCGGACGTCGTCCTCGAAGACGACACCCTCCGCGGCCGCGTGGAGCACGGACGCGGGGAGCGCTCCGCTGGCCGACCGCGTCTGGCGACGCGACTCATCGAACCTCGCCCCGAGCTCCGCGGTCCACCGGACCAGCGCGTCACCAACCGCGCGCGCCGCCGAGCAGCCGGAGAGGTCGGCCTCCTCCAGCTCGTGCAGCAGGGCCTCCGCGTGCTGGTCGAGCGCGGCCGGGATGGGAGAGTCGGGCGCCGCGCTCCAGAGCCCGTGCGGGTCGAGCCAGTCTGCAGCCGCCGCCGCGAGCGCGCCCGGCGCCACCGGGCCGGGCTCGTAGGCTAGAGCCGCGCGCGCCTGTCGCACGATGCGGTGGGCCTGCTCGCACGTGAGGGAAGACGGCTGTCCGGTCGGGGCGAGGAAGGCGTAGCCCTGCCGCGTGCCAGGCTCGTCGAGCATCGACCGGGGCTCGCTGTCGAGGTCCACCGAGCGCGGTCGGTCGGCGATGGAGGCCGCCACGGCGGTCGGGCGCACGAGGCGAGCTGCGGCGCCCGCGACGAGCACCGCGCTGAGCGCGGAGAGCGCGGCCAGCCCTGCGAGAAGTCCGACGTTGCCGGCCATACGACGGTGAGGCGAGCCGAGCGCGGGCTACAGCTCGAGGGTCAGCCCTTCGTACGCGGCGATCACGTCCGGGAACAGAGCCTTGGCGCGCGCCTCCTTGTCGCGGACCTCCGCGTCGCTCTGCATCGGGTCGTGGTGGAACAGGATGAGGCGCTTGACGCCGGCTGCCTTCGCGACCCGCGCCGCCTCCGCGAACGTGCTGTGCCCCCAGCCCGTCTTGGGGCCGCCGCGACCGGCGGTGCCGGCGTACTCCTCGGGAGTGTACTGCGCGTCGTGGATGAGGATGTCGGCCCCCTGCGCCAGCTTCGTCAGGACCGGGTCGACGTCGGCGTAGTGCTCCGTGTCGGTCGCGTAGACGACCGACTTGCCGTCGTGGTCGATGCGGTAGAGCCAGACGCCGTTGGGGTGGTTGCCGCGCGCGGTCGTGAGCCGGACGGTCTTCCCGTCCCCGGTCGGCAGCTCGCGGGGCTGGCCCTCGAACATGTCGTTGAACGTCATCGTCGCCCCCATGTTCGCGAGATGAACAGGGAAGCTCGGATGGTCCATCTGCCCGGCCAGGGTCTCCTCGAGCGTCCGCGAGACGTTGTTGCCGCCGTAGAGGTGGATGACGTTGCCGGCGACGAACGCGGGGTCGAAGAACGGGAAGCCCTGGATGTGGTCCCAGTGCACGTGGCTGAAGAAGATGTGCGCCTCGAGCGGCATCTCGGCCGCCAGCTTCTTGCCGAGGAGCCGCAGCCCGGTCCCGCCGTCGAAGACGAGAATGGCCTTCCCCGCGCGGATCTCGACGCAGCTGGTGTTGCCGCCGACACTTACCGTTTCGGGGCCGGGTGCGGGAATGCTCCCGCGCACTCCCCAGAAGGTGACCCGCATCGCTTCCTCAGTACCCCTACGCTCTTGATACGGCCCACCTCAGCGCCTCGTCAACTACCGTCTCGCGTGGCTTGGTCGTTGTTGGGGTCCGCGGTGGCGCGGTAGACTGACCCGGTGACGGTTGCTCGCGAGGACGCCGCCGAGGTCCCCCGACGGTGCCGGGCAGCCTGGACGCCGCGGGATCGGCCCGTGGTGGTCCTCGGTTGTCGACCGCTCTGGGCGGAAGACGGGCGCCTCGGCGGGGCGCTCGGCCGGCGCGTGGAGGCGGCTCGCCTAGAGCTCGGCGGAGGCGAAGGGTGGGTGATCGTGAGCGGCGGCCGGACCTGGGGGGGGGTGGTCGAGGCTGACGCCATGCGCGACGAGCTGGTCCGAGGGGGAGTGCCTGCCGCGACGGTTGTGCGCGAGCGCTGCTCGCTGACGACGCGGGACAACGCGAGGCTGACGGCGCGCCTCCTGGGCCGGTTCGGGGCCGACGGTCTGACGCTCGTGACCTGCGAGTGGCACATGCCTCGCGCGTCGGCGCTGTTCCGTCGGGAAGGGCTCGTGGTCGCGGCTCGCCCCGTTCCGAGCCCGTCGGCTCCTCCGCTCGCGCGCTGCTACCGGGCGGGGCACGAGTGGGTCTCGGCGACCCTCGACCTGACCTGGGGGACGGCGACATGAGCGCGCTCGTCCGGGCGAGCCGGCTGGGCGGTCTGCTGATCGTGGGTGCGGCCGCGACGGCCTGCAAGCACCCGGCCGCGAAGGTCGGTGCAGATGCGGCGGTCCGGCCGGTGGCGGCGGGCGCGCTCTCGAAGGACGAGGAGGGCGTGGCCGCTTCGATCGACCGGGCGGAGGACCAGCGGCGTGCGGCAGAGGTCCTCGGGAGCTGGCAGACCTCCGGGAACCCCGCGTTGCGACGACGCGCCGTCCGGGCCCTCGCGCGCATCGCCGAGGCGCCCATCGACCCGGCCACCGAGGCGGCGCTGCTCCGCGCGCTGGGCGACGAGGACCTCGAGGTAGCGGGGTGGGCCGCCTACGGCCTCGGCTGGGCGTGCAAAGGCAGAGAAGAGGAGCACGTGAAGGCGCTCGCGGCCCGGGCGACCACGCTGGCGGACACCGACGCGTCCGCGGCGACGAGCCGGCGCGACGCCATCGACGCTCCGGCGGCCATCGCTCGGGCGATGGGGCGTTGCGGCGGCCCGCTGGCCGAGGGCACGCTCACGAGCTTCGTCCGCGGCGACGCGAACGATCGCGACCTCGAGGAGGTCGTCTACGCGTTCGGCAGCATCTCCGCCAGGGGCCCTCTCGGTGACGAGGCGATGGGAGCGCTCCTCGATCGTGCCCTGGCCGAGCCCGCGAGCGCCGGCGCCGGCGCGGCGCTCTACCCGATAGGCCGCCTAGACCGTGTCCCGAGCCCCTGGACCGCGCGCGTCCTGGGCGCCGCGCGGGCGGTGCTCGCGGCGGCGTCTCCTCTGCGCGGCATGGCCGTGCGGGCGCTCGAGAAGGCGGGACCCGAGGCCATCTCCGATCTGGTCCACGTCGCGTCGAGCGCGGGCCTCGACCCCGCCGAGCGCGCCGAGGCTGCTCGCGCGCTGGGGAGGCTCGGACCGGCCGGACGCGAAGGTGCCGCCTCGGTCCTGGCGCGCATGGAGCACGACCGCGCGCTGCTCGAGCCCGCGACGCTGTCGAGCGACGCGTTCAACGTCCTCGTGGCCGTCGTGGGGGCGCTCGGCCAGGAGGCACCCAGGAGCGCAGACGCCGCGCTCCGGCCCATCGCCTCCCTGCCGCTCGCCGGGGCCGATGCGCCGGGCCTGTCGAGGCGCGTGGTCACCCTCCGCTGCGCCGCCGCGGCCGCGCTCGCGCAGGCCGCCTACGACGCGGAGCTGCTGGCCAGGTGCGACCCTGACGCGGAGGGCGCGATCGGGCAGCGCGCGAGGCTCGGCGCCATCACGCAGAGGCCGATCGTGACCGATCGGCGCAAGGCGTTCCGGGCGCTGGCCATGAGCCCACACGTCTCGGTGCGGGAGGCGGCGCTCGAGGCGATCGCTCAGCACCCGGAGCTCGAGGACGTCGGTCGCACGCTCCTCGTGCAGGCCCTCGGGGCGACCGAGCCGGGGGTCGTCGCGAGCGCCGCGGAGGCCATCGCGCAGCACCCGGAGCGCGTCCTCACGCTCGCCCGATCCGAGCGGCTCGCGGCGCTCGATCCGCGCGCTCCGCCGCCGTCTGCCCACCCGGCGATGGACCTCCCCGCCGAGGTCGCGACCGCCCTCGCTCACGCCCTCGGCCGCGGCTGGCGAGACGACGCCGTCGAGACGCGCACCTCGCTCCTGGACGCGGCCGTCGCGGTGAACGTGCCGGAGGCCCGCGCTGCCGCCACCCGTGCCTGCGCCGACCCGAACGTCACCGTGCGGCAGCACGCCACCCGCGCCCTGCGCTCGCTCGGCACCCCGCAGGCCGCGTGCCCGAGGCCCGCCACGCCAGAGGACGCGCCGGGCGCCCCGGCCAGCCCGCCGCCCGTCTCGCACCCGGTCCGCGTCACCTTCGAGATCGAGGCCGCGAAGCTGGCGATCGTCTTCGAGCCCGAGCTCGCCCCTCGCGCCGCCAGCCGCTTCGTGGCGCTGTCACGCGCGGGCTTCTACCGGGGCATCGTCGTGCACCGCGTCGTCCCTGGCTACGTCGTCCAGTTCGGCGATCCGGGCGGCGACGGCTACGGCGGCTCGGGGGACCTGCTGCGCTGCGAGACCTCACCGGTCGCGTTCGGACCGCTAGACGTCGGGGTGGCGCTCGCCGGCCGCGACACCGGCTCGAGCCAGGTCTTCGTGACGCTCGCCCGCTACCCCAAGCTGGACGGGGAGTACGCCAGGGTCGGTCACGCCGAGGGGGACTGGGCAAGCGTCGCCGAGGGGGACGTCATCACAGGCGTCTCTGTCGAAGAGTGATACCTTTGCGCGCCGCCATGCTCCTCGTCATCGACATCGGCAACAGCAACATCGTCTACGGGATCTTCGAGCGCACGACCCTCCGCCACCAGTTCCGTGTCGAGACAGGGCGCTCGCGCACCTCCGACGAGTACCTCGTGGTCCTGCGCCAGCTGCTCGCGATGAGCGACCTTGCACCGGGCGACATCGCCGCCGCGGCGATCGCCAGCGTCGTCCCCTCGCTGACCGAGCCGATGGCCGACCTGGTGCGCCGTTCGTTCAAGACCGAGCCGCTCGTGGTCGGCCCCGGCATCCGCACCGGGATGGCCATCCTCTACGAGAACCCCCGCGAGGTCGGCGCCGACCGCATCGTCAACGCCGTCGCGGCGTTCGAGCGGGCCAAGGGGCCGGTCATCGTCGTCGACTTCGGCACGGCGACGACGTTCGACTGCGTGACCCCCAAGGGGGAGTACCTCGGCGGCGTCATCGCCCCGGGCATCCAGATCAGCAGCGACGCGCTCTTCGCCCGGGCGGCCAAGCTCCCCAGGGTCGAGATCGCCAAGCCGCCGCACGTCATCGGGCGCAACACGATCCACTCCATCCAGTCGGGGATCGTCTACGGCTACGTCGGGCTGGTCGACGGCGTCGTGGGTCGACTGAAGGACGAGCTCGGCCACGACGCGGCGGTCATCGCGACGGGGGGCCTCGCGCGCCTCATCGCACCGCTCTCGTCGACGATCTCCGAGGCCGTCGACGAGCTCACGCTCGAGGGGCTCCGCCTCATCTACGAGCGCAACCCGCTGCACACCGCGCGCGCGTGACGAGCCCTCGCCTCGGCCGCGCGACGATCCCCGCGGCGGCGTTCCTGCTGCTCGCCGTCGGCCTGGCCGTGTGCTTCGGGACCGAGACCGTGTCCTTCGTCCGCGCGGCGACGGTGCCGGGGTCGCTCGACCGAGCGATCGTCTTCGAGGCTCGCCTGCCGCGCGTGCTGCTGGCGGCGGTGGCGGGTGGCGGGCTCGCGGCGGTGGGCGTGGCGTTCCAGGCGGTCCTCGGCAACCCGCTGGCCGAGCCGTACGTGCTCGGGGTGTCCGGCGGCGCCGCGCTCGGCGCCACGGTGGCCATCGTCGCAGGCTTCACCGGCGCGAGCCTCTTCGGCGCGTCGATCGTGCCGGCGGCGGCGCTGCTCGGCGGCCTGGGCGCGACGGCGCTCGTGTACTCGGTCGCGCACGCCGCCGGCGCCATGACCCGCACCAGCATGTTGCTGGCTGGCGTCGTGGTCAACGCCATCGCCGGCGCCGCGATCACGCTCGTCAAGACGCTGGTCGCGGCCAGCCAGGCCCAGGAGCTGCTCTTCTGGTTGATGGGGTTCCTCGACGTCCCCTCGAGGACGCAGCTCGGCCTCGTGTCGCTCTACGTGGCGGTGGGGGCCGCGATCCTCCTGCGCGACGCGGGGCGCCTCAACCTGCTGGCGCTCGGCGACGAGGGGGCCTCGCACCTGGGGGTGGACGTGCGCGCGCTCGAGCGGCGCACCTTCCTCGCCTGCTCGCTGATGGTGGGCGCCATCGTCAGCGTGACGGGGCTGATCGGCTTTGTCGGTCTGGTCGTCCCGCACGCGCTCCGGCGGCTCTTCGGACCGGACGCGCGCACGCTCCTGCCGGCGTCGCTCCTGGCGGGAGGAGGGGTCCTCGTGCTGTGCGACCTCGGCAGCCGCGCGACGTTCCGGTGGCTGCACACGGAGCCGCCGGTGGGGGCGGTCACCGCGCTCGTGGGCGGGCCGATGTTCCTCCTGCTGCTGCGGAGGCGCGAGGGGATGCTCGCCTGACTGCAGGCCCCGCGCTCAGAGCTCGACGTGAAGCCGCCCGGCATAGATGGGCACGGGGCCGCGGTCGGCGTTGTACGCGGGGTTGTCGACGTACTGGAAGTCCAGGGTCAGGGTCGCCCACCGGCTGAGGCTGACGGCGTAGTAGGCCTCAAGCACCTGCTCGGGGCGGTAGGTGAGCCTTCCGTCACCGATGAGCACTCCCAGGCCGCCCGCGGCGAAGTACTCCCGGGCGGACGCCGAGAGCCCCTCGATGACGCCCGCCAGTCCGACCCGGTCGTCCGGTCGCCTCCACACCGTCCCTGACAGCACCGCGCCGAGCGACACGCTCTCGTCGCACTCCGTCCAGCCCATGACCTCGACGAGCCCCGGCGTCCAGCTGGCCCGCGAGAAGACGCCGAGGTCCCGCGACAGCGCCTGCTCGACGTTCACCACGACGCCGTAGGTCGCCCGCACCTCCCGGGTCCGGGTGATGTCCGGGTAGCCGGCCGTCGACAGGGGCATCGCGACAGCCTCGGCGTAGCTGCCCATGCTGGCGCGCGTCACCCACCCCATCACGCGCAGGACACCGGGCTGCGAGAGCACCGCGTAGCGCAGCTCGGGCTCCGCGAGGTACTGCCCACGGGTGGGGATGTCGAGGTCGAAGGTGTTGCCGTTGGAGTGCGTCGGCTCGAGGAAGTAGCCGACCCGCAGCGCCCACCGCTTCTCGTTGAGCTCGACCAGCCCCCCCCAGGTGAACCCGGGCTGGTCCATCGTCCAGTCGTACGAGCCGCTCCCGTAGAGGTTCCAGTTCATGAACCCGGTGCGCGGATCGTCCGCGTACGTGTTGCGACCGAAGGCGTCGCCGACCGAGAGCCTCCCTGCCGTGACGGTGACGCGCGAGACGTCGCGCCTCCCGGGCAGCTCGTTCGGACCGTCCCGGACCACCTCCTGCTCGCCCCCGAGCCCGAAGGTCTGACGGATCATCAGCCGGTCGACGTTGAGGCGCGGGACGGGATAGGACGCCTTCTGCGCCTCTCCGTTCGGGAACGCGGCCACGCCGAGCGCGTGGCTGAGGCCATAGCCCTGGTCCACCTCGGGGTTGAAGTACGCCTCTGCCCCCGCCCACGCCCGCACGCCGAGGAACGCGGTGGCGCTCACCGTGTCCTGGAACTGGGTGTTGCCCGAGAGGCTGTTGGGGCCTTCGTAGGGAGAGCGGAAGCTGAAGTAGCCCTGCTCGACGACGGTCGCCTGCCCGTGGAGGTTCCACGCGTCCGAGCGGAACGGCCACGCATCGATCGTGGAGGTCCCGGGCGCCGCGGACTCGCCTGGCATGCGAAAGTGCCAGTTGAGCCCCAGCTGCAGCGTGTGGCTGTCGATCGACGAGGCGAAACCCGTCCCGGGCGCGAGGCCACCCGACACGTCGCCCACGTGAGCGAACAGGTACTCGCCCTTCAAGCTCCACGCCCTGGAGAGGGCCAGCTCGGCCCCGGCGCCCACCGTCCAGCCGATGGGCCAGCGCAGGGCCGCGCCGGTGCCGCCGAGCAGGCCGGGGGTCTCGCTCAACCGCACCTGCGACCAGGTGAGCCCGCCGGTGCCATAGGTCAGCCACCTCCCCCACGCGTACCCGACGCGGGCGCGCAGGGTCGAGAGGAAGTCGAGCTTCTCGGTGACCGACCCTTGCGGGGCGCCGCGCGACATCACGACCCCGTCCTGGACGAAGTAGGGGAACGAGATGTCGCCCTCGATGCCGACCAGCACCCGCGAGGGGAGCTGGAGGTTGTACCCGAGCTGGACGCCGCCGAAGAGGCTGCCGAGAGCGTCGGTGGACCGAGCAGGCGCGGGGGCAGACAGCGTGTCGTCGGCCAGGGCGAGCCTCTCTGCGACGTGGCCGCCGATGTAGGGACCCGTCCACGCGAACGAGGACGGCACGGTCGCCGGCGCCGGGCCACCCGCGGCGTCGGTGCCTCCCGTGGCGACGGTGCCGGCCCCGTCAGCGACGGCGCCGAGCGCCAGGACCGCGAGGGGCACGAGAGACAAGGCACCACCGTCTACAGCCGGGCTATTGAAAGTCAAGGTCAGCACCGGGAGGGGGTGCTTTGCATGGGTCCGGGTTCGGACCGACGCCGAGAGCCGACGCCGAGAGCCGACGCCGAACGCCGACGCCGAACGCCGACGCCGAGGACGGACGACCATGGGGCAGATGAGTCCGAGTCGGCCACCCGAGTCGGACGTCGTCGTGGTCCCGCCGGAGGTCGTGGGCGTGGACGAGCGTCGCGCGAGCCTCGTTGAT
>Ga0181517_10002341_pt1 | contig 19481 bp, 10 predicted proteins | sample PEATcosm2014_Bin_31_FD_119748 | JGI IMG/M metagenome (GOLD analysis project Ga0181517, IMG submission 119748) | Peatland microbial communities from MTU Mesocosm Facility, Houghton, MI, USA - PEATcosm2014_Bin01_30_metaG | ecosystem: Environmental > Terrestrial > Soil > Wetlands > Peat | place... | reverse complement strand
ATCGCTGGTTACTGTTGGCCAGGGTTATGAGGACTACCGTAGTCATCCGCTATTCACAATTCGCATGGGGAGATTTGTAAAGGCGCTCCTCGGCTATGACGTGCGTTTCGTCTTCCCTCGGATATGGGACACGAAGGCCGAAACATTGAAGAGGTTTGTTGATGAATGTGATGGTGGTTCATGCTTGTCCCGCACGTGGTCCTGCTGGCAACAGAACAGGCAAGTGAGCGTTGACCACAAGAAGCGCCATTGCGGGATCTGCGCCGCCTGCATGCTGAGACGCTTAAGCGTCCATGCGGCCGGGCTGGCTGAACCCAAAGAGCGTTACGTCTGGGAGGATCTCTCGGCACCAACCTTTCCGGCGGGGGCTGCAAAGACCTTCGATCAGAAGAAGATCACGCGCGCGATGCGTGAGTACGCCATCGCTGGCACATTGCATCTCGATCACTTGGCGGCGCTGTTGGATTCGCCGGCGGGCCCGCGGGCCCTCAGTCTCAGTTCGTTCCAACTGAGCGAGGCCCTGGGCCTGCCGGAACTGGATGTATTCGCAAAGTTCGATCGCCTTTTGAGGCAGCACCGCGCTGAGTGGAAGGACTTTATGCATTCTCTTGGGCAGAATTCATTCGTGGCCAATTGGGCAGTGAGCGGCTGGTCATGAGCCCCCTTGAACAAATAACGCCGGCAGAAGTCGGTGAGCGTCTGCGGATCGCCCGCGACGGCGCGGCTATCAGGCAAGCCGACGCGGCAACGGCCATCGGCGTCGCACGGACGACGATAGTGGCAATTGAAAAGGGTGAGCGGCGTGTCCGGATGGGTGAACTGCAACAGCTCGCGAAGCTTTATCGTACTTCCGTAAACGCCCTGCTTCGCCAGGAGGCAGTCCATGTCGACTTGACCCCACGTTTCAGGAAATTGGCCAACAGCCACGAAGGTGCAGCCGAGACGGCCTCTGACTTGATGGCCGGTCTCACGAAAGCGGAGGTAGAACTGGAGAATTTGCTGGGCGTAAAGCGCGCCCGAAATTACCCCCCGGAACGTTCGCTCCTCCGTGGCGATATCCGAGCGCAGGCCGAACAGGATGCTGCCGAACTGCGTCAGCGCCTCGGGCTGGGACTCGCGCCGGTTTCCGACATCGTGACGCTTCTCGAAATGGAGCTCGGAGTTAGGGTCTACGTCCGAAGGCTGGACGGCCAGATCTCGGGCCTGTTCGCCTACGACGAAGTATTAGGGGCCTGCATCCTGCTTAATGCCAATCATCCCCGCGAGCGGAGAAACCAGACGGCGGCGCATGAGATCGGACACCTAGTTTCGACGCGGCGGCAGCCCGAGATTCTCCACGATGACGAGACTGAAAACTCCCGAGAAGAGCGCTATGCTAATGCTTTCGCGCGAGCGTTCCTGACGCCGGCTCGCGCGGTCATGCAGAAACTCCAAGAGGTGACCGCCGGATCAGATAGGCTGACCCGCCGGCATGTGATAGTTCTTGCTCACTTCTTCTGTGTTTCAAGAGAGGCCATCGTCCGCCGCCTCGAAGAGCTGAGTCTGGTCAAACCGGGAACCTGGGACTGGTTTCAGTCGAACGGGGGAATTAGCGATGATCAATCGCGCCAGGTGCTCGGCGACTTGTCTGCGCCGGACACGTACAAGATAGATGCCGACCGGCCCACTACACTGAGGCTAAATCTGCTTGCATCGGAGGCATATCGGCGGGAACTGCTGAGCGAAGGCCAGCTCGCGCGCCTCCTGCATCTCGATCGAATCGAGCTACGCGAGGTTCTTAGCAGCCACGAAATCGAAGGGAGTGAGGCCGACGGTGTCACGAACTTCGTTGAGTGAGTTTCCTGCACCACTGGTCGCCGACACCAGCGCGGTGATCAACCTAATTGCCACCGGACTGGCACCGACCATACTCGGTGCCCTGCCAGATCGCCTCCTCGTGGTGGATGTTGTTCCCGATGAACTGGAGAACGGCCGAACGCGGGGCAGGAAGGACGCTGACCGTCTTCGCGAACTGGTGATCGCCGGCCTCGTTCAAGTAGTCACGCTTGGAGGCAAGGCGAATGTGTACTTCGAGGGTCTCGTAGTCGGTCCGGCTGCCGCGACACTTGATGACGGCGAGGCCGCGACGATTGCTTACGCCCTGGAACATGCAGGAACTGCTCTTATCGACGAACGGAAGGCGACTCGCATTTGCGCAGATCGCTTTCACACCTTGCGTGTGTGCTCCACTGTTGAACTTCTGACCCACTCGGAGATGGAGGCTCATCTCGGTCTGGAAAGCCTAGCAACGGCGGTTTTCAACGCGCTGCATGACGGGCGCATGGGAGTTTTGCCTGACCAACTCGACCGGGTTGTGCGTATGATCGGCGCCGAGCGTGCCGCCCTGTGTGGGAGTTTGCCGAAGGCGGTAAGACCGTCCACGCCGGCGCTAGCCGAGCACCGGCAGTAACAAACAAGCAGAAGATCATTCTTATGACAGTTTTCAGGCCAGTCGCCCACCCGTTCGAATATCATTTGCATCAAATCCGATGGTGGGGTCACTCCGGAGAATCTCCAATTATCGCTTGCAGAGTTTGTCGGGGGTCAGGTCATCAGGGCCGCCGAAAAGGACCGCAGAGCCACTCCAGCATCACTCGGGGGCCTGATCGTACCCGATCACGAGGCCAATCGCTACGCCGACAATGAACCCTTGACGACCAAAGCATACGCCGCCGATGGTGCCGCCGGCCAGAGCACCGACAAGGGCGTTGGTTTCCCGAGCGGCCAGTTGTTGGCTCCGCGACATGGGCGCTCGACGGCGGCCGTACCAGTTGCGGACTGCTCGGGTAGACCTGGTACACTTGGCTCGATTACAGGAAACGCAAGCCGCGTAGAGGTTCCCGAACCATGTCCCACCGCCGAGTGCCTGGGCGCGGGAATGTTCAACTTCCCAACAGCCGCTTTCCCGGTGCAAACCATATGCTGAGAAGCGAAGCCGCTTCCCACAGAGATGACAGCGACCATCCGTTCGATCAAGAACATCCGTTAGGTAATCATCGGAGTACGCCATAGCTCATTCCTACCGGACCATTAACTTGAATCTCCAACTCCCCTACGCAGCCTCCGGCTGCATCTCGCGGACCGTCGCTTGTGTGTGAGCCTCCGCTAGCTCCACTAGGCGCTTGTGGTGGGTGAAGAAAATAATCTGAGTTTTTGCCGAGAGAGCATTCAGCGCCAAGAGCGCCGCTGTGGCGCGATTGTCATCAAAATTCAAAAGAACGTCATCAACGATGAAAGGTGTCGGCATATGAGCAGCGAAATAGTGTTCCAGGCTCGCGAGACGCAAGGCAAGATAGAGCTGGTCTAGCGTTCCATCGCTCATCCCGTTGAGCGGAACGGTTTGCCCCGTCGGACGGACCCCCATAAGCGCGGTCGCGCCGTCATCACTTTCCACGCGCAAAGAAGCGAAACTGTCTCGCGTGAATTGCGCGAAAAGACGGCTAGCAGCTTCCAGTACCGGGCCCTGGTTCCGGCTGCGGTAGCGCTCCACGGCTTTGCGCAACACGAACGATGCTGTTCTCAGCCGCACGTATTGCTCCACCTCGCCCGCGAGACGTCCCGCAATGCCGCTGATTCGTTGCGCCGCGGACGCGGCCAAATCGCCACCGCGCATGGTCAGGGCTTCCGCATCGAGTGCTCGGCGTCTGGTCTCAATTTGTTCCCGATCGCGTTTGATCGAAATAACCTCCACTTCGATCTGGTCCAGCCGGCTGGCGATGGAATCGGCTTCCACCGACGCGGCTTCGGCCAGAAACTGGTCGATCGTCTTGCCGGCCGATACCAGACCGAGCCGCGCATCGCACTCGGTGAGCACGTGATCGAGTTCACGTTTTCTCTTCGACCGCTCCCAGTTGTCGCGGGCGGATTCCCCGCCAGGAGCACCCGCCTCGTGGTAGAGAGCTTCGAGTTCGGCGGCGCACCGAGCCGCAGCAAGCTCCACCTGGCGCAGCTTCGCTTCGACTTCACGTTGCCGTTTCACCTCCTGGCGCAGCAGCTTCTGGTCTTCATTAGCTTTGAGAAGCTCCTGGTGCAACTGGGTGATCGCGGCTTCCGGTTCCAGCGTGCGCAACGTCGGATCGAGACGCTCCACCAACCTTCCAACGGCCGCCATGAACGTCCCTGCGTCTGCCTGCATCTTGGCGATCCGGTCGCTCAGATCGGCGGCCTTAGCCAGGCTGGCAGTGATCTCGCGAACACCGGTCAGGTACGACTCAACTGCCGCGGGCGATCCTCCCAGCCCCAATCCGGCGTCCTGAAGCGCTTTTTCCCAATCCCGCCTCCAAGCCGATAACCGTTCACCTGCCTCACCCCATTTCGCCTCCAGCAGGGAGATCTCCGTGATCTGCGATTGCCGCAGCACGAGCGCCGTTCGCCGCTGTCCTGCGGATTCGGCCACGGCTTTCAGCACCGTCTCGGCGACAGCCAGGAGGTCGGCTGAGGTGCCTTGCGCCCGCCGACTATGCTGATCGAGCGCTTCGGCGAGTTGTGCTGCCAGGCCCACCTCGGCATCGTCTCGCGCTTTCAACTCTAGGCGCAGATCGCGCAATCGCACCCCCTGTTCCACGATGCCCGCGCGTCGCCGCACCCATGCCAGCATGGCTGAAGGCGATTCCGGCACGATTTCACAGCCGGACCAAATCTCCGACCATCGAGTCCGGACCGCCCCGGCGTTCTTCGAGGCTTCGGCCAAGCCATTGCAGGCCTCTTCGCAGCGGACGCCGAGTCGCGAGATCTCCTGCTCCAGAGTCATTAGGCGGTTGACCCGCTCCGCCTCCTCGCGCATGCGGTCGGCCACCCGGTCCGCTCCCGTAACAGCGCCCTCGTAGCCGTCGGCTAGGTCCGTTTGACCGGTTCGGGCAAGAAAGGCGCGCTCCTCCTCCACATCCGCCTCGGCTTCCTTCCAGATGCACTTGATTGCCCTCCAACCGAGATCGCGGACATCGCGGGCATCGGCAAGGGCCGCCTGCGTGGGAACATTGTCCTGGGCCACAAGCCGGTCCCGTTCGGTTCGGGCTGTGGCCAAGCTGTCATTCGCCTCTGCCAGTTTCTCTCTCTCGCGCGCTTCGGCCGCGTCAGCCGCCTCAAAAGCCTGCCTGGATTCCTCGATCGTCTCAACTTCGGGCACGGGCAGACTCTCCAGGTCATCTGGAGAACCGTTCCAGAGCGAAAGGCTGCGGAGGGATAGCTCCACAGTCTTTTCCGCCGAAGCGACCTTCGTTCGCAGTTCGCGTGTGGCGGCTGCACCCAGCTCCCGCCGGGCGCGATCCACCGCTGCTGCCAGAATGGTGGTGTCGGCACCTTCGGGCAGCGCAGCAATGGTAATCTCAGATTCCGCCAGCTTCCGGCGCGCGTCCTCCCGCGACCGCTCCAGCGAGTCGCGGTTGGCTTCCAATCGCGGTGCCTGCGACGCCAGCTCTTGAATCCGCTTGCGCGCCAAAAGCCCCGGCTCGAGTCTTGCAGCGTCTTCCAGGGCCAGTCCCGGGCGCAGTCGCTGTACCTGGTCATGCAACAAACGGTTCAATTCGGCCCGCTCGGCAACCTTGTGATCGCAATCCTTCTTGGATTTTTGGATCACGCTCTTCTCGCCAAACAGGTTGCGTATCTCCTCGTCGGCTGCAAGGATGTCTTCGGGAATGTAGAACTTGGCCAGCGACGCCGTTATGGCCGCCAGGTCGTCCTGCAGCTCGGAGAAGTTCGTTCGTGCCGTAGCCAAACGTCCTTCCGTATCCTGCAAGCGCGCGCCATAATCCTCCGGCAGGAGTACAGCCAGGGAAAGTCCTTCGAGATCCACCACGGCCTGTCCGCGTTGCGAGATGGTGGGATGCGCCTTACGGATTCTATCGAGGCGTTCGGCTTCGCGGCGGAGTGCATCGATCCGCCTGTCGTGCGAGTCCAACTCAGACGCGGCTTCAGCCAGTACCTTTTGGTTCTCCTGGAACCTCGTGACCTTAACCTGGCTCTTGGCAAACTCCTGCTCAGCATCCCTGAGATCGCGCAGAGAACGATGAACCGCCTTGGCGTTTGCCCTCGGGGTATACAACTCCGCGGCTTCCGTCTCCAGGCGTGACAGCGTGTCTTGTAGCCCTGTCAGCCCTGCCGCTGAGGCGAACAATAATTGGCCGATCTCGCCTTCGCCCCGAGCCAGTGCACGGCCACCCTCAATCAGGGTTTCGTGGCTGATGCCGAACATCGTGGCAAAGGTCTCTTTGGTCGTCCCGTGCAGGGCGCGTTCGAGTGCGACGTCCTCCACTACGGTGGAATCATCCGGCCCGCGTAGTGTCTGCTTGTTGCCCTTTCGCCGAATGAAGCTGAGACGGCCTCCGTCCCAGGAAAGGGTGACCCCGATGCGCAGGTTCGGATAGGCGTGCACGAATGATTCCGGTGTCTGCGGGTGTATTCCGAACAGGCCATCCAGCAACGCGCGAAGGGCCGAACTCTTCCCAGCTTCGTTCAGGCCGTAGACAATCGTGAACGGGTTGTTGAATTCCAGACTGGCGCCGGTGAACGGCCCATAGGCGATTAGATCTAGAGTGTCCAGTCTCATTGCCGGCCTCCTTCGAGCAGCGGCTCAATCGACGCCAGCGCCTCGCTCAGCACCGATGGGTCCTGCGGGTCGACACACTCCTGTCCCTGCGGGACGGACGCTTGAAGCTTGCCTTTCAGGTCGGCGAACTCGGCCCTGAGTTCGGCCATCAGCGGTTCATTTTCTCTGAACTCGCTGATCAGGGACCGCAACTCTGCCATAGGGCCGGCGTCGGATTCCTCCCTGCGCTCTGGAGTCTGCGCCGCCAGTTCGAGCCTTTCGACGTGGACCGGGACAGCCACGTCCTGCGCCAACATGCGGATTCGGGTCCGCAATCCGGGCACATTTCCCGCCGCACGATGCCACGCGGGCCCGTATCCTTCGATACGAATGCGTAGTGCCAGAGCTCTTCCTTCCGCCTCCGCGGCGGCTCGCTCGATGGCCCCTTGCGCGAGCGCTTCCAGATCGCCCGGAGCGGTCTCGCCGTCAACGGCGATCGGCAATATCTGCCAGCGCACCACGTCGAGCGGCTCGAAAGCGAGAGTGACGCCGCCGCTGTCATCCACATCCACCAAGTAACACCCGCGCGGCCCGCACTCGCGGACGCTGCGGCCTTGGATGTTCCCTGAATACACAACCCAGGGCTCCCGTGCCAACTCCCTTCTGGTGTGAATATGCCCGAGCGCCCAATATTGATAATGCCGGGAACGCAAGCTGTCGAGCGAGCATGGGGCGTATAGCTCATGTCCTAGATCGCCGCCCGCCGATGTATGCAGTACGCCGATATTGAACATGCCGGGATCTCCGACCGGCCAGGTGGACGTCAGATCCTCCTCCACGTGCGGCAAGCGGAAGCTCTGGCTGTACAGCGCCGCGTCGCAGCCGGGCACTGAAATCCGCTCTGGCCGCTTGTGATCGAAAAAGCGAATATGATCGGGCCACGGCAGTCCGGCGGTCATGCGGTTGGCCGCATCGTGATTCCCCAACTCAATATACGCTTTGATGCCGGCATCGCGGAGTCGCTTCATTTCCGAAATGAAGTAGAGACCGGTGTTGCAGTCACGCCATTCGCCGTCGAACAGGTCGCCGGCAATCACGACAAATGCGGCGCCGCTTTCGATCGAAAAGTCGACCAGCCTGCCGAGCGCCTTACGCGTTGCCAGGCGAATGTACTCCACGGGCGCGCCGGGATATTCATCGAGCGACAACAGCGGACTGTCGAGATGAATGTCGGCCGCGTGAACGAATCGAAATGCCATCTGTCCTCCCTGAGACAGGGAAACCCTATGCTGCGGGGTTGCCCGATCCGCGCGACGTTTCTTCGACCTCGCGCCAACCATTGAGCAGCGGAAAATACAGCCCCATGCGGACCGGCCGCGCCTCAAACCCTCCGAGCATCCGCCGGTAGCGTTCCAACTGATCGCGATACCGTTCCCGCTCGTTATCGAGGAACGATTCGATGCCTGCCCCCTCGTGGGAGCTGCTTTTGTAGTCTATGATCCAGCGCGTACCGTCGGTGTCGATGAATGTGCGGTCGATGCGCACGCTCACTACTTCGGCGCCATCAACTCCAGTAAGCGAGTACTCGCAGGCTGCGGAAACGTGATCTCCGCCCAACAGCCATCGCCCGCGCTTGTCGGCGAGCGCGCGGCTCAGCGCCTCCGCCACCCGATCAGCGGCGTCAGCCAGATCGCCGCCGGGTACGCCCAATTCCAGAAGTGCGGACCGGTATGCGGGCTTCTGGTGTTCGATGCGCGCGGCGTCCCACCCGGCGACTCCGTCCCCTGCGATCCGGCGGAGCATCCGGTGTATCACCGTGCCGATATGGCGCAACGTATCACCCACCCAGCGAAAGCTCACTGCCTCGCCCGTGCCCGCCTCGGTCGGGGCCAGGCGGGGAATCGCGACCGATGGCGGAGGGGCTGGAAGGCTCCAATCGCTGACCAGGCGCTGGATGGCCTGAGGTCTTCGAACGGCGGCCGCGCCGGCTTCCGGCGCCTGCACTGGCGGGGCAGCGGCTTCGAAGATGGGACAGGCAACATCCCATATCCGCCTGAGTAGTGAACCCGCCGCAGGGTCTTTCAATTCGATAACACCGTTTTCGGCGTCGAAACCCGTATGCCCCAACAGGTGCAGTTCGGACTTCGTGCGCGTCGCCGCCACATACAGCAGGCGCCCGGCCTCGTGCTCGGATTTGCGCGCGTCGATGAGCTTCAGATAATCGTACGTGCGGTCGTGGTCGGCTCCCGTGGCGTGGATCGGAGCCATCACCAGATCGGCCTCGCCGCCGAGGCGCAACCGTTCCAACCAAAGCATCAGGCGCGCATCATCGCTGCGGGACTTGCGCCCAAGGCCGGGCACGATCACCACGTCGAACTCCAGGCCCTTGGCCTTGTGAATGGACATGATCTGGAGACCGTCGTCCGCCTCGGGGTCCGGATTGGCGTGCAGATCCTCGATCCGGCGGGTGAGCGCCGCCGTGTCGAGGCGGCCAGCATCGTCCATCTCTTCCAGCAGTTCGAAGAACGCTTCAGCGTTGTCGCCATCCGCCTGGCTGGCGGCGCAGGCCGGCCCGCCAAGGGCCAGCCACGCGCGTTCCACCCACGCGCGCAATGATGCCGGGCGTTGACGCATCGTGTCTTCAAGGACACCCCGAACGCGGGCCAGTCGCTGGCGCGCTTCCGGTTTCAAACGCGCCACTCTGGCATCGTCCTCGATCAGATCCCACACGGCTGCGTGCACGTCGTCGCCGGTTAGCGCGTGTAGATCTTCCAGCGTCAGGCCGCACCAGGGAGCCCGCAGGATAGACAACCACGCGATGCGGTCGCCTGGGTGCAGTAGCGCCCGAGTGAGCGAGGTGAGATCGCGAATGAGCGGTTGCTCCGCCAGCGAATCGATCTCCACCGCGCGGAAACGCAGGCCGGCGTCGCGCAATGCCGTGAGGATGTGGGACAGGTGGCTGCGCGCACGTACCAGGATGGCAGTCTTGGCACTGCGGTCCCGCGCCTCGCGGACGAGATGCACGACACACGTGGCCTCCGCCGCGTCGTCCCGGCCGATGAATGGGTGGAGGTTTACAGCGGGCCGATTGCCTTCCGGGTTCCTGTAGACCGAGGGACAGAACGGGATCGCGCCGGTCGTTATGTCTTCCAGCGCCGGCATCACCGATGGAAAGGCACCGTTCACCCAATCGACGATTCCCTTGTCCGAGCGGAAGTTCGCCGCCAAGCGAAGTAGTTCGAGCGGTATACCGGCAATGCCTTCGCGGCAGGCCTTCAAGAATAGACCTACTTCCGCCTCGCGAAAACGGTAGATCGACTGCATGGGGTCACCCACCAGGAACATCGTGCGGCCGTCGCCCGCCTCCCATCCTGCCGTGAGCTTCTCCAGCAATCTGTACTGGCTGACCGAAGTGTCCTGAAACTCATCCACTAGCAAGTGCTGCACCTGGTAATCCAGGCTGAGCGCGAGGTCCGTGGGCTCCTCCAGTTCCCCCAATGCGCGCTGTGCGGCCATGGCAACCTCGGCGTAGTCCGCGTCGCCGCTCTCCCGGAATTGGGCCTGCAACTGCGCGGCAGCCACGGGCAGCAATTCCACCAGTGCCGCAAGCGCCTGCCATTGGCCTTCCTCGAACCGAGCGGCTGGCAGGCTGCGCAACTCAGCCAGAGCCGCCCGAAGCGGTCCACTGCAGCGCAGAGCCGTGATGAGGTCCTTGTGGCGCTGTTTGAGCAGCTTCGCCGCAGCCGGAAAGCCGTTCGCCACGGTGACTTTCTCCCGCCAATCGTCGTCCTTTTTCAGAAGCGTCTCGACGATGCCGATCCAACCTTCGAGGTCCCGCAATTCTGGCAACTGCGTCATTCCAGCGCAGACGGTTGCGGCGCCCTCGCGCCCTTCGGAGATCAGGTTGGCTCCTGCGGCAGAGACAATGGAAACCGTTTCTGGGGTGAATTCTGCCGGCAGGAGCGCCCGCGCACTCTCGACGCCATCGCGAATTACGCTGCCAAGCGCATTCTCCAGTGCCGCCCGCGCCCGTGCCGGATCGACCACGCCGGTTACGTGCCGGAGCCATTGGTCGCGGCGCGCGAGCATGTCCGCCAAGAGTCCCTGCAACTTCTGGAAGTCGTTGTCGAGGTGCGCAAGCAAGGCCTCGACTGCCTCCGACCAGTTAGAGGACTCCAGAAGTTCAATCGTCCGCCGGGCCGCCTCGGCATACAGTTCTCTTGCGTCTTCGACGATGTTCGGAGGCGCGCCCAGTCGCGACAGCCATGGCATCTGTTTCGTGAGGGACGCGCACAGCGAGTCGATGGTCCGGATGCGCATACGGCCGGGATTGCTGTATAACTCCCAGCGCCACTCGTCGCTGCGCGCCCGGACGGCGCGCGCCAACTGCCACGTCAGAGCTTCGTGTTGCTTCTCGGGACGCGGCCCGGCCGCGTGCCGCAATGCCTCGACAACCCGCTGGCGCATCTCGCCCGCGGCCTTCTTGGTGAACGTGATCGCAACGACGCACTCGGGTTGATCCACTAGGGCGAGAAGAGTCAGGTACCTTTGAATCAGCAACTCCGTCTTGCCTGAACCGGCAGGGGCCTGCACGATGAAAGACCGCGACGGGTCCAACGCACGCCTTCTCTGTTCCGCGTCGGGGATGGGCATATTATTCCGCCTCCAGGTTCCAGTACGCATCGCACTCCGCGATACGGCACAGGCATGCCAGCGAGCAGTACCGGCACGACTGGGCCGGCTCTTTCGGGTCGGCCTCCGCATGGCCCGCGCGGAAATCCGCTGCTAGGCGCTCCATCACCCTCCGCCACTCGACGATACGCGCGGCAAGGTCACCCGAATCAGCCCCGGGGATCACCACCGCCTCGCCCACCAGACCCTTGAATTTCACCTCGCCCGTCTTCAACTGCCCAAACAAAACGCCGGCGAGGGGCCTCTCGCCGTATACCACGCTGTAGAGCGGCAGTTGCGGCTCTTCGGGACGCTCCGTCTCCCAACTTCTGACGCTGGGCGTGCCGGTTTTGTAGTCGATGATCACGTCCCGTTCGCCGGCGATCCTGTCGATACGGTCAATCTTCACGCGGAAGTGGATGCCACCCACTTCCGCGTCGCGCTCGCCCTCCGGCTTGATAACTTCGAACGGCTCGCGCAACTTTTCCAATTCGAGCCAATCGCTGACGATACGTTCCAAGCGCCGCCGTTCCAGGGCCGCGAAGCGTTCCAGCAAGGGCGCTCCCCGATCCGTCTCAAAACGCTCGACCGCCTTCGCCACCGCCTGCCGAACCACGTCGGCGATATCTGGACGGTTGCACAGCGCGTCGTATGTGCGGACTTCGTTCCAGAAGCCTTCCAGTGCTGCGTGGACCAGCGTCCCGCGCTGCCGCGCGTCCAGCCCCGGCGCCGGCGCTTCTAGGTCCTCCGCGCCCAGCCGCAACTCCACAAACGCGCGGAACGGACACGCCGCCTGGTATTGAAACACCCTCGATCCGCCGCGCTGCCAGGCTTCCTGTCCAAGCGGCGGACCCTGTTCGTCAACGACCTGCTCCACGGCGCGCGCTTGGCGGATGGCATCCATGCAGGTGGCGTTCTCGGAATGCGGCAGATCCGCAGGCGCCACCTTCGGCACGGAGAGGATCAGCGGACTGGGCGACAGGTCCCGGTCGTCTTCCCGGATGGGGTAGCTGAGCACAGTATCCGCCGCGCTGGCAAGCAGACGTTGCGTCACCAGCGTTGCGAATGCGAGTTCCCGCTCCGGAGAGCACCGAGGGACGCCAGCCTCGCGCTGGAGCCTGATCGGAAGGAACGGATCGGGGCTGGCCGCTTTGGGCCACGATTCGTCGTCGAGCCCCACTACCCACAGGTGATCGAACCGGAGGCCGAAGGCCTCCAGCGTGCCGAGAACTTGTACCGGGGCGTCCGGGCTCTCCGGCTGGAAGTCTGTTCCTCCGGCGACGCGGGTCAGCAGCGAAAGCGCTTCCGCCGCAGCCATTTCTCCCGCCGCGGAGTCGATACCGGCGAACGCGGAGAGCGCCTTTTTCCAGGCCTCGACCGTTTGGTACTCGACACTGTTCAACGGCTGTTCTCCAGGCCAACCGACCGCTTCGAGCATGGCCGAAAACGTTGCGGCCCACGGTGCGGCGGTTTGGCGGGCTGGCAAGACGTCGTTGGCCTTCAGCCAATTCCGGAGCGCTCGGCTCAGCGCCGGGCAGGTGGTCCGGGCTTGGTCGCGGACATCTGCAAGCGAGAACTGCGTACGCCCGCTCTCCCGCAGACGCGCATCCAGCAAGCCGCGCGCCGTGCGCTCGGTTTCGGCGCCGGCGATATAGCCATCGCGCACCAGGACGCTGATATCGTGCCAGTCGTTGTGATCCTTCGAGAGGCGGAGAACACCCAGTGCGCTGCCAACGATAGGATAGTCCGCCAGCGGCTGGCCGGCGGAGAAATTCACCAGGCGCGATATTGGGGCTCCGCCAGGCAACTGTGAACCAGGTTCGAGTACCGTGCGGAACACCCGCTCGACAGCCGCCCGGCGCACAGCCAGGTCCGAAACAATCACCCCAATCGCTTCACGTGGGTTCGCCTCAAGCAACTTGCGCGCCCATCGCGCTGCGGCAATCAACTCCTGGTCGCGGTCGGGAAACGGCGCTCTCACCACTGTGGCTACCTCCGGTGCGGGCCATACCACTACCTTTTCGACCTCGCACCCTTCCTGCCGGCACGCTTCAATAAAATCGGTCTGGTGGGGTGTCAACTCGTCAAAGCCAGCCAACAGCACGCGCGCTGGGAGCCGGAGCCCGGCTAAACCTTCACGCAAGCGGTCGGACACGCGAGCCGCGTCGATCCATCCTTGGCTTTCGCATGCCTCCGCGAACTGCCGGGCCCATTGGGTGAAGGCCAGCGCATCCTCGTTGCCCTCGCGTTCGATGCGAGGGAGGTCCAAGCGCCACTCGATCGCAAGAGCCCATGAGTTCTGGACCGTCGCCGCAACGGCGCCGACCTGAAGCATTTCAGCAGCTTGCGGCGAACGGCGGACGATGCGATCCCAAAGTGCCCATTCCTGCCATCGATCAAGGCGCGCGGGCGGGTTCGTCACGGTGAACTGGAACTCCTCCCAAAGGGCGTCCAGCCAGGCCGTCCACGGCAGGATCAGCGGGGACTCCCATGCGGTGGCGCCCCGCGCGTTCTGAAGCTCGTTGAATTGGTAGCGCAACGCCCGAGCCAAGCGTCGGCTGGCGGTGATCACTGGAACTCCCGCGCATAAGGCGGCGAAAATGCGGTCGTCCATAAGAACCTCTAATCGGCTTCGAAACAACTGTACGCCGGCCAGTGGCTCACAGCGTGAGCTTGTTACCGGATTTCTGAAGAATAGGCGGCAAACGCCTTCCTGAGGGCGGCTGACACGCTCTCGCGGAGCTCCGGCGGACCGAGGACTTCCACCTCCGGTCCGAACCGCATAATATCCATAACCAGTTCCCGCTCAGCCGAGTACGGGACTTTCAGGGTGTACGAACCATCGGCTCCGAACGACCCCTCCTGTAGCCTGTGCCATTTCTCCCGTGAAACCCAGCGGGCCATCTCCGGGGTAAAACGCAACACGGCGGTGCGAACCTGTTCGCCCGAGAAGATGCCGTAGCCGGCGCCCAGCTCGCGGTCGAGCTGTTCGTCAGGGATCTGAATGGCCTCTCCCTTCTCGGGGCTCGCGTCCAACATGGCATCTAGGGCGAAGCTGCGCAAGCCGTTCCTGGAGTCGCACCAAGCGTCCAGGTACCAGTTGTCACGGTAATGCACCAGCCGCTGGGGAGAGACAACGCGGTCAGTCTCCTGGTTCCGCGTCCGGCTGTAATAGCGCAGTCGAAGCCTCTCGCCGGCCAATAGGGCGCGGCAAACGGTCTGAAAATGGTGTGAGGAAACCGGCCGCGAAGCGATTTGCAGGATGCGGATGCGGCGTCCTAGGTCAGTGTCGTCACCGGACCCTATTAGTTGGTGCAGCAGATTGCGTAACGGCTCCAGGTGTTCGTCGAGGAATGACGGCTGAATCCGGGCCACCAACTCGTGCAAAACCAGCAGCGCGTGAATCTCGGCCTCATTCAGGTAGACCGCCGGCAGCGAAAAAGGCCCGTCGATCCGGTAGCCGCGCAGCTCGTGGTCCCAGACGATCGGCGCCCGCAGGCGGTCCTTCATGTACGTCAAGTCGCGGATGATCGTCGACCGCGAAGCCGAGGTGTTCTCCATGAACACTTCGAGCGGCGTGGCGCGCCGGCTCTTGAGCAGCCGGTCGATCTGGTACATCCGCTCCATCTGACTCATACGGCGTTACGATTCCTACCCGTAGCCTGGATCCTTCAGCGGTGCGCGCACTTTCAGTCCTCGAACGTGTACGCTGGATCAGTTGGCGCGTTCGCGCGCGCCCACTCCCGAATTCTGATCTTGAAGCACTGAGTGGCTGGCTCGTTTCCGTTCCGAGCCAGCAATTGCCCAAAGACTGTCCCAACGCTTGTTCGGATCGGTTCATCAGTTCTGACCGCCCGCCATGCCTCGAACGGCTTGTCTTTGCCTGAGGTCTCAATGCTGTGATGTAGTTCAAAGTCGGGGCATGAACACGAATGGTTTACCCGGAGCCCCGCCGCTTGCGCTTCGGCGACGGCGGCACAGATGGTCGAGTTAAAGGTGTGCATTCCGTTCACGCGCGCGCCGCCGGCCGTCCTCGGCGCATCTACATCGTGCAGAACCGTGAAATCAACCTTGAAGTGCGTGAGCATTCGTATAAGAATCGGAATCATCGCCTTGCCGCGGGCGCGGAGAATCAACGGCCGATCGGCGGCCGGAAACTGATCGGGGGCTTGCTCCATCACGGCCGCGAACGCGGCGCATTCGTGATCCCCCTCAACGATGACCACCTTCGGGCCGAAGAACATCTCGGCCACGCCGGTATCGAACGCCAGCAGGCTTTTTAGGTTCTCGCGGTCAGGTTCTGTGAACCGCATGTCATCGGCACGATAAACGTGGGGCGGCTCATGAGCCTCGGGCCGATCCAGCCGGACGATGGTCGTGTGGTCTTCCAAGGGGTCGACGAAAACTGGGTGGTGCGTGGTGAGCATAACCTGCCAGCCCGATCCCGCCGCCAGGGAATAGAGGTGATTTTTCGCTGCGCGTACAGCGCTCGGGTGGAGCGCAGTCTCGGGCTCCTCAATCAGCAGCATGTACCCAGGCAGGAAAGCATCGGGCTGCGGATTCTGACCACATTCCGCCGGTGCCCGCAAGACGCGGAGTTCTCCCTCGGTGTTTCTGATATCCGCCTCACATTTGAGCCTAGCGTCCTCCTTTTTCAGGGTTGGGAGCTTGTCTGTGAGCTTTCGCAGGTCCTTATCCTTATCCTTTATCGACTTCTCCGTCTGTCGCTTTAGATCCGACAGGCGATTCAGTTCCGACCGAACCTCCAACATTGACCAGAACAGGGCGCGCTGGGAACCCGTACCTTGCTGGCTCCACCGAGTCTGACCATGAGGTTCGATAATGCTGATCGCGGAGGACTTCACCAACGCAGAAGCCGGGTCGATCGCTAAGTCGCCAAGGGCAACATCGAGTCGGACTTGTGCGGTACTGAAGACACTCGCATAGGATGCGTTTACCTGCTGCTGAACCAGCAGAAGTTGCTCACGAAATTCACCCACCGGTTTCTCCACCGCAACCTGAAGGGCTTTAACTTGCGCGCGAATTTCTGAGTCTTCGTCCAGCATCAGACTTCTGAGGCGGCTGCTGACCGGTTCAAGGACCAGCTCGAGGAGTTTGGTGTGCTCTTTGGCGGGGTCCTCAAGCGCCCCAATCCGAAACGGCTTTGGCAATCGGCTGTTGAATACGGTGTCGAGACCCGCCGCGCGGCCATCTTCAGCGTATTCTCCACGTTCAGGATCCCAGGTCCATCGGCGGGGCTTTCCGCCCGAAGCAGGCCACTCCCATTTGGAGCGAACGACTAACAGGGCACCTTCTGGTTCCTTCCATTTTTCGTCAATGTTTTCCGTGCCTGCCGGGATGGGGACCCATAGCTCAACCGAAGGTGGGCGAGCCTCGTTGCTTGCGTGGACGAGGTCGGACCTCAAGTCGGCCGAAGTCACCGCCGCTTCGTATGCGCGGAGGACCGTCGATTTGCCGGCATTGTTCGGCCCGACCAAACAGACGATGTTGTCCAACAACACCTCTATCCCTTCCGGCCCGACGCAACCGAAATTTGCAATTCTCATGCGTACCAGTTTCGATGTACTCACGGAACCTCCAATCTGGTGATCGACCACTCGGTGCGTTTGCCGCGAATTGGTCTTGGCTTCCACGTTCTACTCCGCCACCCCCGCCTCCACCGGCGCAGCAAGCAGAGCCTTCGCAAGGACCTGGTCCAGGCTGTTCACCGGGCAGAGCTGCAACGCGTCTTTGACATACTGTGGCAGGTCGGTGGTGTCCTTCATGTTGTCGACTGGCAGGAGAACCTCTTTCACGCCGGCCTCGTAGGCAGCGCGAACCTTGGCGTGGATCCCACCAACCGGCAGAACTTTGCCCATGATCGTGATCTCGCCGGTCATGGCGACGTCATTTCGAACGGGCCGATTGGTGAGCGCCGACACGATGCCAGTGACGATGGTGATACCTGCGGAGGGGCCTTCCTTGGGAACACCCATGAAAGTGGCCAGAACGGCGACATCGTAGTTCTCGCGCCACTCTGCGGTAATACCCAGGTCCGCATGGTTTGCCTTGATGTATTGCGCGCCGGCTTCGATGCTCTCCCGCATCACTTTCTGGATGGAGCCGAGCGGAACGATTCGGCCGTGCCCCTTGGTCGCCTGCATCTCGAAGTGAAGAATGCAGCCGTGCTCCCCGGATACCGCCAGCCCAATCACCTCTCCCACCGAGGGCTTGCTTGGCAGAGTAACGCGCTGAATCCGGGCCGCATCGGGCAATGTCGGAACAATCACCTTCCCAGTGCCGGTCATGCGGACGCCGAGGTGCACCCTGTCGTACTCACCAGGCGAGATCAGGTGAAGCTGTTCCCGCACCCGCTGGCGCAGTTCACAGGCAATCTGCAGGACTTCCTCCAAATCGGTATCGCTCACCTGCCCATGAGGATGCAGCAACTTCAGCATCCCGGAAGCAGTCTTGAAGACCGCCCTCTGGTCGCGACCTGAAACCCCTTGCGCGGTTTTGCCCTGGTCCACCAATTCGAACCTCGAACGAATCCCCGCGAACACGTCCAGCCGTCGCAGTTCGTGCATGATCTCGCAGAAGTAGTCCGTGATGAAGCCGTAGTCCTTCGAAAAACTCCCCGGGGTCAGCTTGGGAATTTCCCATCCGGGCAAGTAGGCATGGATTCGGTCCAAGAAGGCGATCACCTGGAGGAAATCCGGCAGCGGCTCGAACAGGTGGTAATACTTCTCATGCGGTAACTGCCCCTGCACATCCAAGTTCCCAACGAACACCAGGCTGGCGAAGGCCAGAACTTCCTTCTTTCCACGGCTGAACCTCGCATCCTGCATGTATCCCTGCATGATACTTACCAGGGCCTTGGGGTCGGTGAAATCGGTGTTCGCGATCTCGTCCAATACAATCGCATCGCGGGTGCCGACCTCGCCGATACGCCCGGTGTTCAGATTGATGAACAATTGGGCCGGTGTTGCCTTGCCACCCGACAGCACGTGGGCGTAGTACGAGATGTTGCGGTAGAGATAGGTCTTGCCGGTCTCGCGGGGAGCCAGTTCGACCATGTTGAAGTTGTTCTCCACCAACGGCACGCACCGGCACAGGAACAGCAGCCGCTGCCGCCGGGTCATCCTCGTTGGGTCCAGCCCGCACGAGTTCACCAGGACATCGATCCATTCCTCGGTCGTGAATTCGCGGCGCTTCCCGATGAACTCGTCGACGTTTATGATGCTTACCTGGAACGGCGTGAAACTGCTGACCTTGAATGGACGGATCTTCTTGCTGTGGATCTCTGTCTCGTCGTACGTCAGATCGATCGTCCCCCACATTCCGCCGGAAAGAAGCATGGGGTACTGACGAACGACCGACTCCGGGATGTTGGCGAAGTTCTCGTTAATCGCCGAAATGCTCGCCCAATAGCGGTCCTCCGTTTCCACCAGCCTGGCTTCGAGGTTGGCGATCACGGAATGCTGCCGGTTCTCCCGAATGTAGTGCCGGATCTTGTCGGACTCCGCGCCGTGGACGAAGTTCTCCTTCAGCCTCCGGACCACCTTCTCCATGTCCTCGTGGAAGGTCTCTTCGGCGCAGTAGTTGTCGATCAGGTATTCGAGGACGTAACGTGGGAACTCATCCACACCCGTGTTGATTGTGTGCGCCTTATTGACGACCTTGCCCCGGAAGACCTCTTTCAGTTTCGTGTTCATTCTTCTCCCGTTTTCGGAGCTTTGGTTTGGGTTGTAGGCGCAGGAAAGGCGCGGTTAGAGGAGGTAGCCCCATCCTCTGGAGGTTGTTCTGCAGGTACTCCCGGAAGTAGGGCCAAGCGTTGAAAATCGCGTTGCCGTCCTTGAACGCCTTCACGTGCTCCGCAGTGATCTCGAAGCCCTCGCGCAGGACATAGTCCACCTCGTAGGCGCACTCCACCAAGACCACGGTCTCGGGCTTCTTGTCGTCCGGCTTCTTCTCCGGCGCGTCTTCCTGGCCCTCTTCCTTCTCCTCGATCCCGGCCATGCGGAACGCAATCTCCAGCCGCAGGACGTTTGGTGGGGCGCTCAGGGGCTTGCTCTTGAAGTTGAACGCCACCGAGATGTGGGACTTCGGAGCCTCGTCAATCGCCGCCGAGGCGACCTTCGCACGCGCCAGCCGAATACGGTTGATGGCCCCGTTCTGGTGAACCTCGAACGCCAGTTTAGTCTCGTCCTGGGTCTGCTCGATGACAATCGCGTTCATGCCGCGTACT
>Ga0181517_10002338_pt1 | contig 19508 bp, 20 predicted proteins | sample PEATcosm2014_Bin_31_FD_119748 | JGI IMG/M metagenome (GOLD analysis project Ga0181517, IMG submission 119748) | Peatland microbial communities from MTU Mesocosm Facility, Houghton, MI, USA - PEATcosm2014_Bin01_30_metaG | ecosystem: Environmental > Terrestrial > Soil > Wetlands > Peat | place... | reverse complement strand
TTCATCGGCGCGATCCCTACCAGGCCCGCTCCATAAAGTCGTGCTGCGGTTTTCACCCTGCTAGCCATCTCTTCCGGCGAAGCGGTGTAAGTATGGGTCTCCAATTCTGCCGGCGTACTGATGGAAACGCGCGTCCATGACAGCAGGCCCGTGCCCGGTTTGGTACTGTGCATCAGGGTCCAGGCACCAGCGCTCAACTGATAATCGGGCAGACTGTATCCGGGCTTTCTCTCGCCTATCCACCCGGCCAAGCGCTTGGCACTGGAGGCCTGCTCCGCCTCGAGCGACCCTTCCCCCTCACGCTGCTTTTTCAATTGAGGGTAGAGGGCAAACATGTCGTTCCCTGAGAAACGCTTGTAATCAACGGTCCTCTCGCCCAGAGTAGGGTGGTCCACGGTCTTGATCCACAATGCACGTCTTCGTGCATTGCCCTTGGCTCCAACCTTTGCCACGAACGTGAATACCGACCCAATCACACCGCTTGCCGCAACGAATCCGCCAGCCTTCAAGAAGGCGCGGCGTCCCTTCTGCGTGCGAGACTCTTCCACGGAATTTCTCCTATTTTGCGAGATTCTATGTAGCCGAACGAGATTTGTCCTCCACCGAAGGGTTGAGCATTGGTGTTGTTCATCGGCCCTCCAAACCACAAATATGCAGATCTTACCGATTCACAAACAAATGCGCGAACAGACAAAAGGCAAGTTGTCCTCTGTAGATAAGGTGTGTGATTTCAATTGAATTCATCGAGTCAGGGGGAAGTAACGGAGCAAACCAACCCATCCGTTCGATTGAGGCGACATGCAAGTCACTGCGGTACTCTGACGCTTCCCCGGAATGGAGCGCAGAACGTGCGCGAAAAATGGCGCGAACGAATTGCCGAGTCCCGCGATGTCCTGAAAAACAACCGGATCGGCGCCCGCAACGTAGCGAACTACTCGTTGCCTGAATTTGCCCTGAGTAGCGATAAATCGCTCACTTCGCCAAACATCCCCTGGATATTTTCGTCTCTCTTCCGAGCACAATCCAGCCGCGGCGGCTCGAAGCGGCCCCGATGCGGGACGGCTTAGAGAGGTTCTTGCTTCTAGAAGCCCCCGATCCAGCAACGCATCCTTGCCTGCTCGTGAAATGCGCGAGCGATGAAGGAGCCACTTCTGGGCAGCCCAAACGAGTCATCCTCTTTCGAGAGAATCGACGATCCAATGTGGGAGAAATGATGACCGGCGAATCAATTCGTGTGTTGGTGGTAGAGGATCACCATGTCGTTCGGCAAGGTCTGGTGTCATTGCTAAGCGCAGTCGACGGAATTGTTGTGGTTGGCGAGGCTGCGGACGGCCTGGAGGCCATTAAGCAATTTCGCCAGCATCGACCGAACGTTACGGTGATCGATCTCCGAATGCCTCGAATGGGCGGAGTGGAAGTAATACTGCGCGTTCGGAAGGAAGCACCGCATGCGCAGTTCATTGTATTGACTACCTACGACGGCGACGAGGAGATTCATCGCGCCCTCCAGGCGGGAGCAAGGTCCTATCTGTTGAAGGGCATGACGAGCCAGGACTTGATTGCCACAATACGAACCGTTCATGCGGGAAACGTGCATATTCCCCCCGTGATTGCGCAGAGACTTGCTCAACGAGTGGGCACGAAAGAATTGACTGCCAGAGAGTTCGACGTTTTGGAGCAGATCGTACGTGGGAGGAGCAACAGGGAAACTGCGAGCGAACTGGAAATCTCAGAGACCACAGTGAAGACCCACGTCAACAGTCTGCTGGGCAAGTTGCGCGTGGCTGATCGAACACAGGCCGCCACGGCCGCAATCCAGCGTGGAATTGTTGCACTCGACTTCACGACAAAGACGAGACCGTGAGCGAGAACGCGGCCAATTCACGATCCATCGATAGGGGGAGGTATTGCTCAACCACGCGATGCAAGACGCGCCATCCTCCACGCCGTAGAGTTGGTCGTTCCGGCAAATCATCAGGAATTGGAAAGCGAGTGAAAGGTCCATGCATAGGACAACAGGGGACTGCCTCCTTAACGAAACTGCTCGGTTTGCGGGTGGGCTGCCCGCACCTCAATCTATGACAGCAGAAACGGACGCGGCCTTCACGCGGTTTTCAGGCAAAGACATGTTCGCGCTTTATCCTGGCCTCAAAGAGGAACACGAAGGTGGGCAATGGTTGCGCGATTTGCGTCTCTAGCTGCCCTTACACCAAGGCCGCCTTTGCTAGAACCCGCGGGCTTGGTCCTTTGCAAAGTCCGGAGCAGTGGTGGAGTTTGAAAGCGGCGGCTCCGCAGTAGTCATCGTCCGGCTGCATTCCGGGCAATGGGAGTTCAACCCTTCAGTTGACGATCACCGTTTTCCGGGGAAAGAGTCAGTTTGTTCATTCCGGAGTAAGTTGATTATGTGGTGCACCACATAATGGCAACCATCTTCCGCTCTATCGTCAGTCAGAGATCTTTGCCCGTGAAGGCGTTGACCTTGATCGCTCAACCCTTGCCGGCTGGGTCGGTGCAGCCAGTGAACTGCTCGCTCCGTTAGTCGATGAGATCAGGAACCATGTCATGGCCGCATCCAAGATCCATGCCGACGACACACCAGTTCCAGTGCTCGCACCCGGCAACGGCAAGACCAAGACTGGAAGGCTATGGACCTATGTGCGCGATGACCGGCCAGCAGGCTACACAACTCCTCCAGCGGTCTGGTTCGCGTACTCGGAGGATCGCAAGGGAGAACATCCTCGCCGTCATCTTAAGAACTTCAAGGGTGCGCTGCAGGCCGACGCGTACGCGGGCCTGCACCATATTTACGGCGATGGGAGCATCTACGAGGTCTCCTGTTGGGCGCATGCGAGACGCAAGCTGCATGACATTCATGTGGTTCACGCCTCACCGACTACGACCGAAGCAATGGCTCGCATCGGAGCCCTGTACGGAATCGAAGAAGATATCCGCGGCAAGCCCGCAGAACTCCGCCGCTCTGTACGTCAGGCCCGCGCCAAGCCATGACTCGACGATCTTCGCCGCTGGATGGAGAAGACGCTCGGTTTGCTCTCGACCAAAAGCGAGACAGCCGGAACAATCCGGTATGCACTTTCGCGCTGGCGTGCGCTGACACGCTACGTTGATGATGGTCTGTTGGAAATCGACAACAACACCGCCGAGCGGGCGCTGCGCTCCGTAGTGATGGGGTGTTCATTGTGCCCCTCCTTCTGAAGTATTGATAAACATTGGGAGCTGGCCGTCCGCATCGTCCTGACACGGGCGGCGTTTGCCGGCTAGGGCGACAGTGACCGTCTCAGTTTGCAAGTCATTGGCCCGGATCTGGTACGGTGCGTCGGGTACAACCTGTTCGGCGTGCAGAATTCGTTCCTTAATCAGGCGCCGAATCACATGATTGGTTACGCCAACTAGCTTGGCAGCTTCAGACATTGTTACCCACTCGCCGCTTTTCTCCGCTGAGCGATAGGCATGGATGCCATGTACACACCGTAGAGAGCGCACGCGGTGCGCATTCCAGGTGAGGCCCTGCCCCGTGCGCATCCCCATACGGTTTAGCGACGCGGCTATGTCTTGGTCGGACCATCGACAGGACATGCTTCGGATTACCGCGAGCGCCTCTTCGGGGGTGCGACGGCTATGTTCGCCTGTCTTTGGTTTGCGTACCCGCAGTTGCGAGTGCTGTCCCCCGTGCCAGTGGATAGTCAAGATTACTTCACGCGTCTCCTCATCGACGTCGGCGATGATGTCGGCAATCAAGGCTCTCACAAGCTGCTGGCGTGCACGCATCGTTACTCCAGGAGCATTCCACGCCGCCTCTAGATCTTCGGCCAGCCCCGAGAAATCCGGCGCAGTTGTGCCAACCGAAGCGGGTGTACATGTTGCATTAAGTCGCACCTCGCAGGCCTGAACGCGGCGCAAAGCGCTTTCCCAGCTCTTCTCTAATTGAGCAGCAATCAGGCGGTTGTCCGGATCGCAGGCGGCATAGCGCCGCTCGGCAAGCCCAGCTTCATAGCGTGCCTGCTGCAGTTCAAGTTCCAAGACACGCTGCTGTTCGTTTAGAGCTTGCATGTGCATACGCTCCGCCTCCAGGGCTGCTTCGATAGCCATCGGCTGCACTGCTCGCAGCAACTCTCCAACGACGGCAGCCTCCACACGGGAACCTCCAAACGTCATGCATCGGGCCTCTGCGCCGATCAGATCGAGACTATTGCATCGATAGACTGTTTGCCTCGGCGCACGGCCCCTGTAGGCTATCGCCAACCGGCGTCCACAACGAGCGCACGCAAGTATGCCAGCCAACATCGCTGGCCCACCTCGCCCCGACTTGACATCGCCAGCTTTGCCATAAGCATTAGCCGCGAGTTGCTTCTGGTTACGTTCAAACTCTTCCCAGTCTATATACCCCGTGTGGTGATCTTTGATCAATACCTCCCAGTCGTCGAACGGCTTGCCATGACCATAGCTCCTGTGCGCTCGCCCATTCTGAATTACAGTCCGCTTTTCGCTCTTGCCGTACACATACGCTCCGGCATAGAAGGGGTTCTTGAGAACTGAGATTACGTTGCGATAGCGAATCAGTGTCCAGTCGAAGGAGACCAGCGTCCGGCCATCGGAGGGCCGCGGAAAGTGAATCTTGTCCGCCCGCAATACCAGAAATACCTGTCGCGCACTACCGAGTTCCCGGAAGCGCACAAAGATTAGTCGGATCACTTCCTGCAAGCGTTGGTCAGGATCGAAGTCCAGACCAAGCTCACGATGCCAGGCATAGCCTATCGGGACGCTAATCCGTAACTCTCCGCGCCTGGCCTTGGCGCGAGCTGCCTCCAGCATCCGAGAGCGCAATATGCTCAGTTCAAATTCGCTGATGTTTCCTTTCATGCCTAGCAGCAATCGATCATTGGCGCGACACGGATCGTATACGCCGTCAGGATCGATTACCCGAGCCTCAACCAGGCCGCACAGTTCCAGTAAATGATGCCAGTCGCGCCCATTCCTTGCCAGACGGGATGCGTCCAGACATAGCACGGCGCCGACTTCTCCCGCGCAAAGCCAGGCCACGAGTTTCTCAAAGCCCGGCCGAGCTACCGTTCCACTGGCGGAACGACCAAGATCGTCGTCTATCACCTCAATCTCACGAAAGCCCAGCCGCTTGGCCTCGCCGACTAGATCGTACTGCCGTCGCTGACTTTCAAGATTCATTTGGACCTGCGCCTGGGTCGACTGTCGGACGTAGACCACCGCCTTGCGCTTGAGCACCACTGCAGGCAAAAGTTCAGCATTGGTCATCGCTGGCCTCCTGACCTGTGCCGCCGGCGGCCAACATCAGAAGATTGGTCAAACAATTCAGTGCTCTCGTTCTCTGAGACGGGTTCATCCCGGAAAGTTGAACTGAAGTAAATGCCAGGCTGCCCTGACGTGGTATTACCGCTAATTCCTGAACCGGCCGTCGAATGATCTGGCAAGTCGAACTCATCGCACTCCTCCTCAACGAGAGTGGAATCGTTAGGGGAGTTTCCGCGCAAGCCGCCCTCAACCAACAGGTGATGCAGTTCGCGCAAAGCGGATACTGCGACCCGCGGCTCGCCGAGTTTCATGCTCACGCATACAATCGGATCCAACATCCATGCAGGGATTACCGTGACTCCGCCAGAGCCGTCGTCTACGTGGACGACACGCCCACGGCCGCGCTGTTCGCTATCTCGATAGCGGACTTTCCGCCCAAAGAGCGGGTGCCAACGATAGTGAATCTCAAATTCCTGACCGACATGGGCAGAATGTCTGGGGAATCGTAATGGGCAGGAAGAACTATCTATTTATGGGATCGGATTCAGGCGGCGAAAGAGCTGCGTCGCTGTACAGCCTTATCGCCACTGCCAAACTGAATGGACTCGATCCCGACTTCTATCTTCGTACCGTCCTGGATCGGATCCCCGAACACCCGATCAATCGAATCCAAGAACTCCTGCCTTGGAACGTCGCCGCCGCAATCCAGACCGACTCTCGGGCCGCTTAGCAACTCCAAATAGGTGTCCGCTTAAAATAGGTGGACACCTATTTGGACACTCCCACCCGGTCAAGATGGGAACTCCGAACGCTTACGACTCGGATATTTCAATGTTTCGAGCTCTTCCTCGGAAAGAAATAATAGCCACTTGGAGAACTCAACGATAGGGAATGATGACTGGGCAAGCCAAGTGAATTCGATCCTCTGGAATCGACAACGATGAGAACCGAAGTTGCCCATCTTCATCGAACGTTCCGATTGCATATCTAGACCGATAAAGTTGGAAGAGATCGAGAGAATGGAACCGCCCCGAGCGTACCATAACCCTAGCGCAGCGAGCCGCCAGATCGAATATCTCGATCAGGCGGTCAACAAAGAAATGCTCGTTCATCCATTGATTTTCAACCGCCGACGAGATCAAGGGGCTGTCGCCATGTCGAGATGCAAGAAAATGAACCAAGGAGCTACTTACCGTCCATTCTTCTCTTTTCCTAGAAAATACATGGGTTCCCACATTCCGCGATTCAATATTCAAGCGGAAGAGTACAAGTGCGAGAAACGCGATAGCGTAGTTCGCCTGCATACTTCGAGACTTGATCTTGGAACTACGCATTGCACTTCGCGCTTCCTTGGCAGGACCGCGCCATCGCTTTTCGATTTGGCGCCGGAACGATTTATACAGCGCAAGCGCGCGCAACGGCCCTACCCGCGAAATATCAACGTCGGTTCCATAGCTGGACCGAGCTTTCTCCGGAACATGAATACCGCACGTGATGGATCGGAGAGTCCCGTGAAGCACGAGGGACCTATCAACATAGATGAATGAGGGAGCATGCTTGCCTCCTGCGACCTCCAAGAGGGACCAGGCGGGAGGAGTGGAAAATGACCATCGTTCCGGGACGAACGAATCGATCCGGGGCAGCTCCGCGGCCCATCGGTACCACTCCGCGGCTCGCGAGATTTCGGGGAGAGGGCCTAGGTGAGGGGGACTTACAAGCGTATTGCGGCTAACAATGCTGTTCCCACATTTGACGCAGGCCAGTGGCGCTCGAAAAGCCTCTGCATTCAAGACAGTCTCGATCTTTTCTCCACAGTGAGGGCACCCTCTAGTCAGACGGCACAGATGTTCAGGACAAATATCGACTGTCGACAATTGAAAAATAGCGGAGTGATATGCATGTTTGAGACACTGTGAGCAATATCGAAAGTCGCGGTATACCAAATCTCGGGTTGTTTTATAATCAAGAATGGATTGTCTCCATTGCTCGCCAGTCATTTCCATATATTCCTTCAATCTGTGCCGGGCGCTCGGCCTGATTTCCCTGCAACTACCCTGCGTTCCAAAGATCGGATCGATAAGCGCGAGATGCGTCAGGTCAACAGAGTCTGCAAATTCTCTTGGCGACGGCCTGTTCAAGAAAAGGAATCGGCCAACTAGAATCACAAGTGATTCATACGGCCGCACCGAATTGTGGCACCAGGCAACAGCCCCCATTTGCTCCAGCCCTGTCGCAATCGGAGAAGTGTGTAAAAGCGTTCGTCGGTCTTCAGATGTCGATTCTACGAATGACCTCGCAGGGGGCGTTCTGAATGCCTATTGAACGAGTTTACGAGAATCTCCTCCTTAACTCTCCCGAGTCGGAAAGCAGTGAACAGCGATGCCTCTTGATTTCACTCAAAGGAAAAGCTATTTGATCTGAATACCGGCCTGTCAATACAGCGCAAGAATGCCGTGAACAGAGCCACATGCCGGGGCATCTTAGCTGTTTACCTTTCGCGGTCCACAAGGCCGCTTCTTTGATTCCCGCTATGGAGACCGGGAATTGGCACTTTGCGGCGCGGCATGTTCCTCGTCAGCAGGCTTTTCGTACGGCGTCAATTCGACTCTAGCCCTATCCGCTTCGTCGAGTTCCATGACGAATCTGCGCAGCCCGATGTAGGGAACCGGAACAACGTGTCCTTCTATACCTTGTTTCTCCAGATAATCTAAATACGCGATCATGATTGGGAGGGAGTTTTTGGCCTCATATTGCTTGTGTATCCTCGCCAGACGCCCCAGACGCCCAATTTCCTGGCGCATCTTTAGCGTGTGCGGTTTGAGATGCCAGGGATACGAAGCGCATAAGACTCCGAGTTCTTCGCCCGACTCTGCGCACGCTCTGACAGATCTGAGATCTTGAAGATCTATCGAAATCGAGATTCTTTTTCCGATCAGGCCCGGAGCCTGCTTGAGCATTTCGCTGGAGTATTTTGCGCCATAGAGGTTGATATGAGGCTTTCGTCCCATCTGAATAGAGCCTCGTGCAGTAGCCGCTTTCGTGAAGCATAGTAGATCGCTCATCCCTGTTCGTTCCTCCTTTTTCAAACCACCAGGTATTGCCACGAACCAGTTCGAGGTATCAACGTATCGACAAAGTGACACCGCGAGCTAAGCTGATCGGAGTGTGCGCGTCCAGAGGATCAATACAGGCCTGGATGAATTCACCGCTTTCGTTCCCGATACGTCCTTGTGCCATTTTCAACTGCGCCGAGGATTGGCCCCTCCAACATCCGAGAAGCTGAACTTCCCAGACGCCAGCCTTCGCGCCTTCTAACTGACCGGTGATTCTGCCTGCATGACTTGGCCACCCATATACGCCTGTGCGAACAAGACTTGACTCAATCACTGCACCTTTCGTCGATAACGACACCAGCGACCAAGGTGCCTAGCAAATCGAAATCCGTCTCCTTTGGGCCGCGGCTTCATGCATTGATTTCAACCGATAACCTCTCTTTCCTGAATATCACGGGGAGAGAAATCGGCAGCGACATCTCCTGAAGATCAGAGCGATATAGTTCTTGGTCACTTGCAAAACTCACTGACCAGAATTCAAGTTCACTCTTCGCATTGAATTTCCCCAGAGTATAAGGAAGGGCTCGGCTCTCCCATTGGCTTAAATCCACCAGGAAGTAGCACCCCGTTTTTGCCATCTCCCGTGCACGCGAAGTAGCCTCCTCAAACAGGCCGCGCAGCCCTTCCATGACAAAGTGATCAAAGAGCCAATCTCGTTCAGCTTCAGAACAATGAAGATCGCCTTGCTCGCAGGGGTGCAGGCACCGTGAGTTCTTCAAATGAAAAGCCTCGACAAACCGCGTTTGCGAACTTGCCAAAGCATGCTTTCCGCGATATCCGTCTCTCAAGCCGCCCCATCCCTCAAGCGTGTAGCGGAAAAGAAATACTGCAAAAGCATGGATAATAGTTTCCAATTTAACGCCGTTGATTGACGAGGCCCACCGATTACCGCGATCTTGAAGCAGGACTCGAATCAGTTTGCGCGTCTGCGGAATCTGCTTTTCAATGTGGCGGGTGTAGAGCCCGTAGAGAAAGAAGCCTCTCATCTCTCTCTCAGCTCGAGAGTGCGATTGGCCGCCGATCGACCTTCGCGATTCGGAAGTGGTCCGAATGCCGCAGCGCACATAGCGTACACTCCCGCCCACTAAGGCCTTTCTGTCAAGTCCGACGGAATCGGGGGCGCGCCGTCCTCCAACCAGTTCAAGAGCAGCCCATTCACCCGAGTGAACATCTTGCCTCTCATCCTTCGAGTCCGCCAGAAGATGCGATTCTGACCGCGGCAAGTCTGAAGCCCATCTGTACCAATTGGCAATAATCCGAACTTCTGCTCCAAAGGAAATCGCAGGCGGGTCAATCAGAACCCCCAAATCAACCATAACCTTTCCACATCGACGGCACGTAAAAGCATCGGCAGAGAAGTCGCGAGTCATGATTGTTGAAGTGCATCTCCCACAGTTCGGGCATCCAGTAGCCAGTTCGGAATGATGTTCGGGACAAGTCTTGATCGTGGACAACTGGAATATAGCCGCGTGGTAGCCGTATTCGAGGCATTGCAAACAATAACGGAAATCAAAGAGCACCTGTTTCCGCAGCGTCGACCAGTCCAGCGTGCCCTGCCTCAGTTGAAGTTTAGTTAAACCCAAAAGACGACGGAGACTTGTAAGTTCAATGCTCCTGGCCCCAGCTCGCCCACAGATCAGATCCAAATGCAGAGAATCGTACAGAGAGAGATTGACAGAAGCCGAAAACGCACTTAACTCTGGTCGATTCAGTGAAAGGAATCGCCAAGTCAAGAACAGCAAAGATTCATATGGGCGGACAGCCTTCTTGGGCAGAGCAATCATGCTGGAGATCCCCCTCGAGTCCTCGGGGTTGAGGGAGAATACCAAACAGCCTTCATGAAAACACGATAGCCGGTTCTCTCGACAGCCTTCACGAGATCGTCGCGGTTAATTTCTGGCTCACAGATTCCATCATCGCTAAACTTGCGTATCAGGGCTTCCACAGTTCTTGCAATATGTTGCATGGGCACTTGCAGGCCATGCTTTGGATTGGCGGGCCCCATCTCCTCGAATATGCTCCACAACTCAGCAGCGGACGCTGATAGCCTGAATCCCGCTTCGAATGCTTTTGGGAAAAAATATTTAGTGTAGCTTGTGCCGCTGCCAGCTGGCCATTCTGAGTCAACATCATATCCCTTCAACACTTCCTCAAGTTCAATGGCGCCAATGATGCCACGAAACTGTGCACCATTAACAAAGAAGCGCGCCGCTAAGTAGAGGTCGTCTACGTTTAAAAATGCGCCATGCTGATATGCAACTTGGTGCGATCCTACAGAAATAACTGTCAGCTTGTAGCCAAGGACGTCCAACCGGTTTTGTAGATTGCAAAGCACGTGGTATTCGGGTCCGTGCATTCGCTGCGCTTCGTCCACAACAAGAAGGACTCTATTCCCGCCCGCGTTTCGCGCACATGTCGCGTAGAAGTTTGTCAATCGTTCCGTCTTGACCCTGCAGCTTCTGCCTTCTGTGAAATTGTGCTTACTGGCAGTTAGCAAGTCACTTAGGAAGTCGTGCTCGGAAAAGCGATCATGCTTGTCGTAGCTGAAAGTAAACAGCGGTAGAGGGCCGGCGCACTTCGCTGCAAGGCGAACTTTGATGAACTCATTGACGGCGGTGCTCTTCCCGTGACGATATGGTCCGTAGACATATCCTCCAGGTGTTCCTTCATCAATCCATTCCGCGAGAATGCTGATGAATTCCTGAATCGGGCGGGTATAGAGCGCGTAGGTACCCTTCACGACCGGGTGGTCGCGGCCCTCAGGCGATCTGTAGATGGAAGTCATTTGCTCACCAGTTGAGGGCTTTGACGGACTCCAGTGGCGCGTTTTGCTGTAATGGCTCATCGTGTGTTCTTTTTTCCGAGCTGTTGTTTTGAGGCTTGGCTTTGTTATCAGCATCGTCAGCGGGGCGACTGCTTACTTGATCGCGAAACTCTTCGAGATGTTTCGTCAATAGGCCCCGGACCTCAAGATACAAAGGAGGAACTACTTTTTTCTTCAGTGCAGTTGCCTCAAGGTGCTCAAGTAGAGCAAAAATGGGATCGCAATGATCGGGATCCGTGTTGTAACGGAATCGCCTGTCCCGCCTGAGAGAAAAGAATGCGCGCCTCATTTCCAGCGTGTGCGGCATTCTATCCCATGGAGTAGCCGCTCGAAGTACTCCCAATTCAGCGCCGTTATCCCGAAAAGCGCGAATTGTCCGGAGGTCACGGCGATGGATAAGAAGAGTCAGTTTCTTTCCGACGAGCGCGTAAGAATGCTTGAGAGCATCGTTTGAGTAATTCACACCGTGCCAATGTATGTATGGCCTGCGTGAATCCTTGATGCTTCCGCGGACAACCACAGTTTCGCGGTAACAGAGGAGCATCTCGGCGTCGCGCGGATCAATGAGTTGAGGCCACTTGCCTGAACTCGCGCAGGCGAATTCAAGATATTCGACGGGTGGTTGGCCATGGTAGCTGTGTGGCGCTCCGTTATAATTCGCAATTATGACGTCGGCTATATCTTCCAGGTACTCCATCTGAATTGTGTATTTGATCGCCGCCATTTCAGGATTGTTCCTGCGAGGATCATCAGTGCCGCTTCCGGTCGTGTTCGGAAGCCGATGAAACCCCAGTTCCTCGAATGTCTGGAAGAACCGCTCAATGTAGGGCCGATCATCCTTGTTTCTGCGAGGAAGAACGATTGGCTCAATTCCAAGCAGTTCTTTTATCGGCCTGCGCACCATCTCGGCAATGTTGGCCAGCGCACCATCGACGCTAAACTGCTCCCATTTTGCGCCTAGGAATCTTGGGTCAAAGCCGGATGGGAAGCAAGCACTCGGTGAATACTTCATGTTTGGCGCGATCAATTTGCGCGGCTCCCAAAGTGTCAATGCAAGACGAATCGCTTCCAACACATCTTCACCCGTTGGCTCCTCGCCAAGGCAAAGGTGCTGGGACAGAGCAGCGCGTGAACTTACCTCTTCCAGAACTATCAGCCATAAGCGACGCACTATTTTTCTTACCAGTTCGCCATGGATCGTGGGGATCAATATGCAGAAAATTGCGTCAATGCGGTGTGCATCGCACTCGATTCGCGTAAACGGCGCTTGGAGCGGTCTCCCCGAACCGTCGCCCGTCTGCATTTTCTTTGCTGCCTCTGCGCCGAACCTTGCTGGAATAGATCGGCTTGGTTGAGTTTCGATGAGTTTGTGAACGAATTTCGTCAGGGATTCAAGCGCGCGTTTTTTGACGTTGAACGGATATCTTGGCCCGCTGTTGGACAATCCCTTCGGATTAGTAGGACCCTGTAGAGGCTTGTTCAAGCCCTTTTCTCGACAAAGATCGAGGAATTTTTGATGAATTGACTTGATTTGGATTCGGCTCTCATACAAGCGGCTGTTCCTCTTATGAGTCCCAGTCCGAGATTCGGGTTTGGCTCCTTTAAAGACCTCATCCTCAATGAGTTCTCTCAAATCAGGGTATGTTTCGAGGAGTTGGGAAAAGGCGCCACTGAAGCCAATTGCTAAATCGGAATTACACAAGTCTGTGATCGTGCGTACATAGGTGCCGACGTGCAACCACGGAATCAATGCCCGATAACCCCAGATTCCTCCGTCTGGATGGGGAGATACTACGCGAAGGAGAAAGCGAATGGCTTCAGTGCCCGAGATCCCCGTTTTAGAGGTGATCAGGTCGCGCCGTTCATCTTTAACAAGCATTTCGACTGCACTTTTGCGAGCACTGAATATCTCTCTCATTTCCGAACTTGACAGGGCTCTCGGGTCCACCTGTGGCCATTTTCCGGTATCACGGAGTACAGGATTTATGTCTTCCAGAGAGAAACGTCCCATTTGTTACTCCAAGAGCTTCGTGAGTTCTCAGCAGTGGACCAGTACCGATCACTTGAATACCGGAGCAGGTATCTCCCGGCAAAGCCCGGGTCTTTACGGTTTGAGCCGCTCAAATCTGCTTGAGCGGGGTCGCTGACGCGCCCCCGATTACGCTGGGCCACCGTAACGGGGGCTATACATCTTGATCATGTTTGGCGAACTCCAAACTGGCCGGTCTGGCAGCGGGATGCGAGGTACTATCTGGTACTCTCTCGAATCTCGGCGGCTTCACGAACGGTGTATTTCAAGCCAATGCAGCGCGCATTGCCTCCTGTGAGCGGCGTCGGTTTCAGCGTTATGCTCCCGCACCTTATACGGGATGCATCGAGACTCATCGATCATGGTTTTCCGCGTATGGCACGTAAAGGCAGTGGCATCATTGCCAGTGGCATTAAAGGCCGTGGACGTATTGTCGCCATCAATGATCCGATTGTCAATATGAGAATTAGCGCAACGAGAAAAGTTGCTGATCAGACTCTCGAAGAGAAGTTCAACAATGCAGGTGCCGTCGAATTGAGTAAGGCACTGATTTCATTGAAGATCCAACAGGGATTTGGTGATAGGCTTCGGGAGCTTAGGCTCAGCAAAGGCATTTCGCAGGAGTCGCTTGCGCTTGTGTGTCATATCGACCGGGCATATATCGGCGGTGTCGAGCGGGGTGAGCGGAACATTAGCCTCGTCAATATCTACAAGATCGCCCGAGGGTTGGGCATTCCTGCAAAGGATCTGATGCCTTAGCGGGGGATGGCGGGGGGATGCTGCCCGCTGTTAAAGATTCGTAATCAGGGGATTCAATTGATTCAATTCCTTCCGGTCCATTTGAATATCGCAAAATGTAGGGTTATTCCGGGCAGAAGGCAACACAGAACAGGACAAATCTCAAGTTGGGGTTTGAGTGTAATGGAAGGCGTTACGCGATGACCGGAAGGGTGATCCAAGGATGGATTGTCGCCAATCTATGGCAGCTCAGCTCCTGAGTGATCATCGATGCCTAACGATGTTGGCCAATGTGATTGCCGTTCTGTCCGGGCGTGATTTTGGGTTGATTAGAATAGGCTGACGCGCTTCTCCAGCGCCGCAAAATTTTCTTTGAGCCAAGCGACTGTGCGTTTGAAAGGAAACGCGTCGAGACTCAAATAGGTCGGATCTCGTTGTTGCGGATTGGCTCCGTAAGAAGACCTGGGCGGACCCGAGAACTCAAACCAATTGCTGAGGCTTAGGTTTTCCTTAGGAGACCACACCGATAGGTTGAGGCAGCGCCGAAACCCAGCCTGTGGTTCCGTAATGTATTGACTTCACAGGCCTTACGATGATCGTGTATCTCTTCGTCAATGGCACATTCCGAGCTGATTACGAAAATCGATATTTAGTTGGATTCCCCGACACCCTAAAACTCGATTTGGCAGACCCTAAAGTGTTTAGTTTCTGAAGATACCATTTTGAGGTTCTATCGGGTTTTAGTTGTGTCGACGCGCGGTGGCCTATCTCGTTTGGCGGCAGCTTGACCTCTTCCCCGAATCTGTAAGTGGCTCCGTCCATCCTTGCCGATTCAATCAGGTGAGCGATGATGAGCGGGACCGGCGCTCTCCCGGTCAATGGGACCGCGCGATTCGCGCCTACCTCGAATGGCGCTCGGGCAACGCCTGGCGGCGCATGTCGGATCCCGAACAGCGCAACAGCCCGGAGCGCCTGTGGTATGTAGACGGCCTGCGCACCCTGAACGGCATCGGGCTCGAAACCCGGCCGGTTTCCCTTCCCAAGCTCGAAAAACTCACCGAAGACATGCGCGTTGCCAAGCTTGCGCGGCTTCCCCGGGCGGAGCTGGTCAGCCGGCTGATGCTGGCCAATCCCTCTCTCACCGACAGAAAACTCATTGCGCATTTCACGCTGGTTAAGCTGGCGCGGATGCTCATCGCTGCCCGAGATGCCAACGCGGCCGCGCTTGCGAGGACCGCATGATTTCTGTGACCATGGAACCAACTCAGGCAGCTCGCACAGAAAATGCTTGATACGTCTTCGACCGACCTGGGCGAGGTAGGTATTGACGCGCTCGGCCGGCTTGGGCTCTTGGCCCATCAAATCCGGCACCGCAACGAACCGGCCGTCATCGAGCGGAAACTCATCGAGCACTGCACGTGCGAGATTGCCGAGACCATTCGCGGCCTGCATGAAGTAATGCAGAAAGTCCAGGTGCAGGCGTGACCAGACCCACGTTGTGGAAGCCGATTCGCGAGTGCTGCGTTTGTGAATGCACGGCCACGGCCAACAAAAAGCAGCCAGTGCCCGGCGAGCCTCGCATTGTGGCCATTTCCATCACCATCTATCGGCGCGGCTCAGGTAAAGGCGAACTCAGGCCCGCGCCCGCTATCGAGGTCTGCGAAAAACGCCTCATCAAAGCCCTGGCCGGCAGTTTATTCGGACCGGGCCGTGAGGGCTCGAAGATATGGCACGCTCTGCGCCAGTCCATCGCCTACCGTAGTGCTGGTATCCGTTGCTCAACATTTAACCGGGGTGCGTTTGGAAACGTCGCCGATTGCAACAGAAGCGGTGGTGGTGGAGGCGGTGGGGATACCAACATGGGCGGCGATGCCGGCGATGGTGAAGACGACGACGAATACGCGCAACCCATCGTGAATGGCAATTTCGCCGCCCTGGTATCCATTGGGGTGCTCAATGCGGGCGCCCGGATCTATTTTTGCGGCATCGTGACCACCACGCTGAAACAGCACGGTGCCGACATCAACGAGTAAAAGAAGGCCTGCACAACGTAGTTCCCGCCTAACAAGATACCCTCTGAACGAAGGCAATAAACACAGGGGAAGGGCGGCAAAGCATCGCTTCCCTTCCTTGCTCCGGTGAGGCAATGATGAAAAGGACCGTTATAGCTCTTCTCCTGGCCGCTCTGACGTGCGCGGAGCTCTCTGCGCAGACTGACAACACTCTTTATGCCCGCGCCTTCCCTGGGCAGAACGTAGGTGCGAAGGTTGCCGCGGCGGAAGCAGCATGTAATCCCAGCACAGTGATTCCGTGCCTGATCGTCATCGATCCTAGTCTGGCCGCATATGCGCCCGGAGTGCTTCCCCCTCCCTGTACCCAGTGCTCAGTGCTCGATTTGCAGACCGGCTATCCCAAGAGCGGGGGTGTAAATCTCAACGTCGTTACCGACTGCGGAGCGATTGCGGACGGAGTCACGGATCAATCGGCGGCTTTTAATAGTTGCCAGGCAAAGGCGAACGCGGCGGGCGGCGGAGCCATTTATCTGCCTTACAGCCCAAATGCCTATGTCGTTGGAAGTAGCAATCCGAGCGCTCCGGGCGGGGTACTTGTGGGTAGCAATACGACGTGGTGGAGCGATTCGCGGGCAACCGTCGTCCAGCGCATCCAGGGGGCGGCGACGACTTGCACAACGCCGGGATGTGCTTCGGTTTTTTACACGGCGGGCGGGACAACGAATAACGCGAATGTGTGGATTCGTAACCTCACAGTGGATGGCAACCGGGCGGCCATGAGCGGGATTACGGGCGATGGCGGCATGTTCGGCATCCTGCTGCAAAGCTGCACGAACTGTGGGCTTGATCACGTGACCGTCCAAAATGCTTATACAGGTGGTGTGCAGGTCTATTGCACCGATACGACCGGGGTGGCGGGAAACAACACGAGCATTCTGGATTCGATCATCACGAACAGCCGCCGCAACAACCTCGAAGTGATCTGCGGAACGAACGTCCATATGATCGGGGGGCAGCTCTCCAACGCCAATGGCGGAAGCCTATCAGCGGGCGTCGATCTGGAACCGGATGGCCTGTCTCAACCGGCCCAGCTTACTGATGGTTTCAGCATGAGCAACGTGGAAGTCTTTGGAAACACGAGCGGCGGTGTCTTGATCCAGCACGAGGAGGGCGCGAACCCTACGTACACGTTCACCGATTTGAATGTGCACGACAACGGGACCTCTGCCAGCCAGTTTTACGCCGTGAATTTCATGGCTAGCTCGGCAGCAACGGCTAGCGGAACAATTAAGATTAACGGCGGTCGCTATTCAGGTGGATCGTCCTGCGTTTCCTCAATTTCCATCGCCGGATTTCAGACGGCGAATATATCCGGTGTGAACGCCTACGGCTGCCAGCGAGGCATTTTAGAAAATTCGTGGGTTAATGCAGTCAATCTGTCAAACAGCAGCGTTTCAGGCGTCAACTACGACATCTCTCCAAACGTGGTAGCCGGGAGCATCGTGAACCTTGGTTCAGATGTGCACCTTGGGTGTCAGGCGACAGGAGCGACAGAACCATGTGTGCAGCCGGGCGGGACCGCATATGTTCAATGGCCGCATGGTCCGCTTTCTGGAGTTAGTGCTTCGCCCGGAAGTGTGCTTTCAGCCGGTGCTTCTAACCCCGTCCTCGTCGGTGGAGCAACAGGGAGTTGTTCGGGTCAATATGCCAAGGCAGACGGCACCGGATGCGGCAATCCAATCACGACTTCGTTGACAGCTACAGGGTTCCCCACCGTCTCATGTACGGTTGGGCAAACGCTGCTCGCCACCGACACCGGGCAGGTCTGGAACTGCGATCAGACGAATATCTGGACGAACGCGGTTACAGGTGTCACGAGCACTGGAAACGCTACTTATAACACTGGCCTGCTGGCGCGGTATCGCATGGCCGATTGCACAAGCACAACCATTCCTGATACATCCGGGAATTCCAATACAGGCACCTTCGCAACCTTCACGTCTCCATGGTACGGGCATCCGCCAACCTGCACATCAGGCTCCGGGGTTTCCTTTATCTACGGCGGATCAAACGAATATTTTGTGTTCATTCCCCCCGCTGCTGTAAACGGGATGCAGACGGTCATTGCCTACTATCAACAGACCGGGAACGGCGCGGCTCCCACGGCACATGCACAGGCCATCCTTCTACCTGGCGGATCGCCGACGAACGCGAATCTCACCCTTCGCGCCGGTGATGGTGGACCGGTGGTTGGCTATGACGGAATCGCCCAGTTCTTAGGCTCGTCTCAGTTGTGGCGCGGCGTGGCGCCACTGGTGGAAACCAACTGCGGGACCAGCGGTCACTTTTTCTATCAAGGCTCAGAAGTCTCTGGCTATCAGTATCAGGGAACGATTGCGGCGATCTCCGGTTCGACGCAGGCATACCTGGGTGCGGGAGTTCCCAACTACAATGACCAGTTTATCGGAACGATGTACTACTTGGAGACCTACAGTGGATGCTTGACTCAAGCTCAGATTGCATCCGAGACTGCTCGGATCAATGTCGAGTTGCAGGCACGGGGTCTTACGCTTGGCAATCAGATCAATCCGGCAAAGCAGCGCCAGATTGTTTGGGATGGGACCAGCATCACCGAGGGACTGGGCACGAATGGAGATGGAACAAACGGCGGCACAAACAGCTACGTTGGCTATACTGCCGCATCCTTGGGCAACAGCTACTGGACGATCGACAATGGCATCAGCGGTCAGCTGTTATCTTCCGCGTTGCCTAAAGTCCAGACGACGGATATTAGCCAATTGCAGGGACTGAAACCGATTGTCATAGCCGATTTTCCGACCAATGACATCGTAGCCAGCGGTTCGGTGACAACGGCCGAGACGAACATCGCCTCATTCTGTGCTGCGGTTCGTACGGCCTATTCGCTCTGTGTCCCATCTACGGTGCTTCCGCGGACCGTGGCGGGATCATCGACGTACTTCTCAGCGAACCGTTCCACTTACAACACGTGGTTGCGTTCCAACTGGAAGACTTTCGCCGATGCGCTGGCCGACCCGGCGAGTGATCCAACCATCGGTCCAGACGCAGCGGCGGCAAATGGCAGCTACTGGAACACAGACGGCACGCATCCCCTTGCTGCAGCCGATGCAATCGCGGCTCCCTATTACGTGCAGGCCATCCTTTACGCAGGAACCGGGGATCCGTTGGCGCAGGCGGCTGACTTTTCGATTGCCTCGGGATGCGGAACCCCCGGGTCCTTGACGAGCGGCCCTAGCCAGGCTGGGTCTTTTACGGCGGGACAGGCGGCTTGCGCTCCGGTGATTACGCTCGGGATTACCGCACCGCACGGCTTTGTTTGCAAGGCTACCGACTTGACGAACACAGCCGACACGCTAGTGCAAACGGCGTCCAGCACGACCACATGCACGGTCAGCGGGACAGTTACCTCCGGAGACACTATCGCGTTCACGTGGAGCTGGTTTTAGCTACTGAAATCATTCGAGCGTTAC
>Ga0181517_10002335_pt1 | contig 19517 bp, 19 predicted proteins | sample PEATcosm2014_Bin_31_FD_119748 | JGI IMG/M metagenome (GOLD analysis project Ga0181517, IMG submission 119748) | Peatland microbial communities from MTU Mesocosm Facility, Houghton, MI, USA - PEATcosm2014_Bin01_30_metaG | ecosystem: Environmental > Terrestrial > Soil > Wetlands > Peat | place... | reverse complement strand
GTCGTCGCGGACGAGGCATATAGCGAGAGCTATAACTGCTTAGTCTTTTTGCTCGAAAGCGCCGATGACTAGTAACCAAGCTGCCGTAATCATATAACAAGTGTTGGTTAGCATAGCTAGCGCTGCAATATAAAGACCGGGTAGGTACCCAAAAAGAAATAGTGCCGCACCGACCATCTCAGCCAGGTGCAGGAAGCTTCCGCCAACTATGCGAGAGAGCCTTAGACCATTGCTCGTCCTAATGGCCTTAATGTAGCCGTTGACAAAAACGGCCGCCGAAATACTACAGACTACTAACAGTTCTGAGCCTATTGAGTGATGGTTTTGAGCTCCCATAAGTACAAGCGCACAGCGCATGAAAACCAGTGCCAGACCTGTAAGTGTGTTTATGGCTCGATTACGATGTGTTGCGTCGATAGCGATTACTTTGAGGTTGAGTGACATCGCCACAAAAACTAAGCCGGTGAGCGTGACTGCGCCTGTTCCGACCAGAAGAAAAAAGTTAGTCCACTGCCCAGGCCTAAAAATATCGGCTGCAATCATGACCTAATTGTAGCTCTTCGGATCCGGGGGGTCTTTCCTCGACGCCACCGAGGTAGGCACCCCCTTGTTCTGGTGCATCTCCCAAGTTCCCCGCGCCCACGCCAGGCTGGCTCGATGGACGGCAATACCGTGGTCCAGGGCCAGTACCACGTGCGAAGGCCCGGCCGGCACCGCCGCCTGGTACCGTTCGACGTTGGCAACGAAGATCGAAAGGGCATTTTATAAGATCGGCCAGCCACCCAAGGACCTCGTCCCTGGACAGCAAAGCTTCCATCATCACGAAGCGCACGAGGAGTAGGCCGAGGTCGCGTGAGACAGTCACGGGCGTCACCGGCAGGCGGATCCAGGCGAGGTTTGTTGTCCGACCTGATGGAGTGGCGTCGTACACACGTCGGCACCGCCCGGGCTCGTTTGGCCCCTGGTGCTGGATCAGGCCCTTGCCTACCAACCTGGACAGGGCCGGGTACATTGCCCCCGAACTCGGCTGGTACACCCCGAGGGGAGTCGTCGAGAAGGCCCGCTTCAGGTCGTAACCAGACGACGGCGTCATGCAGATCAGGCCGAGCAGTACCTCTTCGAAGTGGGTGAGCTGCGCTGCTTTCGCACCGGCCGGTCATGTTCCGTGTCGCCCTGGAAACGATGGGGGAGGGCACAGCCAAGGGACGTGCTTTCGCCGGGATGTGGCAGTACGCCGAGTTCCGCCGGGTGTTCCGGGTGATAACAGACCTCCAACCTTCTCCCAGTTGCCGTCCTCGTGCTCACCTTCGTCTGGACCCGTAATTACGGACGGCGTGCTCAGGAGCGGGGGGAACGCCTTCTGGCCGAACAGGGCGGGGCCCGGCAGAGTGTGTTCCCTGGGACCACGGCCTGAAGACAACCCGAGTCGGGGGCTTCGTGTGCCCCGGCGAGCCCGGCGATATCAAAGTCACGCTCAGCGCGGGCTTGGCGCCTGCAGTAGTCTCGGGGCGAGGTCGAGGGACCCACCCTTGGCGTGTCCGGGAGGCGTCATGACTTATACCGTTGACTTCGACACCGTCTCGACCGTCGGTCTGGAGTCGTCGCCTGTCGCCGTCGCGCTCGCTGGTCTTCGGGCAAACGAAGCCCGTTACTTCAAGAACAAGTATGACCATGTCTTCACGCTGGAGCCTGCGAGTAACGCCAAGACGACCATCGATTGGGTGCACCGCATCCTCAAGGAGGAACGCGACATCGTCATCTCGTCCCGTCCTCTTGAGGCTACGGCCTTCGAAGTCGAGAACATCCGAATGGCTTACGTCTTCTACGAGAGCGGCCTGTCGGTCAATGTGATGTACACCGTTGACGACCCCAAGAAGCGGGCGGTCGGCTTCAAGCTCTCGGATGGGATCGAAGTTCCCGCCGAGCTTGCCTTGCGGTTCAAGTTTGCGAGGCAGAAGTCGAAGCTGGCGGGGACCATTCGCGGTTCCTTCTTCGTGCTCAAGAACGAGTACTGACAAGCGCAGCTGGACATGCTCGGCATCGCCCGCAACACCGAAGTCACCACTGCGTTCGGCCTCGCTCCGCTCCTGCTGCGAGGGACCCGGAGAATAGCGCTGACCCACGAGCGCCTGGCCTGGTTCCTGGCGCCGCTTTCGCCGAGGAACGCGACGAGGCGCCCCATAACCCTGTCCGCGGCCTTTTGGCCTCCGGCCGGGTCGGCATAACAAGCACAGCTCGTCGTATCGGAGTTCCTCGCCGGGATGAACTGAGGGGGCCCTTTCGGCCCCCCCGATCGTGTTCGTGATGATGCCGGCCGGTGACCAGTGCTCAGGTCCAGAACGTCCCTGGCGCATCGACTGCTTGGAGCACGGAGACGACTGGGGCCGAAGACAGCCCGGCGCCGGAGAGGAACTCGCCCATACGAGGAGCGCCAGAGAAGAAAGTGTTGAAGCTCTCCTCGTTGGGCCACTCATCGATCACCACCAACTCCTTCTCACCAATGAGGATCCGGTGGCCGATCTGGCCGAGGGTCTTCGCATGGGCCGTGATCTCCTCGGGGACGTCAGCGTGGGCCCGTGCCCACTCGACCGCCTTACTGGGGTCATCGCTCGGGAACCGGACGATCACGACGACGCTCACGGGATGTCCTCGAATATCTCGATGCCGGGGTCCCCGATGACACCGGCGTGCGCCATTGCCGAGTGCAGCTCAGGGTCTGCGGTGAAAGCTTCCGCCTGCTCCACGGTCGGGAAGTGGTGGGTGATGAATACCAGGTCGTGGTCCTTTGGGGAGCGGAGCACTGACTCACCGGTGCACCCGTGACGGGCACGGATGGTGTCAGCCTCGTTGTAGACCTTTCTCCAGGACTTGTACTCCGAAACCTTTTGACGTGCAATTAATGTTGCTGACATCAGATCAGCTCTCCCTTTTCTAGGTACTGCCATGGCTGTTCGAAGAGCAAGGCGGGGCCGCCACCGGGGCCGCTGTCGAGCTCTTAGGGAGACCATAACACCTAGATAAGTCAGGTGCTCTGGGCGGCGGTCGGTGCGGCTCATATGGCTTCTGGGGGGCGACCGCCTGGTCCATGTCTTTGCTTAGTGTCTTTGCTTAGTCGATCTCCTACGGACCTGTCGCTGCGGTCAGGTTGTGGGGCGAGGGACGGCGGTTGCCCAATCGATCGAGCCGGGGTTCCCAGCCTTGACGCCGGTCGGCCACCTACCGTGGTCGATGGAGGCGCTAGCAACCACAACGGGGAGCACTCCGAGGATCGGTTGCCCCCCGTAACCAGTACTTGAATTGTGGCACCCTTTGGGAAGGCTCGTCGTTTGTAAGTAAAAGATCTAACTAACTTGGTGTCAAGTATCGCCTTCGTCGACAGAGAGGCCGTTATAATGGGGTGAGATGGTAAGCCAGTTGCCACAACAGCGCGATCGGGCGTTGTTACGGAGGATGAGCCGGAGGATGATCGTCGATCTCGTCCAGCGCTCCGGTCCGGTCTCTCGCGCCACCATTGCCCGGAGCACCAACATGGCCAAGCCTACGGTGTCGGCCATCGTCGAGGAGCTGGCAGCCGAAGGGGTCCTTAGAGAGCTCGGCGTCGGCGAAGCGTCTCACAGCGGTGGGCGGCGACCGGTGCTCTACGAGTTCAACCAGGCGTCCCACCATGTGCTTGGTGTCCACATCGGCGTAGAGACGACTACCGCCGTTCTTGCCGACGCGCGCGGGCACGAGGTGGCACGGGCCGACGTGGCCACGTCCCGGGAGGCACCCGCGGAGGTGCTGGCGTCTGTCTGCGCTGCGGTGGCCCGCATGACCGAGGAGCGCGGTCTCGCCAAAGGCGATGTTACTGCTATTGGGGCCTGCGCGCCGGCGCTCATCGACCCGGTCGAGGGCTTGTTGGTGTTCGCACCCAACTTGGAGTGGCGGAACGTGAACATCGTCGAGGGGTTGCGGCAAGTCAACGACGAGGCCACTATCTACGTGCACAACGTGGCCCAGGCCGTCCTGGCTGCCGAGTACATGGAGGGCATTGGCCAAAAATGGCCGAACGCCGTATTGCTGTACGAGGACAATGGGGTCGGGGCCGCCATCATGATCGACGGCTCGATCTTCCATGGTGTCCAAGGCTTCGCCGGCGAGATCGGGCACTGCAAGCTCCCCGGAGGAGAAGAGCCGTGCAACTGCGGGGCAAAGGGCTGCCTGGAGACCCGTGTCTCGGTCACTGCGATGTTGCGTCGGACCGGGCACGAGCCCAACCAAGACGGCACTCTGCACCAGCAACTCCGGGCGCTGGCTCAGGCGGACGACCCGCGCGTCAAGCGGGCCCTGCGTGAGGTTGGCAAGGACCTTGGGTTGGCGGCGTCGTGGCTCGTCAACCTCGTCAACCCGGACGCTGTGGTCATAGGTGGCGGGTTCCTCGACGCGGGCGATGCGTTGCTGGACGGGCTAATCGCGTCAATTCGTGACCAGGGCCTTCCTGAATCTGCCGGCGGGCTCACGGTCCAACGTTCGGTCTTGGGCAGCGCGGCCCCTGTCCGGGGCGCTACGCTGCTCGCGCTCCAGGCATCCCGCCGGAGCCTTCAACGGGTGCTGGGCTCGTTACGCGTCCCCAGCCTGCCTGTGCCCGAGTGATCCCGGGCCCGCGACGAAGTCATTGGTGTCGGGGGGTAATACGGGCGTCGGGGCCCGCGCGCTCGGGGCCCCGGGGAGGTAGGGCCCGGTCCCCCGGGAGTATAGGACAGGGCCCTTGCGGCAAGGTGGCGCCTTGCGATACGTTTGTAACAATTACTAACTAACGGTCCGAGTCATAGCGGGCTACCAGACAGGGAGGGGACCGGTGGACGATCGCTTTGTACCTAAACAGGAAGACCACTTCAGCTTCGGGTTGTGGACGGTCGGATGGCAGGGCCGGGACCCCTTCGGCGAGGCCACCCGGGCGCCCCTCGACCCGGTGGTGTCGGTGCACCGGCTGGCCGAGATCGGCGCCTGGGGCGTGACCTTCCACGACGACGACTTGATCCCCTTCGGGTCGGACGACGGCGCCCGGGAAGCGGCTATCAAGCGCTTCCGGGCGGCTCTGGACGAGACCGGCATGGTCGTCGAGATGATGACGACCAACCTTTTTTCCCAACCCGTGTTCAAGGAGGGCGCTTTTACCGCCAACGACCGCAGCGTGCGGCGCTTTGCCTTACGCAAGACGCTGCGCAACATCGACCTGGCGGCCGAGCTCGGCGCCGAGACCTACGTCGTCTGGGGGGGCCGGGAAGGGGCGGAGTCCGACGCGGCCAAGGACGTGCGGGCCGCGCTGGACCGTATGAAGGAAGCCATCGACACGCTCTGCGCCTACGCAATTGACCGCGGCTACTCGATGCGCTTTGCCATCGAGCCCAAGCCCAACGAGCCGCGCGGCGACATCCTGCTGCCCACGATCGGTCACGCTCTCGCCTTCATCAACGAGCTGGAGCACTCCGACCTGGTGGGGCTGAACCCCGAGATCGGCCACGAGACCATGGCCGGGCTCAACGTCGTGCACGGCTACGCCCAGGCCCTGTGGTCCAAGAAGCTGTTCCATATAGACCTCAACGGCCAGCACGGGCTCAAGTACGACCAGGACCTCCGCTTCGGCGCCGCCGACGTGAAGAGCGCCTTTTTTCTGGTCGACCTGCTCGAGGCGGCGGGATACGACGGGCCCAAGCACTTCGACTTCAAGCCCCTGCGAGCCGAGGACGCCGAAGGGGTGTGGGTCTCCGCCGCCGCCTGCATGCGCACTTACCTGGTCCTCCAGGCTAAGGCCAGAGCCTGGCGGGCCGACCCGGAGGTGCAAGAGGCCCTGGCCGCGGCCGGCGTCCCTGACTTGTCCCGGCCCACCCTGGCCCCGGGCGAGACACTCGCCGACCTGCTCAATGACCGCAGTGCCTACGAGGACTTCGACGCCGAAGCGGCGGGCAACCGGGCCACCAATATCGAGCGGCTCGACCAGCTCGCCCTCGACCACATCTTCGGCGTGCGCTGAATACCGGCCGGTCTTGGCAGGAGGATCGAAACAGTGCGAGCCCTAACGATCCTGGAACCGGGCATCCTCGAGCTCCAGGAAGTCGAGGATCCCACCCCCGGGGCGGATGAGGTGGTGGTCGAGGTCGGTGCCTGTGGGCTCTGCGGCACAGACCTTCACCTAATCGATAGTGCCCTGCAAATAGTGCCCTGGACAATGCCCTCCTCAAGCTGTCCAATTGCGCAGACGGTCATGCACCGACCGCTAGACCGGGGCGCCGCGTGCCGACCACTGGCGACCCGTTGAGATAAACAACGGGCACGTCGGTGCTTTCCCCGACGATCACGACCTCGAGCGGCGGTAGGCCGCTGGGGGCGCTGACCGACACGGCACCACTTGTGGCGGGCTCGACGGTGATCGTTAGACCTCCGAGGCTCGGCAAGTCGATGAGCGTCGGTCTGAGCGTGCCCGACCGAGCTAAGACAAGGGCCAGGGTCAAGCGGGCATAACGGCCGTCGTCGATACGCCGTCCCGGGTCGGCGAGCAGGATCGCGCTCCCGCCACGTACCCACAAAGGGGCGTGTTCGAGCGGGAGGGCGACCTCTTGGAAGCCCGGGCCCGGCACCGTCGGGCCACCCAAGTAATGCAGCCATTCGCCCGGCGGGAACCACACCAGGCGACGCCCACCGGGGCGGTACGGGGGAGCGACGAGCAGGTCGGGCCCCAGCAGGTACTGCAGGTCGGCGACCTGGGCCTCGGGCTGCTCCGGGAAGTCGTAGACCATCGGCCGCATGATCGGGGCCGCGCTGCGAACGGACTCGGCCGCGGTGGCGTACAGGTAGGGGTGCAGGGCGTAGCGCAACTTGGTGACTGCTCGCACGGTGGCCAGGGCCTCGGGCCCGTAGTCCCACGGGGCCCGGCTGGTCGTACCGTGGAAGCGGCTAAGAGGCGACAGCATCCCGAACTGCGCCCAGCGGACGTAGAGCTCGATGTCTGGTCGTCCGTGGAACCCGCCGATGTCGTGGCTCCAAAACGCGTGGCCCGACAGTGCCATAGAGAGCCCGGCGCGCAACGTCGACGCCAAGTCCCGCCAGGTCGAGTTGGGGTCTCCGGCCCACTGACCGACATGGCGCTGGCCCCCGGCCCAGCTCGAGCGGGCCCAGACCACCGGGTGCTCGATCCCGGCCTGTCGCATCACCGAGGTGACGAAGTCGTTGTAAAGCAGGCAGTAGGCGTTGTGCAGGCGTAAGCCGGACAGCCCGCTGTAAGCCACGACATCGACCGGGATGGCCTCCCCGAAGTCGGTTTTGAAGACGGCGGCGCCCTCAGCGATCCGCGCCGCGAGCTGGGCTCCCCACCAAGCGCGGGCCCCCGGGTTGGTTATATCGATCACGGCCACCGCCGGGTGATAGCCCCCCCAAAGATCGCCCACGTAGCTTGACCCGTCGGGCCGTTTGAGGAAATATCCGGCCTCGTCGGCGACGGCAAAATCGGGGCTTCCTGCGCCTATATAGGGATTGATCCACAGGCACGGCCGCAGACCGGCGCTGGTGATATCAGACAACAAGCACGCCGGGTCCGGGAAACGCTCCGGGTCCCAGCGGAGGTCGGACCAGCACCCGAAGGTCTGCCAGTAGGCGTCGAGGTGGAGGACGTCGCAGGGCACGTCTTCGGCGTCGAGCCGGTCAGCGAGTGCCCGCACGTCGTCCTGTGAAGCGGGGAGACAACCAGTCGAGACCCAAGTACCGAGTGCCCACGCCGGCGGGAGGCCAGGACCGCCGACCAGTTCTTGGTACTGCCCGAGGCAAACTTTCGGGCTCCCGAACACGAGGTAGTAGTCGAGCTCCTCGTCGGGGACGACCACCGACCAGAACGCCTGGCTCGAATGGCAGCAGTCGAAGTGGACATTCGCGGTCGTGTCCACGAAGCACCCGTAGCCCCGGCTCGACAGCATGAAGGGCACGTTCTTGTAGCTTTGCGAGCTTTGAGTCCCTAGGGCGTCATAGTTCCAGCAGGAGATGAGCTGGCCTCGCTTGTCGAAGGACGTGAAGCGCTCGCCCAGGCCCCAGAAGTGCTCGTCGGGGTCGGCGACAAAGCTGTCGTGATAAGCGAGAGCGCCCGACGCCAGGCGGGTAAAGCCCAGTGGAAAGGCCACAACGCGGCCGCTGGCGTCCTCGGTGGCGCGGTCTTCCTCGAGACAAAGCCCGCTCATCTGCACGGAGACCCGGACCGGTCCTAGTTCGATGCGCACGGTCCGTACCGCGCCGACGAGAAGCAGTTTACCGTCGTCGGCCTGCACCTTCACATCGCAGGCCAGCAGATCTCGCGCCAGGCTGAGGCGCGGCTCGGCCGGCGCGTCAGCGGCCCGTAGTTTGCAGTGGAAGGTCTCACCGCTACCCACCAACCGTAGCTGCAGGGACACCACCAAACCACTCGTCGTGGAGGCCTCGAGCAGCGCACCGCCCGGGATCTCCTTGACAAGGCGCGCTTGAACGAGTGACTCGACCTGCCGCGGTTGGGCCGGTTCGAGCGCCGGCGCCGGGGCGATGAAATTGTTGTCGTCGCGCAAACTGAGGCTATTGAACATGCTTGTCACCCCTTGGTAGCTCCGGCGAGCATGCCGGAGACCAAGGACCGTTGGGCGAAGAGGAAGACGATGAGCACAGGGGCGATGGCCACGATGGTCGCAAGCGCCAGCTCCGGCCGCAGGATCGGGACTGCCCCACCAATGCCGGGGTTGAACGCCGGCGTAGCCGACAGCAGGTACTGGAGCCCTACGGATAGGGGATAGCTCGTGCTGTTCGGGAGCATCACAAAAGGAAGGAAGAAATTGTTCCAGTTGGCGACGAAGGCAAAGAACGCCACCAGGGCGATGGTGGGCCGGGCGAGAGGGAGCGCTACTCGGCGGAACACGTCCCACTCACTGCACCCGTCGACTCGGGCGGCGGCGAGCAAGTCGCCCGGGATGGTGGACGAATAAAAGATGTAGGTCAGGTACACGCCGAACGGGAAGAACGACAACGGAAGGATCACCGAGAACGGTGTCCCGATGAGGTGCACGGCGTTGGCCTCGAGGAACAACGGCAGCACCAGTGCCGTCGCCGGCATGATCATCACGACCAGAGTTATACCGAGTATCGCTCTGCGCCCGATGAACTGGGTCAGGGCAAGCCCGTACCCGGCGGGGATGGCACACACCAGGGCGAGTGCCAGCCCGCCGAACGAGTAGATGGCCGAGTTCTCGAGCCAGCTCAGCAGGGCGTGGTCCTGAAAGTCGAACATGAGCCGCCACGCATGCCAGAGATTGCTGAGCGTACCGATCGCGAACGGGTTGTCGAAGACGAGCTCGTGGTCTGTTTTGGTCGGTGCCAGGACCAGCCAGATGACGGGTACGACGAAGAAGGCCGTGAACCCAAGCAGGAGGATAAAACCGGCCGTGCGCACCCATATCCGTTTGACAACGCGCATGTCACTCCACCTCGAAGAGCTTGGTCCGAAAGACGAGCACCACGGCACAGAGCAGGCCGAGGACGAGCAGGTCCACTGAGATGGCGGCCGCCTTATTGAAGTTGTCATTCTGGAAAGCCAGGACGTAGGCGAGCTCGTTCGGCGACCAGGACGGGCTGATCTGGCCAAGGCTCGCCTCGCTCACCAGCTGAGGTTCGACAAAAAGCTGTGTTCCCGTCGCGAAAGCCAGGATGAGCATGTACACCACCCACTTCTTTATGAGTGGCAATTTGACGCGTAACGCCGTCTGCCAGGCACCTGCTCCGTCGAGCCTCGCCGCCTCGAGGAGCTCGTGGGGAATGTTGTTGAGCGCACCGTAGGTGACCACGATCCACCCACCGGCACCCGTCCAAAAGGCGATGATGGCGAAGATAACGGGCAGGTGGGCAGGTTCTATGGTTTGCGACAAGTCGGAGAACCCGAGACCGGAAAGCAGGAAACGCCACGGGCTGACGCTGGGGTCGAGCATGAACAGCCACACCAGCACGCTCGCCGCCCCCGCCAGGGCCCCGGGTATGTAGAAGAGGAAGCGGAACACCGAGCTCACCCGGCGGGCGATACTGTGCAGCAGCAGGGCGAGACCGAGGACGATGACGACGAGGGAGGCGAGCCAGATGAACAGGTACTCGCCGATGTGCTCGAAAGCGGGGACGAAGCGGAAGTCCTTGCCTGTGGAGATGAAGTTCGACAACCCGACGAAATGGCCGCCGGCGGACGTTATCGCCAGGTAGAGCGCGTACGCGGTGGGTGCCACGCCAAAGGCCATAAGTAGCACGAAGTAGGCGGAGACGAACAGGTAGCCGGCGGATCCCTTCTTCCTTGTCCGCTGGGCCGCCGGCCCAGCGGCCCGGCCGCGCCGGCGGGCGTTCAAATGCCCGCCGGCGACGGCCGGTACCGTGGGGACCGCCACTGTTAGGACTTCGTCACGACGGTGTACCCGTCGCTTTGGGCAAAGTCCGTCAATTGCTGGCCGTAGGCTGCGAGTTGCGACACCATCGTGCTACCCGAGGTGAGGGCCGGGGAGACCGTGCTGGCCCAGATCGAGTCGGTGCTCCAGGGCACAGGTGACCAATCCGGCCAGATCTCGGTTGCTGCCGTTGCGAACACGGGGCCGATTTGGTCGGAGTAGAAGCCGGAAGCCTGCTGGCCTGCTATCCACTTCGTCTGGTCGGCGACGTAGGCGGGGTAACCCACGGAGATGCCCTGACTGCCCCACGATGTGGAAAGCCACGTGAGCATCGCCGCGGCTGCGGCCGGGTCCTTGGCGTGCGACGACATGAACCAGAGGCCACCGCCGACTTCGCCCGTTGCCGGCTTTTGGCCCGCCCAGCTCAGAGGATCAGCGGCTGCGAGGTCACCCTTAGGGACAAGCCCGGGGAAGAGGTCGGCGCCGTACCACGACGGCCCCACCAAGGCCAGGATCTTGTCGGTGTAGGTCTTGTCGAACGTCGACGAGAAGACGCTTTCGAGCGTCACCGAGCCGTCCTTGATGAGCGGGTCGACCAGCGCGGCGGCGCGGGTGCAGTTGGGAGAGCTCAGGTTGATCTCGATGGTGTTGGGCCCTACCACATCGTTCGCCGGGCACCGGCTCGGCCAGAGGTAAAGGTCGTCGGTCCAGGTGTCGCCGGCACTGCCCACAAGATAGCCGGGATGGTGAGCGGCGACCTGTTCGCCTAGAGCTTGCCACTGCTGCCAGGTCGTCGGCACGCTGTAGCCGAACTGCTTCATGAGGGCACTGTTGTACCAGAACAGGTTCTGGGCGAGGTCGTTGCGCAGGCAGTAGACGGTGCCGTTGATGGTACAGCCGGCCATGGTCCCCTTGGCGTAGCCGTCGAGCACAGAGCTCGGTACGAGGCCCTTGTTCAGTGCTGCGGGGTAGTGGAACTGAGCGTTGGCCAGGGAGGCGGCGTCGTTGTTCTCCTCACTGAAGACGACGTCGGGCCAGCCGCTGCCGACCCGGTTGTACAGGGCGATCTTCGACTGCAGCACCCCCGAGCCGTTGGCGTTGCCGTTGTAGACCACGAGGTCGATCTTGACGTTCGGGAAAGCCTTTTCATAGGCCTTTATCATGGGCACCCGAGTCGAGTCGACCCAAACGACTAGTGGTGCGCTGGACGGGGCGGCGGAGGCGACCCCTGCGACGGCAAAGGACCCGCACACGGGCGCCACGACGGCAACGGCCAGCACCGCCGTTCGCAGTCTGCGGCTTGTACCTGCCCGCTGGGATGTCCCCGAAATGGGCGAGTTCATTATGGTTGTCCCTCTCTTTCTGTTGGTAACTCGGTTGGTGGACGTGAACGAAGGTCGTGGTGCCCGAGGTGCCGTCATGGTTTTAGGGCGTCCCCGGCGTGGTCCACAAAGTACGGCTCGAGCTCGACGGGGTATTCCAGCCTCGGTGGCAGACCAACTCCCGGACTGGTCGGCGCGGCGACCATGCCATTGACGTCGACCCCGGGCTCGCGCTGCACGGGGTTGGTCGTGACCAGCGACTCGTAGTACGTGCAGTTCGGGACGGCCATGCACAAGTGCCGCGCATAAACTGTGTTCCCGTGGGGCTCGGCGCGAAGCCGGAAGGCATCCGCGAGATGGGCGGTGCGCATGGCCCCGGTGAAGCCGCAGCGTAGGTCGGCGCTCGTCCGGACGAAGCTGGCGCACCCGCTGGCGATAAAGTCAGCGGTGTTCATGTGGGCGCCGTCGGACGTCTCGGCAACGTTCAGCGGGACACGCACTCGTTGGGCGAGCCACCGGTAAGCCGTGACGCTGAACTCGCGCATGGGCTCCTCGTACCAGAGGTAACCGGCGTCATACAGCGCGTCGCCGACGTAGACGGCGTCCGGGAGGTCGAAGCCGGCCGACCCGTCGTACATGAGGGGTTAGCTGTCACCGACGTGCGCTCGGAGAGCCGTGCACAATGCCGCGTCGCGCCGCGTGTCACCCCAAGCGTGCAGCTTGATAGCGGGGTAACCCAGCTCCATGCACTGAGTGGCCACCTCGAGGTACTCGGCGGTGCTCGAGAAGGTGGAGGTCGACGCATAGGCGGGGATCTGGCGCCGGAACCCGCCTATCACCTCCCACGTCGGCGAGCCGTAAAAGCGGCCCGCCAGGTCCCACAATGCCGTATCGACCAGCCCGAGCAGGTAGATCGGGAATTCTTCGGTCCGGTCGAGCTCCCACATCCGGTGCCACAACCACTCGCGCCGGAGGGGGTCGGTACCGACGAGCTCGTCACGAAGGACGCGCTCGACGATGTCGGCGACAACTCTGGCACTGCCGCGGTGCATTGTGAGGGCAACGCCGTCGACACCCTCGTCGGCCCGCAACCGCAGTACGGCGACGTGGCCGGCACTGGGCCCGCCCCGAAGTCCCTCCCGCCACGCAAAAGGGGGATGTGCACCGGGAGCGAGCACATCGAAGCTGTCGACGTGGGTGATGCGCAAACCGCCCCCTAGTCAGTCCTATTACTACTGTCATATTATGTTCTATGAGTCGGACGCGCAACTCGGCGCAGTGCAGCAAGCCTGCCGTCCCGTCCCTGGGCCATGACGAGCGCCTAGAGGTCTCCTCGAATGTGACGGGGGGTAGAAAGACGCAGGTGACGAGTTCCTAACCCCCCGGGGCCCAATGACCGCGCGCCCGAGGGCGGAAACAAGCCGCGGTCGAGGCTGTGGGTCTCCAAGCAGATCGACGTATGACATACTACGTAGAATGAGAATTCCATCTGGCCCGTGGGCCTAGAGTGAACCTGTCCATGCCGAGCGAGCGATGACAAGCCTCGAGGCTCTTGGAGCCATGCCGGCGCCGCGCCGGGCGGCTCGCCTCGGGACGGTCGTGCTTTCGACCCTCACTGACAAGATCGTGGGTGGCGAGCTCGCCCCTGAGTCGTCGCTCCCGCCAGAGCCCGTCCTCTGTGCTGCCTTCGGGGTCAGCCGGACCGTCGTTCGGGAGTCTCTCAAGTTGCTTGAGGAGAAAGGGCTGGTACGGGTCAAGCAGGGACAGGGCACAATGGTCGAGCAGATGGAGCAGTGGGACCTGCTCGACCCGCTCGTGCTCGACGCGGCGATCCGTCATGCCGACTCGCTTGAGATCCTCGATGATGTCATTGAGGTGCGCGTAGGGCTCGAATGCCAGATGGCGCGTCGGGCAGCGCAAAAGATGACCGAGGACCAGATCGTAGAACTGCACGACGCGCTGCTCGCTTTGGAGGGCCTGCTGGACCGACCGGGGGAGTACCTGCTGGCGGATACCGAGTACCATGACCTGATCCTCCGTGGCTCGGGCAACCAGCTCGGCCGGTCAATCATTCGCTCGATACACCCGCACGCGCGGGCGAGCCTCCGCTACACGGGGCCCATTGGGGTAAGAAACCTGTTCACGTCTCACCGGGGCCACGTCGCCATCTACGAGCGACTGGCGGCTCACGACGCCGAAGGAGCTGCGACCGAGATGCAGGAACACATCATGGGGTCCTGGCTCGAGCGCAGATCCAGGGGCGAAGTTACGCCCACCCCGGAGTGGCTGACCACCAATTCCGAGGCCTAGTTTTGGTTGTCATAGCCTTGGTGCTCCGTGCCTCGATGACCGCAGCCACCACCAACGCCCCGTTGGCTCTTCGGCGGCCGGCCCGGGGCCCCGGGAAAACCCTCGAGCCCTGAGCGATGCCAGGTGCAGGCACCCGTCCCAATAGGACGATCCCTCGTGCCCGCCTGGGCGGAAGCGACGTCTCGGTAACACGCCTGGTGTTCGGGTGTGCCCCTTTGGGCGGGATGTATGCGGCTGTTGGGGCCGAGCAGGCACGGGCGGCCCTCCAGGCTGCCTGGGACGAAGGAGTGCGTGCCTTCGACACCGCGCCCCGTTACGGCGCCGGGCTCTCCGAACGGCGGCTTGGTGCTTTCTTGGCCGAACGCCCCGGGGCCGAGGCGGTGGTCTCGACCAAGGTAGGGTTCATCCCGATCGGCTCCGACTACGAAGTTGGCGACGAGGGTGGGTACTACGCCACGCCTGGCCCGAAGCTCGTACCTGACTTCACGGGCGACGGCGCCCTGCGCTGCGTGGAGGCCAGCCTCGAGCGTCTGGGTCGGGACCACATTGACGTCGCGTTGATCCACGACCCGGTCGAACACCGTGAGGCCGCGCTTGACGGGGCCTATCCGGTGCTCCATGAGCTGCGCGCCCAGGGTGTGGTGCGCGCCATCGGTGTTGGTATGGTGCAAGCGGACATGCTGGCCTGGTTCGTCGAGCGCGCCGACCTCGACTGCGTGCTCGTGGCCGGCTGCTACTCCCTCCTCGGCACTCCGGCGGCCGAACTGCTCTTTCCTGCATGTGAGGACCGAGGCGTGGCGGTGCTGGCGGCAGGCGTGTACAAGAGCGGCATCCTCGCCGACCCCAGGCCGGGGGCCCAGCTGGACTACGAGCCCGCACCCACCTCGGTCCTCGAGCGGGTCAACCGCATCCGTGGCGTGTGCGAGCGTTACGGTGTGCCTCTGGCCGCGGCTGCTCTTCAGTTCGTCCTCGCCCACCCGGCCGTTACGGCCATCGTCGTCGGGGCGGCGACGGCGCGAGAGGCGCACGAGAACGCGGCCCACTTCCGCTCGGCGGTCCCCCGGGAGTTGTTCGACGAGCTCGCTACGGCTGGGCTGGCCGCGCCGTTACCGCACGGCGCGGCGCAGGCATAGCCACAATGACCGCTCGGTGACACCTCTTGCCCGTTATTGTCCGATAAACCCCGAACTTCTTGTGTCCCACGGGTGTCCTAGAGCGGTACTAGGACGTCCATTAGGACGGGTGGGCGCGGAGGGACTCGAACCCTCATGCCCAGGGGCAGCAGGGTTTAAGCCCGCTGTGTCTACCGGTTTCACCACGCGCCCTGTCGAACTACCTGGACCCGACCGAGTCTACGTATTTGCGAGGTGCGTTGACGGACGCCAGAGGGCAAGCGCCGGGCGGGGCGAGCCGGCACGACAAGAGAGCGGGGCGCACGCAGGGGGAGCAGGCCGGCCGCCGCTGGTAGCTTGTCACCGTGGCGATTGTTGCAGCGCTGGTGGCGGCCCTGTTCTACTCGCTGGCGTCGTTGCTCCAACAATCGGAGGCAGAGCGCCAACCGCCTGATCGCTCCCTGAGCCCGAGCCTTTTGACCCGGCTGGCCCGTCGTCCGCGCTGGGTGGCGGGCCTCGGTTTCGACATGGCCGGCTACGTGATGCAGTGGACGGCGCTGACCTGGGGCTCCCTCGTGGTGGTCCAGCCCCTGCTGGTGGTAGGGCTCCTGTTCGCGTTGCCGATGAAGGCCCATCTGTCGGAGTACCGCCTGCATGGATGGGACTGGAGCGGCGCTCTGCTCGTGACCAGCGGCCTGGCCGTGTTCCTGGTCGTGAGCCGGCCGGGCTCGGGCCACACCAATGTCAAGCCCCTGGTCTGGGTGGTGGTGCTGTGCGGTGGGGCGGCCTTGGCGGCGGTGCTGGTGGCCGTCGGACGGGAGACCAGCCCGAGATGGAGGGCCATGGCCTACGCCACGGCCGCCGGCATCGTCTACGGAGAGTGCGCCGCCCTGACCAAGAGCTGCGCTCACCTGCTTTCCCTGGGCGTGCCCAACCTCTTCGAAAGCTGGCAGCCCTACCTCCTCGCCGGCGCCGGCATTACCGGCATGGTGCTGGCCCAGAGCGCCTTCCAGGCCGGCCCGCTGGACGCGTCGCTACCTACCCTGTCGGCCACGGACCCCGTGATCAGCGTGTTCATCGGGGCTATCGCTTTCGGAGAGGCGCTACGTTCGGGCGTGCTCGCCACCACCCTCGAGGTCCTCTCCTTCTCCGCCATCGTGGTGGGCATCTTCCTGCTGGCCCACACCGACGCGGTGAAGGCAGCCCAGCGCGAGCACTTCGAGCTCGGCCCCCAACAAGCCCGGTAGGCGCACGCCCCGGAACTTGCGCCAGGCCGTAAAACGGCCCCAAACGCGCCAAGGGCGAAGATATTTTCAAGGCTCGTCCGGGCCGGGACGATGGCGAACCTTGAATGTTCATATCCCTTTTAGAACGGGCGCGCGCCAAAACAAGTCGGCGCCTGCTCGCCTCGTTCTTGCTGGTGGCCCCGGTCGTGGGCATGACCGGCGGAGCCGCTCTGGCGACCAGCCTTGTGGTGGTGCCCCCATCGGGCCAGGTCGCTGCTCAGTACTGGTTGGCAGACGCCGCGGGCTCGGTTTGGGCGTTCGGCGGGGCCGGCAATTTCGCTCGTGCCTCGGGGAGCGCAGGGTTGTCTTCGCCCGTGGTGGCAGTGTCGGCCACACCGACCGGCAACGGCTACTGGCTCCTTAGCTCGAGCGGCACTGTCCTGGTGGCGGGCGGCGCCCGGTCGTACGGTCCAGGACCGGCCGGCTTGGGCCGGGCCGTGGTCGACATGGCACCCACACCCGACGGCCTCGGGTACTGGGTGGTGTCGGTGACGGGAGCGGTGTACACCTTCGGCGACGCCCATTATTTCGGTTCACTGACGTCGGGCTCGCCTGGCGGCGGGATAGTGCGCCTGGTCCCGACGCCCGACGGGGCCGGTTATTGGTTGCTGAGCGCCGGCGGGGGAGTCTTCAGCTTCGGTGACGCCCGGCTTTTCGGGCCGGCGGCGGGCCCGTCCTGGGTCGTCTCCTCCTCGGCCAGCTCCTCCTCGGCCAGCTCCTCCTCGGCCAGCTCCTCCTCGGCCGGCCCGTCCCCGGCCAGCCCGTCCCCGGCCAGCCCGATCGTCGACATGGCCCCCACACCCGACGGCCTCGGCTATTGGCTCCTGGCCGCGGACGGCACGGTGTACAGCTTCGGCGACGCTACCTACGCCGGGAGTGCCCCTGTCCCCGCTGGGGGGGACCCGGCGGAGAAGATCGTCCCGGGCCCGAGCAGCGGCGGTTACTGGGTGGTGGACCAGGACGGTACCGCTACGCCCTTGGGCGACGCCGAGGGCGTGCCGCCGGCACAGGCGCTCCTTTTCTCACCCGTCACCCCGGGGGACAGAGCAGTGACGTTCGCTCTCGAGCAGCTCGGGAAGCCTTATGTATGGGGCGGGACGGGGCCTGGCAGCTATGACTGCTCGGGGCTGGCCTACCGCTCGTGGTTCGAGGCCACGGGCACGTACATCCCCCGCGTCGCCAGCGCCCAGTACCACGGCGCCGGGCCCGCCGTGACCTGGTCAAGCCTCCAAGCCGGGGACTTGGTTTTCTGGGGCACCAACCCCGCCAAGTGGCAGAGCGTTTACCACACCGCCATCTACGTCGGCGGCTCGCAGATCGTCGAGGCGGCGGGCAAGGTCGTGCAGTTGAACACTCTCGACCAATGGGGAGGTTCGGGCCTGATGGGCCACGGCGTCCGGCCGTAGGTGCCGGCGGGTGGCCCACGGCAGTAGTTTTCAGCAGATGAGCAATCCCGAAGGTCCCAAGGTCCAAGCCGGTCCACTCGAGGCCGGCGAGTACCGGACCGAGCACGATTCCATGGGCGACGTCAGGGTGCCTACGCTCGCCAAGTGGCAGGCGCAGACCCAGCGCGCCGTCGAAAACTTCCCGGTTTCCGGCCAGGGCATCGAGCGGGCGCTCATACGCGGGCTGGCGCTGGTAAAAAGGGCGGCGGCCCTGGCAAACGCCGACCTCGGCGTGGTACCGGCCGATGTCGCCGCCGCCATCGCCGAAGCTGCCCTCGAGGTAGCCGAAGGGCGCTGGGACGCTGAGTTCCCGGTCGATGTTTTCCAGACCGGGTCGGGCACCTCGTCCAATATGAACATGAACGAGGTCCTGGCGACCCTGGCCTCCGAGCGCCTGGGCCGGCGCGTCCACCCCAATGACCAGGTAAACGCGTCCCAGTCCTCCAATGACGTCTTCCCGTCGGCCATCCACGTGGCGGCGACGGCCGAGATCGCCGGTTCCCTGGCGCCGGCCCTGCGCCACCTGGCCGGGGCTTTGCGCCAGAAGGCGGACGAGTTCGCCGGCGTGGTCAAAGCCGGCCGTACCCACCTGATGGACGCCACTCCGGTCACCCTGGGCCAGGAGTTCGCCGGTTACGCGGCGGCCGTCGAGCACGGCGTCGAGCGCCTCGACGGCTGCCTTTCCCGGGTCGGTGAACTGCCCCTGGGCGGGACGGCGGTAGGGACGGGGCTGAACGCTCCGCCCGGCTTCGCCGCTTCAGTGATAAAGCGACTGGCCGAGGACCTGGGCCTCCCCCTCAGCGAAGCAAGAGACCATTTCGAGGCCCAGGGCTCTCGGGACGCGCTGGTGGAGGCCTCCGGCGCCTTGCGCACCGTGGCCGTTTCGCTCTACAAGTGCGCCACCGATATCCGCTGGATGGGCAGCGGGCCCCGCACGGGCTTGGCCGAGATCAGGATCCCCGATTTGCAGCCTGGTAGCTCGATAATGCCGGGAAAGGTCAACCCGGTGATGGCTGAGGCCGTGTCCCAGGTGGTCGCCCAGGTCATTGGCAATGACGCCTCCATTGCCTTCGCCGGGGCGGCCGGCAATTTCGAGCTCAACGTCATGCTCCCTGTCATCGCCCATAACCTCCTGGAAGCGGTCCGCCTTTTGGCCAATGTCAGCCGGCTGTTCGCCGACCGGTGCGTCGCCGGGATCGAGGCGGACGTCGAGCACTGCCGCACCTACGCGCTGTCGTCGCCCGCCGTGGTGACCGCGCTCAACCCCTACATCGGTTATGAGCAGGCGGCCAAAGTGGTCAAGCAGTCCATGGCCGAGGGCAAGGACCTGCGTACCGTCGTACTGGAGAACGGCCTGCTCAGCGAAGAGGAGGTCGACCGGGCCCTGGACGTCGCCGCCATGACGAGAGGCGGGATCGTCGGGTGACGAAAGCCGTGGCTGTGACCGCGCCTGACGGCTTGTACAAGTTCTTCGTGCTGCTGCACGTGGTCTGCGTCGTCGGGGGCTTCGGCGCCATCGTCTATCGTTCCTTCGTCTTGGACCTCGCCCGCCGGCGCGGCAATGTCGTGGCCGCAGGGGTGCTCGGAGTGTTCGGCCAGGTGGTACAGGTCGGCGAGTTCCTGCTCTACGGCGCCG
>Ga0181517_10002334_pt1 | contig 19526 bp, 19 predicted proteins | sample PEATcosm2014_Bin_31_FD_119748 | JGI IMG/M metagenome (GOLD analysis project Ga0181517, IMG submission 119748) | Peatland microbial communities from MTU Mesocosm Facility, Houghton, MI, USA - PEATcosm2014_Bin01_30_metaG | ecosystem: Environmental > Terrestrial > Soil > Wetlands > Peat | place... | reverse complement strand
ATCCCGGTGGCCGCGGACGACCTCGACGTGGAACACGCCCAATTGCCCGCCGGTCTGCGCCTGGCGCGGTGGAAACGGTAAGTGCGGGCTCACGCCGCGGGTTTAGCGAAACATGGGCTGGGCTTGCGGAACAGCAGGTGGAGCGGCCGGCGGCATGTTGACAGCCGGCGCGGCTGTAACTTGCGCGGCGATCGGATGCCCTACGCGCATGGTTCTCCAATCGTACGCGAACTCCTTGCCGCAATCGAGACAAACCACGTAAGTACCCAGTTGCGTGGCATTTTTTGCGGTGATCGCGCCGTTTCTCCGGCCGGGCGTCATGGGGAAGGTTGTGCGCGAGTGAGCGCATCCAAACAGCGTGTTAACCAAAGACTGAAGCATGTCGAGCCCTCCTTTTCGTCATTAGATTAGATACCGCGAGGTGGCTGAACGTTGCAGATTGGGGATTAAAGATGCTACATGCCTAGCTCCAGTACTGCCGGTTCATGGCGCGCGGTGTACGCGATTTCTACAGGCGGGAAGCGATGGATTCGGCGATCTGGCGGCCGTGAAACCGTCCATTTTCAATGAAGATTTCGTTGGTATGCATGCCGGCGACGATTACACCGGCCAGGTAAACACCGGGGCGCTCGCTTTCGAGCGTGGCGGGGTCGGTGCGCGGCTTCTGTGTCGCGGAATCCAACGAAATTCCGGTGGCGGAGAGGAAATCCAGATCGGGGCGATACCCGATCATGGCAAAAACAAAGTCGTTCCTTAATGTTTTTTCCCCATCGGGGGTCGCGACGCGAATCGAACGGGGAAGGATTTCCACAACGCGCGAATGGAAGTAAGCCCGGATCTCGCCGCTTTTGATACGGTTTTCCAGGTTTGGTCTGATCCAGTACTTTACCCCGGTCGAGATGGCCGACTCGCGGTGGATTAAGGTGACGCGCGCGCCGGTCCAGTTCAACTCCAGCGCGGCGATGGCCGCGGAATTCAGGCCGCCGATCACCGCCACATCGTGGTTGTAGTAAGGATGCGGTTCCTTGTAATAATGCAGAACCTTGTCGAGTTCCTCGCCGGGCACGTCGAGCATGTTTGGTACGTCATAGTACCCTGTCGCTAGCACGATTTTGCGCGTCAGGTATAGGCGGCGGACACCGAGACGATCGGTCGATTGAACTTCGAAGGCGTTGTCGGCGCCGGCGATGTTCTCCACGCGCTCATATTGGCGGATATCCAGCTTGAAATGATCCGCCACGCGCCGGTAGTATTTCAGGGCTTCGTGGCGGTTGGGCTTTTCGTTCAGGCTGGTCATCGGGATGTTGCCGATTTCGAGCAACTCCGGGGTCGTGAAGAAGACCATGTTGGTGGGGTAGTGGTAAAGGGAGTTGACCACGCAGCCCTTTTCGACGATCACGGTCTTGACGCCGCGGCGCTGGAGTTCGATGGCGCAAGCGAGGCCGGTTGGCCCGGCGCCGACGATGAGCGCGTCAAAGGATTCGGTCATCGGAAGCGAACCAGTCCCACCACAAGTTCGACGAGGAACAAGCTGCCGAATCCCACCCCCAGGTAACCCAGAACCCGAACCAACTTCAGTTGTTTCGGCGTTGGCGTTTTCCCCGCATTCAGCAATCGAAAGGACTGCGCAGGGAATCTGAGCAGCAGGAAGCCCCAGCCCAGCAGCCAAATCATTGCGACTGTGCTCCAGGCTCGGCGCACGAATTCTTCGTCGCGTGGGTCGAACATATCAGCGCGCAAACTACAGCTTGCTCTCCACCTCACGGTACACGTTTTCGAGCGCGGCGTCGACTGCCCCGGCATCCTTGCCGCCGCCCTCGGCCATGTCCGGCCTGCCGCCGCCCTTGCCGCCGAGCGCTTGCGCGACCGCGCCCACCAGCTTACCGGCCTGCACTTTGGCGGTGAGGTCCTTAGTGACAGCGGCCACAATCGATACGTTGCCTTCCTCGCCGGAAGCCAGCACGACCACCGCGGATTTCCACTTGTTGCGCAGCGAATCGGCCAGCGAGCGCATCTGCTGGCGGTCCATTCCGTCGAGGCGCGCGGCGAGCACCTTGGATCCATTCAGCGTACGCGCCTTGGTTTCCAGCGCGCCGGCGGCGGCTTGCGCCAGTTTTTCCTTCAATTGCTTGAGCTGATGTTCCAATACCCGTTCATTGGCGAGCATCTTGGCCACGTGATCGGCCAGCTCGGGTTCGGAAGCGTGCACGATCTCGGCGACGCGGCGCAAGGCGCCGGTGGATTCCTGGAATTGGCGCAGCGCGCCTTCGCCGGTGATGGCCTCGATGCGGCGGACACCGGAGGAGATGCTGCCCTCATAGACGATTTTGCAGAGGCCGATGTCGCCGGTGCGCCGGACGTGTGTGCCGCCGCAGAGTTCCTGGCTGAAACCGGGTACGCTGACGACGCGCACCTGCTCGCCGTACTTTTCGCCGAACAGCGCCATGGCGCCGGTGGCGATGGCCTGATCGAGCGGCATGACGGTGGTCGCGACCTCGGTGTTGCGGAGGATCTGCTGGTTGGTGAGCCGCTCGACCTCTTCGATTTCAGCGGCGTCCATGGCCGCGTAATGGGTGAAGTCGAAGCGCAGGCGGCCCGGGTCCACCACGCTGCCGGCCTGTTTGACGTGGGCGCCCAGCACCTGACGCAGCGAAGCATGGAGCAGGTGCGTAGCGGTGTGATTGCGGCGCGTCGAATCGCGCAGCGGCGCGGCCACTCGGGCAAAGACAACGTCGCCGAGCGAGATTGGCGCATGCGTGGTGATGCGATGGGCGATCAGGCCTGGAACCGGGTAGAAGGCAGCTTCGACGTCCGCCACTTTGTTGGCCAGATCCGCGTACAACTCGCCGCGGTCGCCGACCTGGCCGCCAGCCTCGGCATAGAACGGCGTCCGGTCGAGCACCAGCTCCGCGCGGACTCCGGTTGGCACGCGATCCACCGGCTGGCCATCGACCACCAGTCCGATCACGCGCGCCTCGGCGTCCAGGTCGTTGTAGCCGAGAAACCTGGTGCGCCCCAGTTCGATCAGTTTCTGGTAAGCGGGAGCGACAACGCTTTTGTCGGCGCCCTTCCAACTTGCGCGGGCGCGCTCGCGCTGCTGCTGCATTTCCTGTTCGAAACCGGCGCGATCGATAGCGAGCGAGTGCTCGCGCGCCATGTCCTCCTGTTCATCGAGGGCGAGGCCGTAAGTGTCGTAGAGCTTGAACGAAACGGCGCCGGGGATGATGCCGGAGACGGACTTGATGGCGTCATTGAATACTTTCTCCGCCACCAGGAAGGTGGTGGCGTAGCGGTGCTCTTCGTCCTTGACGACGCGGGCCACGCGGGCGATGCTCTCCATCAATTCGGGAAACGCCGGCTGCATCAACTCGGCCACGAAGCCGGTGAGCTGGTAGAGGAACGGTTCCTGTTGGCCGATCATGCGCGCGTTGCGCATGGCGCGGCGCATGATTTTGCGCAGCACGTAGCCGCGGCCGTCATTGGAAGGCAGCACGCCATCATGAATCAGAAAAGCCGCGGCGCGCGCGTGGTCGGCGGCAATGCGCAGCGCGGTATCGACGCGCGGGTCCTCACCGTGGTTGAGGTGGAAGAGGCTGGCGGCGCGCAGGATGATGGGATAGATCAGGTCGGTATCGTAGTTGGAGATCTTGCCCTGCAAGACGGCGGCGATGCGCTCCAGGCCCATGCCAGTATCGATGGAAGGCCGCGGCAGCGACGTCAGCTTGCCGCTCGTGTCGCGGTCGAACTGCATGAATACCAGGTTCCAGATTTCGACAAAGCGATCACCGGCATCGCCGGGGAACGCGACGTCCTCCTTGCCCGGGTCGGCGGCTGCCGGTCCGAAATCGTAGTAGATTTCGGAGCAGGGCCCGCATGGGCCGGTCTCGCCCATCTGCCAGAAATTATCCTTTTCGTCGAGGCGAAAAATGCGGTCCTTCGGCACACCGGCGACATTCTGCCAAAGCCGCTCGGCGTCGTCATCCTCGCGGAAAACGGTGACGTAGAGCTTGTCCTTGGGCAGGCCGTAATCCTTGGTGATAAGGTCCCAGGCGAACTCGATGGCCTCGGCCTTGAAATAATCGCCGAAGGAAAAGTTGCCGAGCATCTCGAAGAAGGTGTGATGGCGGCGGGTGTAGCCGACGTTTTCGAGGTCGTTATGTTTGCCGCCGGCGCGCGCGCACTTCTGGGTGCTGGTGGCGCGCGAATAGGCGCGTTTCTCGAGGCCAAGGAAGGTGTCCTTGAACTGGTTCATGCCGGCGTTGGCGAACAGCAGGGTCGGATCGTTGGCGGGTACCAGCGAGGAGCTGCGCACCACGCGGTGGCCGCGGGCGGCAAAGAAGTCGAGAAAGCGCTGTCTGGTTTCGTGACCTGTCACGGAAATTCCTTACTGGCGAGAGAGTAAATCCAATTGTAGCGAAGTAGGACATCGCCGTTCGTGGTTTCAATGCCTCGCGAAAGTATGACATCTCCACAGACGACAACCCCGATTGTCTGTCCCACTCCCAGCGGCGTTGGCCCTCGGGCGGTCCAATGCTACTATCACCTTGACGTGCAGATACGCGCAGCGAGCGACCGGTCTCTGCTGGTCGGTTTTGGCGAAGAGATTTCTCCGCAGGCGCACCGCGCGGTGCGGCGGCTGACTGCGGCGCTCGAGGGCGCGCGCGGCATTTCGAACTTGCATCCGGCGTTCGCATCGGTGCTGGTGGAATTCGACCCGCGTCTCCAGACGCACGCGGCAATCGCGCAACTGGTGCGGGAGTCGCTGGAACGGGCATCGGAGGGGGAACTGCCGGCTTCCCGGCTGGTCGAAATTCCGGTGCGCTACGGCGGCGCATACGGTCCCGACCTAGAAGACGTGGCGCGACATCACGATCTTCCGCCGCGCCGCGTGGTCGAGCTGCATGCGCGCGTCGAGTACGTGGTTTACTTCGTCGGGTTCTCGACCTGTTTCCCCTATCTGGCCGGCCTGCCGGCGGAGCTCGAAATGCCGCGTCTGGCGGCGCCGCGTAAGCACGTCGCGGCGGGCAGCGTCGCGATTGCGGGCAGACAAGCGGGCGTGTATCCGCTGGCGTCGCCCGGCGGCTGGCGGGTAATCGGCCGCACGCCGCTCCGTCTTTTCGATCCGGCCAACGAGCCTCCACCGCTGCTGCGCATGGGCGATCGCGTCCGCTTCGTCCCCATCGAGGAGGGCGAATGATGAACCGGATCCGCGTGCTCGAAGCCGGCGCGCAGACTACTGTGCAGGATCTGGGGCGCTTCGGCTGGGCGCACTTCGGCGTTTCGGCATCGGGCGCAGCCGACCCGCTAGCGCTGCGCGCCGGCAACCTGCTGGTGGGCAACGCGGAAAACGCGGCGGCACTGGAGATGACGCTGGTGGGCGGCGCGTTCGAATTCGAAAACGATGCCGTGATTGCGCTGGCCGGATCGGACTTCGGCGCCGGGCTGCCGCTGTGGACGCCGCTCGCAGTGAAAGCCGGAGGCGCCATCCGCTGCGGGGCCACGCGCTCTGGCGCGCGCTGCTACCTGTGTGTGCGCGGGGGCCTGGCCGTGCCGCGCGCGATGGGCAGCGCATCGACGCATCTGGCGACCGGCGTGGGCGGACGCGCGCTGCGCACGGGCGACATTCTGCCGATTGGTGACGCCGCCGTGCGCCGGCCGCGCCCGCCGGCCGGGCCGCCGCCCTTTCCGCGCAGCGGAGCGTTGCGCGTCACGCGCGGGCCGCAGGCGGAGTGGTTCGGCGACGAACTCTGCCGCGGCGCCTGGACGGTGAGCGAAGAATCCAACCGCATGGGATTGCGGCTGCGCGGCGAGCCCATCCCCAGCCCCGAGGGCCACATGCTCACCGAAGGCGTGGCGCTGGGCGCTGTGCAGGTTCCGCCGGATGGCCAGCCGATCATTTTGTTCGTCGAGCACCAGACTACGGGCGGTTACCCCAAGCCGGCGAATGTGATTTCCGCCGATTTCTGGCGCCTCGGCCAACTGCGGCCGCGAGCGCCGGTGGCCTTCGAATCCGTTACCATCGAACAGGCGCTCGACGCGCTACGGCCGGTCGAAGAGTGGTTGTATTCGCTGTGAGATTCGATCTCAATTGCGACCTGGGGGAATTGGACGACGCGACGCTCGAAGCGCGCCTGATGGAGCATGTCACTTCGGCCAACATCGCCTGCGGCGGCCACGCCGGCGACGAAGGCACGATGGAGCGCACCGTCCGGCTGGCGATGGAGCGCGGCGTGAACGTCGGAGCGCATCCCGGTTATCCCGACCGCGCCAATTTTGGCCGCCTCGAGATCGACATGAGCGAAGCCGAAATCGAGGACACCGTGGCGTGGCAGATCGGCCGGCTGGAAGCGGTGGCAGCACGGTTGGGCGCAACCATCGTCCACGTCAAGCCGCATGGCGCGCTGTACAACGTGGCGGCACGCAACCGCGCGGTGGCGCGGGCGATCGGCGCGGCAGTGCGGCAGTGGAACAAGCAGTTGGCAGGCGGAAGCGTCTGCCCCAAGCTGTTCGGCCTCGCCGGCTCGCCCATGCTCGAGGTGTGGCGCGGCATGGGATTGCGCGTGGCGGCGGAAGGGTTTGCCGACCGGCGCTACGAAGCCGATGGAACGTTGCGCTCGCGCCAGCTTGCCGATGCCTTGATTACCGATCCGACCGAGGCGGCGGCGCAGGCCGTGCGGCTCGTCAGTGAAGGCGGGGTCGAAACCATCTGCGTGCATGGCGATACGCCGGGTGCGGCCAGCATTCTCGAAGCCTGCCTCCGGGCGTTACAATCATTTAGATGAGGGCCTTACTGCTGTTGGCGCTGGCCGCTCCGCTGGCCGCGCAGCAATGCGCCTGGGTCTTTTCGCCGAATCCGATCCCCACTGTTCCGGCCGGCGGCGGCACCGGCACACTTACGGCGACGCCAAGTCCGTATTTCTGCGCGTGGGCCTTCGGCACGGATTCCTCCTGGATCACGGTAACGGCCGGAGCCGCGGGAACGGGGCCCGGCGCGGGCAGCGTGAACTGGACCGCGGCGGCGAACCTGACCGCGGCGCCACGCACCGGCAACATCCTGATCTTCGACGGCTACACGACGTATCAAGAGCCGATCACGGAAGCCGCGGCCGTCTGCACGCTCACCCTAGGCGGCACCGGCATGACGACAGGCATCGCCGCCGCCAGCGGGAGCCTGGCGCTCCAGACGGGCTGCGTCTGGAACGCCGCCAGCGGCGTGAGCTGGATTACGGTCGGAGACAGCACCGTGCCTTATGCTACCGGCACGGGCAGCGGATCGTTCAACTTCAGCGTCGCGGCGAACGCGTGCTATGCGTCGCGGACCGGCGGCATCACGGTGGAAGCCGGATGGGCCACGCCGCAAGCTTCGGTGACGGGATCGCAGCAGTACACCATCACCCAGTCCGGATCCGACAGCAATCTGACGCTGAGCGCGACCAGCATCGCTCTCACGGCGGCCGGCGGCACGGGCACGGTCCAGGTGACCACCGCGGCGACGTGCTCCTGGACCGCAACCAGCAACGTGAGCTGGATGAAGATCACCAACATCTCGGCCACCTCCGGCAACGGGTTTGTGGCGTACCAGGTGGCGGCCAACACGTCGGTGGCACGCACCGGCATGCTGCAGATTGGCTCGCAGTCGTTCGTGGTGACGCAGCAGGCCGTGCCGGTGCCGGTGCCGCAAGTGACGGGCGTGACCAGCGCCGCGAGTTTCACCGTAGGCCCGGTTTCTCCCGGCGATATCGTCTCGGTGTTCGGCAGCAATCTCGGACCCGCTGCGCCCGGCGTGGGAATGCAACTCAACGCTTCCGGCACCGCTCTCACCACCAGCCTGGGCGGTACCCAGGTATTCTTCGATAGCGTTGCCGCCGCGCTCACCTATGCGGGCACCGGGCAGATCAACGCGATTGTGCCTTACGAGGTAGCGGGGAATCCAACCACCCAGTTGACGGTCGCATATCAGGGCGGCACTTCCAACCCGGTAACGCTCAATGTGCAGGCCGCGACTCCGGCGGTCTTTTCGCTGGATTTTACGGGCCAGGGCAACGGCGCCATTCTCAACCAGGACAATTCGCTGAACGGCAAATCCAGGCCGGCGGCGCGCGGCTCGGTGGTGCAGATCTTCCTTACCGGAGGAGGTGTGACCAACCCGGCCAGCACGGATGGCTGGATTACGAACCAGATTGGCGGCCTGTGGCCGCTGCTGACGGCGCAGCCCGTCACGGTGACCATCGGCGGGGTTATCTCGCCGCAGATCAATTACTCGGGCGGCGCGCCGGGTGCCGTGGCCGGGCTGACGCAGATCAACGCCGTGGTGCCGGACAGTGTGACGCCGGGAAGCGCGCTGCCGCTGGTGGTCGGGATCGGCACCTGGCAGAGCCAGAGCGGCATCACCATTGCGGTCAATTAGGAGCCGCATGATCCATTGAAAAGTACCGGGAGGAAAGTGATGCGCGTTGTTGCATGCCTGATGGCGATGGCGGCCGCGGGCTGGTGCGCCGACTTTCGCGTCGCCGATTATGGCGCTAAAGGCGACGGCAAGACGGACGATACCGCGGCCATCCAGAAGACCATCGACGCCGCGGCGGAATCCGCCGGAACTGTCGTGCTCAAGCCGGGCGTGTACCTGAGCGGCGCGCTGTTTCTGAAATCGGGCATCCATCTGCGGCTGGATGAAGGCGTCGTGATCCGCGGCGTCCAGAGTCTGGCGGGATACCCCGTTATGCAGACGCGCGTGGCGGGCATCGAGATGAAATGGCCGGCGGCGCTCATCAACGTGTACGGACAATCGGGAGTCAGGATTTCCGGCCAGGGCACGATCGACGGCGATGGCAAGATCTGGTGGGACAAGTACTGGAAGATGCGGCGCGAGGATTATGAGCCCAAAGGCCTCCGCTGGGCCTCCGACTACGATTGCCAGCGTCCGCGGCTGGTCCAGATCTACAACTCTTCGAACGTCGATTTGCAGGGGCTTCGCTTGGAGCGCTCCGGCTTCTGGACGGTACACATCTGCTACTCGCGGAAGGTCACCGTGGATGGCGTGACGATTCGCAACAACATCGGCGGCAAGGGCCCGAGCACGGACGGCATCGACGTGGATTCATCGTCGGATGTGCTGGTGGAGCATTGCGACATCGAGTGTAACGACGACGCCATCTGCCTGAAGGCGGGACGCGACTCCGACGGATTGCGCGTCAACCGGCCGACCGACCATGTCGTGATCCGGGACAATACGGTTCGCGCGGGCGCGGCGGGAGTGACGTTCGGCAGCGAAACCTCGGGCGGAATTCATGACGTGGAGGCGTACCGCTTGCACGTGTTGGGATCGGTGTCGAACGGGATTCTGTTCAAGTCCGCCAGCACGCGCGGGGGCACTGTGGAGAACATCCGTATCCACGATATGGATATCCAGGACGTCAGAGTGGCGATCGGCGTCGAACTGAACTGGAACCCCAGCTTCAGCTACGCGAAGCTGCCGGAAGGCATAACCAACGTGCCCGATTATTGGCGTGTGCTGCTTACGCCGGTGACGCCGGAGAAAGGACTGCCGCATATCCGCAACGTGCGGATTTCCGGCATCCATGCGACCGGGGTCGGGCGCGCGTTTTCGGTGAGCTCTTACGCGGATTCGCCGTTGCAGAATTTCACGTTCGACGATCTGGACATCGCGGCCAAGGTTGCGGGCAGCATTCAGAACGCGGACGACTGGAAGTTCTCGAACACGCGGATTCAAGCCGCGGACGGCAGCCACGTGAGCGTGAAAGACAGCCGGGGCGTGACGGGGTTGACGGACTGACGGCGACGCACGTGCCGGTGACGTGCCCGGTGCTAGAATGCCGATCAGTTATGCGCATTCTTGCCCTGATGGCGCTCGCCGTTTCGGCTTACGGCGCCACCTACTACGTCAGCGGGACGGGCAGCGACTCGAACAACGGCCTGAGCCAAAGCGCCGCATTTCGAACCATTCAAGCCGCCGCGAACCTGACGCGGCCCGGCGATGTGGTCTACGTGATGAACGGCGTCTATACCACCTGCACGGGATGCGACCTTCTAGACATCACGCGTTCCGGCACGGCTGACGCTTGGATCGCTTACCGCGCCTACCCCGGCCATCAGCCGCAAATCAGCGCCGGAGCAGTCTGGAACGCCATCAAGATTTATGGTGGAGCTTCTTATATCCAGATATCGGGCCTCCATCTTCAGGGAAACCTGCCGAATGTTACGCTGGCCCAGTGTACGGCCGAGGAGCAGGCGCCAAATGCACAGCCGGACCCGGCCTGCGACGGGAACGGCATCAGTATCGACGGGCGCAAGGATGGCGCCAACAAGCCGCATCACATTCTGATCAGCCAGAACGAGGTTTACGATTTCCCGGGCGGCGGCATCGGCACCGCGGAGGCCGATTACGTGATTGTCCAGGACAACTTCGTTCACGAAAACGCCTGGTATTCGCAATATGGCAACAGCGGCATTTCGATCTGGGAATCGTGGAACTACGATAGCGGGCCGGCGCCGCATACCATCATCCAGCGCAACCGCGCATTCGATAACCGCTCGCTGGTTCCCTATGGGCAAACCGGCAAGCCCACCGACGGTGAAGGCATCATCATCGATACGTCGCGCAACAACCAGGGAGGCGACCCCATCGGGCCATACACAGGCGGGTTTCTGGTGCAGAATAATCTCTGCGTCAACAACGGCGGCGCCGGGCTGCTCGCCTACCAAAGCGATAACATCACGTTTCTGAACAACACCGTATATGGGAACGGACTGGTGGTGAAGTACGCGGACGTTTTCGTCAACCAGTCGGGCTCGGTGAACGTGTGGAATAACGTGGTGGAATCGGCTGCGACGGGAACCGCTGTCAGCGTTTACGGGAGCACGGACGTACGGTTCGATTACAACCTATACTGGAACGGGCTCGTCAACACCATGGCGGGCGCGCACGATCTCACCGCCGATCCGCAGTTCAACGTCCTGGGCACGGATCCCGCCAGCTCCGATTTCCACCTGCTCGAAAGCAGCCCCGCGGCGCGCACAGGGAACGTGGCGATGGCGCCGACCGACGATCTGGAGGGCCTCGCGCGCCCGCAACAGCCGGGAACCGTAAACCGCGGCGCCTACGAATCGGCGATTAGCGGCAACGTCGCGTTTCCCGCCGCGGGAGTGCTGAACGCAGCCAGTTTTGCGTTCGGCGGCGTGTCGCCCGGCGAGTTGGTGACCATCTTCGGCACTGGCTTCGGAGCCAGCCCCATCGCCATAGCCAGCTACGGGGGCGACGGGTACCTGCCAGTGGAAGTGGGGGCCACGCGCGTGTATTTCGATAACGTCGCGGCGCCCATGATCTACTCACTCAGCCGGCAGGTGAGCGTCGTGGCGCCGTACGAGATATCCGTAGCCACCCAGGTGCAGGTGGAGTATGCCGGCCTGCGCAGCCAGCCGGTATCCATTCCGGTGAACACCACCGCGCCGGGCATTTACTGCTATGCGGGTGGAACGGGACAGGCGGTGGCGATTAATACGTACGCCGATCAAACCGTGGCTTACAACCAAGCCCGTCCCGCGACGCTTGGGAGCAGCTACCTCACTTTCTTCATCACCGGTGAAGGAGCGACTGCGGCGCCGTGGGCCGACGGATTTCTGCCGGTCGCGCCGCTGTTCCCCACTCCCGCCGCGCCGGTCAGCGTGCGGATAGGCGGGGTTCTCAGCGAGTGTTCCGGGAATTGGGCGGGGCTGATCTACGCCGGCGTGACGCAGGTGAACGCCTGCGTTCCGGAGAGCGCGCCCATCGGCGACACGGTTCCGCTGGAGGTGACCGTGGGCGGCGTTTTCGCGCAGCCCGGCGTGACGGTCCGTGTCGGGAGCTGAGTTCGGTTCTGGCGGCGGCCGTTATTAACGTGGAGCCCCATCCGCTTTGGTGATACATTGGAGATACGGAGCTGCGTATGATCAAGAAGCTGACGAAGCACGGGAACAGTCTGGCGTTGGTGATCGATCGGCCGATCCTGGACCTCCTGAAGATCGATCCCGAAACGCCGCTCGATATCAGCACAGACGGTAAACAACTGATCGTCGCACCGGCGAAGCCCTCGAAGCGCCGCAAGAAGTTTGACGCGGCGCAGGAGTGGGCGCACAAGCGATATGGAAAGGCGTTCCGGAAACTGGCGGAGTGAGTTCCTGGGATAGACTTCACGGCGCCGGTATTCCTGTCGCTGGATGAAGTTCTGGAGATCCACGAGCAGCAGATCGAACGATAATGACGGCTGAGGTGAAGAACGATGTCACAGAAGCAAACCGCGATTGTCGTTGTTAGTAAGGACTGGATCAATACTTCGGTTCGGCATCTAATCAATGAAGGACGCGAGAGCCGTTCGACTGGCGAGACGCATCTCGTTTATGCCGATCTCGAGGGCACATCGGATCATCACGGCCTTTGGCTGAAAACATCAAAACCAAACGCTTGACTGCGATTCATGATTCCTTGGGCCTTCATTGTCGCTCTTGGCGTGGTCGATCATGGTGTGCAAGTCGAAACTGGGTTCGCCGGGGGTATTTCGCTTGAGCCTGCCGATCTGACCGACCAGTCCACTCGCCAGGCCGAGGAGGGTTAAGCGCGCCGTGGCACTACGATTCCGGTAACCAGCCGGGCCGGGCTGGCGCCCGGCTGCACCGATTGCCAATCGGTGCGCGGGTTACCAACCCGCCCCACAATGCAGGCTCGGGAGGGCCTCGACTTCCCCTACACGGATCGGGGGACGGCGGCGTCAAACTCTTTGTGAGCGTAGCTCGCCTATGGACGGGACTGCTGGCGGTGTCGGCATTTGGCGCCGACCCGCAGTTAGGCAGCGTGCTGGCCACCGTGGAGGCCCGCTACAACCACGCGAAGACGCTACAAGTCCTTTTCCAGGAACAATATACGAGACAAGGCGAACCTCACCGCGTGGAGGGCGGACGGCTCCAGTTGCGTAAGCCGGCGAAAATGCGATGGGATTACACCGAGCCCCGGGGCAAGCTGTTCATCTGCGACGGCAAGTATCTTTACCTGTATACGCCGGCCGATAACCGGGCGCAGCGGATGAAGTTGAAGGAAACCGACGATATGCGCGCTCCGCTGGCCTTCCTGCTAGGCAAATTGCACTTCGAAAAGGAATTCGGCAATTTACATGCCGATCGGGCGGGCGGGAGCTGGCGCATTACGGCCGAACCGAAAACCGACGATCTACCGTATCGAGCGGTGGAATTCGTGGTGGCGCAGGACGGGCGGATCGGAGAGGTCAAGGTGACCAGCTACGACCAGGCGGTGCTGGATTTCCACTTCGACCAGGAGAAGGTGGATCCGCCGCTCGGCGCCGGGCTGTTCCAATTCCAGTTGCCGGCGGGGGCGCAGCTGACCGAGGGAGACCGGTAAGCCATGGCCGAATTCGTCCTCAAGTACGCCGATGGGCGCGGCGAGATCCACCAGCAGGTGGCGACGGCCGGTTCGGAAAAGGAACTGCGCGACCGGTACACCTCTCAGGGCTTCCTGGTGTATTCGGTGAAGACGCGCAGCGCGGGAGGCGGCTTCGGGCGGAAGAAGAAAGTCAACCTGGAGAAGTTCCTGATCTTCAACCAGCAGTTCGTGACGCTGATCCGCGCCGGCCTGCCGATCCTGAAGGGGCTGGATCTGCTGGCCGAGCGGCTGACCGATCCCAAGCTGGGCCCCTACATCAAGGCGGTGCGGGATGAAGTACACTCGGGCACGCTGCTCTCGGAAGCCTTCCGCCAGCAGGGGGTTTTTCCGAAGATCTATGTGACTTCGGTGATGGCGGGGGAGAAAAGCGGCAGCCTGACGGAAGTGCTGGACCGGTACATCACCTACCAGAAGATCTCGCTGGCGGTGAAGAAGAAGGTGATGGTATCGCTGCTGTATCCGAGCGTGCTGATCGTGCTGGTGATCATCCTGATGGTGTTCCTGGTGACCTATGTAGTGCCGACGTTCGCCACGCTCTACACCAGCATGCATGCGACGCTGCCGGCGTTGACGGTATTCCTGATCTCGATCGGCACGGCGGCGCGCAGCTACATCCTGGCGCTGGCCGGGGTGGTGGTGGGGGGGATCGCGGGCTTCCGCTGGTGGTCGCGGCGGGAATCGGCGCGGAACCGGCTGGACCGGATCAAAATGAAACTGCCGGTGGCGGGCGAAATCTGGCTGAAGTACCAGGTAGCGCAGCTTTCGCGGATTCTGAGCACGCTGCTGACGGGCGGCATTCCGCTGGTGCAGTCGCTCGAGACGGCGGCCGATTCGCTGAGCACGCCGGTGATGAAACAGGCGATCGAAACGGCGGGCAGAATGGTGCGCGAGGGGCAGCCGCTTTCGGCCTCGCTGCGGGCCTCGAAAATGTTCCCGCCGCTGGCGCTCGATATGATCGAAGTGGGGGAATCTACCGGCGCGCTGCCGGCGATGCTCAACAGCGTAGCGGAGTTTTTCGAGGAGGACGTGAATACGCGCATGACGGCGACGCTTTCGCTGATCGAGCCGGCGATCATGATCGTGATGGGCTCGGTGGTGGCGTTCGTTCTGATTGCGCTCTACCTGCCGATATTTTCTTTGGCGGACACGATCCGGTGAGCTGAGCGATGGCGAGCATAGACAGAATCCGGCTGATCGATCCCCTGGCGGAAGCGCAGCAGGCGCGGGCGATGGCGGAGCGCTACCGTTCCGAGTACGTGGATCTGCACGAGACGGCGATCGACCACGACCTGTTCCGGTCGATTCCGGTGGACCTGATGTTCCGCTACAACTTCGTGCCGATCCAGGCACACGACGGGACGCTCGAGATTGCGCTGGCGGACCCGCGCAACCTGACGCTGATCGATGAGCTGACCGGCCTCTTGCACAAGCGGCTGCGGGTGAAGGTGGCGACGCTCTCGCAGATCGCCGAGCTGCTGAAAAAGACCGAACAATCGCAGCGCGTGCTGGAAGAGGTCACCGAAGGTTTCACGCTCGACGTAGTGGCGGAGGACGGCGACCAGGACGAGACGCTCTCGATCGACAAGCTGACCGCGGTGGACAGCGACATCGCGCCGGTGATCAAGCTGGTCGATACGACCATCTTCAACGCGCTCGAAAGGCGCGCGAGCGACATCCACATCGAATCCCGCGACCAGGAAGTAGCCATCAAGTACCGCATCGACGGTGTGCTGCACTACGCCATGCCGCCGATCGCCAAGGACTGGCAGTCGACCATCATTTCGCGCATCAAAGTGATGAGCGAGCTGGACATCGCCGAAAAGCGCGTGCCGCAGGACGGGCGCTTCCGCGTGCGCTACAAGAACCGGCTGATCGATTTCCGTGTGTCCATCATGCCCACCATCCACGGCGAGGACGCGGTGCTGCGCGTGCTGGACAAGGAATCGATGAGCGAGAAGTTTTCCAAGCTGTCGCTCGACGTGGTGGGTTTCTCCGAGTCCGACCTCAACAAGTTCCGCCGCTACATCCTGGAGCCGTATGGCATGGTGCTGGTGACCGGGCCGACGGGCTCGGGCAAGACCACGACGCTCTATGCCGCGCTGAGCGAAATCAAGAACGACGAAGACAAGATCATCACCATCGAAGACCCGGTAGAGTATCAGATCAAGGGGATCACGCAGATCCCGGTGAACGAGAAAAAGGGGCTGACGTTCGCGCGCGGCCTGCGGTCAATTCTGCGCCACGATCCGGACAAGATCATGGTGGGCGAAATCCGCGACCAGGAGACGGCGCAGATCGCCATCAACTCCGCGCTGACCGGCCACCTGGTGTTCACCACCGTGCACGCCAACAACGTGCTGGACGTGCTGGGGCGTTTTCTGAACATGGGCGTGGAGCCGTACAATTTCGTCTCCGCGCTGAACTGCATCCTGGCGCAGCGGCTGGTGCGTGTCATCTGCGAGCACTGCCGGAAGCGGGTGCGATACCCGGAAACGATGCTGGTGGAAAGCGGGCTCAATCCCGACGAATGGCGCGATTTCCCCTTTGTCGAAGGAGTGGGGTGTTTTGAGTGCGGCGGCACCGGATTCCGAGGCCGGTCGGCGATCCACGAACTGCTGGATTTAAGCGACAAGATCCGCGAGATGATTCTCGACAAGCGGTCGACTTCGGAGATCAAGCGGATGGCGCGCGAGGAAGGGATGACGTTCCTGCGCGAATCGGCGGTCATGAAGATGCGGGCCGGGGTGACGACGCTGCGGGAAATCAACAAGGTGACGTTCATTGAAACCTAAGGGGGCCATCCTGGCACCGTGGGGTGCTCGATCGTCTGTGGGGCAGCTTGGTAAGCTGCGTGCCGATTGGCAATCGGCACGCGCGGCGATTGCCGGGGTACCCTCTGGGTTGCGCGCAGGTTGCCAACCTGCCCCACACGGCGGAGGGGTATGTTGCTGCTAGACCGCCTCAAGGCCTATATTCAGGACCGGCTGCCGGATCTGGCGGTGGAGATTTCCGAAGCTGGCCTCGCCGGGGCGCGGCTGGGGGCGAGGACCGAGCTCGGTTTCGCACCGCTCAAGCCGGGCGCGCTGGCGGTGTCGCCGGTGCAGGAGAACGTGATCGATCCGGATGAGTTTTCGCGCGCGGTGCGGTCGCTGGTCGGGATGGAGACGGGACGCAAGCGGCGGGATGTGACGCTGATCCTGCCGGATTACTGCGCGCGCATCGCGGTACTGGATTTCGATTCGCTTCCGGGTGACGCGAAGGAGCAGGCATCGCTGATCCGCTTCCGGCTGAAGCGGAGCGTACCGTTCGACGCCGAATCGGCGGCGCTGAGTTACTGGCCGGAGCCGGGCGGCGTGGGGAAAAGGGCGGACGTGCTGGTGGCCATGGCGCCACTGGAAATCGTGGCGCGCTACGAAGCGCCATTCCGCGCGGCGGGCATGAACCCGGGGCTGGCGATTCCCTCATCTCTGGCGGCGATTGAGCTGGCGCCCGACGGCGGATTGAGCCTGCTGGCGAAACTGACCGGGCGCGTGCTCACGGTGGTGGCGCGGCAGGCGGGCGTGCCGAAACTGGTGCGCTGCCTGGAACTGCCGGCCCCCGACCTGGACGAGGTGGCTGCGGTGCTGGCGCCCACCTTGGTCTACCTGGAAGACAACCTGGGAGGCAAAGCGGAAAAACTGTACCTGTGCGGTTTCGGCGCGGAAACGGATGAGGCCGAGCGGCGCTTCGCGGAAGAATTGGGAGTGGCGGCGGAAGCGGTGCGGTCGCCATTGGGCGTGCCCGGAGAAACCAACGCTGGCCTGTTGGGCTATTTGCGATCGATGGGAATAAACAACTGAGATGAGGATTCCGATCAACCTGGCGAGCCAGCCCTTCCGGCGAGACCGGCCGATGCTGGTGGCGTCGGCGGTGGTATCGGCCGCGTTGTTGCTGACGCTGGCGCTGCTGGGGTACCTGGCGCAGGTCGACCGGGCGCAACTCGAGAGCCTGCGCCAGGACGTGAGCCGCCTGGAAAGCCGCCTGCGGGTGGTGCAGGCGGAGCAGGCACACATGGACGCGGTGCTGCGCCAGCCGGAGAACGCGAGCGTGCTGGAGCGCAGCGTGTTCCTCAACGATCTGATCTATCACAAGGCTATTAGTTGGAGCCGCATGTTCGCGGACCTGGAAAGGACGGCGCCCTATAACGTGCGCATTACCGCGCTGCACCCGACCATCGATTCGCGCAACCAGGTGACCTTGGACATGACGGCGGCGTCGGACCAGCCGGAAGGGATCGACGATTTGCTGAAGGCGCTGGAGGCGTCGCCGATTTTCGGCTACGTGTACCAGCACAGCACGCTGCCGCCCACGCAAGCCGAGCTGCAATACCGCAGCCGCATTACGGTGCCCTATGACCAGAAACTTTGAGTGGGGCAAAATCAAGGAGCCGCGAGTGGCAATGCGCGCGCTGATCGGCGTGCTGGTGGCGGCGAACCTGGCGGCGGCGGTGATGGCGTTCAAACCGTTCGGCGGCTCGGCGGACGATTTGCGGCGGCGGGCCGCAGGCTTGGGAGACCAACTGGCGGCGGCGCAGGCACGGGTGGCCATCACGCGGAAGCTGGTGGACAAGGTGGAAGGCGCGCGGCGCGATGGCGACCGGTTCCTGGCGCAGTACGTGGTGGATCGCCGCAAAGCGTCATCGGCGTTGAACGAAGAACTGTTCCGTATGGCGCAAGAGGCCGGCGTGAAGCAAGGGCAGACTGCGAACGAGTATGAGGCGATCGAAGGCAGCGACACGCTGCAGATGGTGAACATCCAGGTGACCTTTGAAGGCTCCTACCAGAATCTTACGCGGCTGGTGGACCTGATCGACAAATCGCCGCGGTTCCTGATGATCGAAAGCATACAGACGACTGCGCCGCAGGGGAAATCGGCGGTGATGGAAGTTCAGTTCAAGATCCACACTTTTGTGCGGGGCGCGTTGGAGGATGCGCCGTGAAGACCGGCCTGGAAGACAAGAGAAAGGTAGCCGCACTGGGCGTTCTGGCGCTGGTGGCGGCATATTTCTTTTACGCGAATGTGCTGGCGCCGCAGGGCGCTCCGCCATCGAGCGGGCGCGCGGCGGTTTCGGGCGCTCCGGAAGATCCTCCCACGATTGCCGCGCCGGGGCATCTCGCGGTTGGCGCGCCGGCAACCGTGCCATCGCCGCGCGCCGTAGCGCGGGCGGCGCGGCCAGCGGAGCGCAACCGGAGCGAAGAGTTTCACCCCGTGCTGCATGCCAAGAATTCGGAAGAGCAGATCGATCCCAACACCGTGGACCCCAGGATTCGGCTCGACCTGCTGGCTAAACTGCAGAACGTGGCGCCGGCCGGCGGCGGACGCAACCTTTTTCAGACAGGCCCCGCGCCGCCACCGAAGCCACTTGGTCCGGAGCCGAAGATCGTGCCGGTGAAGCGGCTGCCTGGACCTCCGGAGATTGTGCCGCCGCAACCGGTCGTGGCGGCGGGTCCGCCGCCGCTGCCGCCGATCACGTTCAAGTATTATGGGCTCACCACGGTCCGCCGCAACGGCAAGCGCACTGCGTTCTTCATGAGCGGCGAAGAAATCCTGATCCGGGCGGTGGGCGACGTGGTGGCCGGCAGCTACCGGCTGGTGAGTATCGGCTTGACTTCGGCGGTGGTCGAGGACACGCAATCGAAGCGGCAACAGACGGTGCCGCTGGCCGAGGAAGCCCAGGTATGAGAATGATCGCGCAGACGAACGGGCCGTCACGAAAAGCAGCGCACAGCGGTGAGCGCGGGTTCGCCCTGCTGCTGGTGTTTCTGATGGCGGCGGTGATCGGCATCGCGCTTTGGGCGGAGCTTCCGCGCGTGGCCATCCAATCCCAGCGAGCCAAGGAACAACTGCTGATGGAGCGCGGCGAGCAGTTCAAACGTGCCATCCAACTCTTCCTGCGGGCCAACAAGAATACGCGGTACCCGGCCGATATGGACGATCTCGACCGGGGATACAACAACCTTCGTTTCCTGCGCCATCGCTACAAGGACCCGATGACGGGCAAGGACGAGTGGCGCATCATCCACATGCAGGGCGGCGTGCT
>Ga0181517_10002331_pt1 | contig 19549 bp, 13 predicted proteins | sample PEATcosm2014_Bin_31_FD_119748 | JGI IMG/M metagenome (GOLD analysis project Ga0181517, IMG submission 119748) | Peatland microbial communities from MTU Mesocosm Facility, Houghton, MI, USA - PEATcosm2014_Bin01_30_metaG | ecosystem: Environmental > Terrestrial > Soil > Wetlands > Peat | place... | reverse complement strand
GTGGGGGAGATCAGCACGCTGGCCTTTACCAGAGTGGATCGCGGGCGGGTCACACCTTACGCGGAAGTGAAGTGTGACGAAGTGCGGAAAGCTCTGGCGTACATGGGCTATCCGGCCGGGCAGGAGGAGCGCCAGAAGGCCCTCAGCCGCGCGCTGGCGCGCGTGGTGGCGCACGAAATCTACCATATCCTGGCGAAGACCACGGAGCACGCCGGTTCCGGTCTGGCCAAGGCTGCGCAACCTTTGAACGATCTGGTATCGAAACGGAAACTGGAATTCGCCACCGACGATTTGCAGGCTATAAAGGAAGGCGGGGCGAGCTCGGAGCCCGCCCCGGATGCTCTGTCAGAACATCAGCCGTAGCCCCAGGTTGATCTGCCGCCCGAACGCTCCGTTCATTGTGCTAACGGATTGCCCGAAATCGGCGGCGCTAATGTTAGTCACCGGATTCATAAATCGCGGCGAGTTAGTCAGGTTGTAAGCCTCTCCGCGCAGCTCAATGTTGTAGTGTTCGTGGTAGCGGAAGCTCTTGAACAGGGCCAGGTCGTAATTGCGGTAGCCGGGGCCGAAGATCGATCCGCGGCCCAAGGTGCCGTTCGTGCCCACCGCCGGTGCGGTGAAGGCGGCCGGATTCAGGAACGACGGACTCGAGTTCGAGAGGCTCACCGGAGTGCCGGTGAGGCTCGCGAAGACGGTGCTATTCGGGCAGTTGCAACCGATCGGGTCCGCGGTGATGGTGAGCGGGCTGCCGGTAGTCCAGGTGAAGATACCGTTCAACTGCCAGCCGCCCAGAAGGGTGGAGGCCAAGTTGTTGCCTTTGCGGCCGAAGGGGATCTCCCAGAGATGGCTGAGGGTGAAAACGTTCTGGCGATCCCAATCCGATGGACCGTAGTTGGAGCCGAGGTTCGCGGGATTCAGAAGGAAGTTGTTTCCGGCGATGTAACCCAGGGACTTAGCCCACGTGTAAGACGCCATGAAACTCAAGCCCTGCGAGAAGCGCTTGTTGAGGCTGACCTGCAGCGAGTTGTAATTGCTGTTCAGGCCGTTGTTGACGAGTAGCGTGCTGGCGGTGCGGCCTCCAATTAAGGGCAGTCCGGTCACTCCGGTTCCCGGCATGGCTGCATTCAGCTCGTCGAAGTAAGCCAGGTGCCGGTCCACATCGCCCACGTACCCCACTGAGAGCACGGTCCCCCAGTAGAACTCCTGCTGCACCTGCGCGCTGAACTGCTGAACATACGGGGTCGGGAAGTTACGCTCCAGCACAGTAGCAGGCTGGTTGTTGCCCGGGGTGCCGTTGACGAGAGAGCCGGGAGCGGTCGTGGGAGTAAATGTGGTGCCGAACGTCCCGGTAATCGGCGCCACGCCGTAACCGCCTTGCACGCCGGCAACGGAACCGAAACCGGGCGCCATCAAACCGGAGTACACGTAGGGATTCTGGAAGTAAGTGATCCCGTAAGACGCGCGGATGGCGGTCTTCTTGGTGATGGCTCCCGCGATGCCGATACGGGGCGCGATGTTATGGAGCTGATAGAGGCTCGATCTCATGGGCGCTCCGCCGATCCCCGAGTAGCTGAAAGTATCGGTGGTGGGATCGTAATACTGCAGGCCGCCGGAATTGCGCGACGTGATCGGGCTGAAGATGTCGTAACGAACGCCCAGATCGACGGTGAAGCGTTGCATGAACTTCAAGGTATCGCCGATCCAGGCCGAGTACTCGGTCTGGCGAAGCGTGGGGCTCATCAAATAGCTTGAGCTGCCGACCTGCGAAGGCGTGCCTGCCAGAAATCCCGCGAAGGAGTTATAGAACTCGCTGTACTGCGAAAGGGGAGTCCCGCTGGCCAAGGTAGTGCCCGGGCCGTAATAGGCCGTGCCGTTGGGGCCGAACTGCGACATGAAGGGCGTTTCCGTAAAGCCGTCGGAGCGTATGCGGCGGACGTCCACGCCCCACTTGATGTTGTGCTTGGTGGTGTGATAACTCCAGTTCCACGTCCAGTCGAAGGTGTTGTCGATGCCGTTCTCGGGAAGATAGGCTGGCGCGCCGATGGGCAGCATGCCGCTGATATTCGTTCCGATAAGGTCGTTGGAAGTCAGACCCAGGGCGCTCTGATTTCCATTGAAACGGAGGTTCTGATCGTAGCGGTTGTATCCGAACCGGAAATCGGTGACCAGCGAGGGGGTGAGTTCGTGCGTGACACCGCCAACGGCATTCTGAGCTATCAGGCGATCGCTCAGGCCGGCGCCGATGGCGGAGCCCAGCGGAGAGTCCTCGGTTGCACCGAAGTTGCTGAATCCGTAGCGCAGGAAGGCGGAAGTCCGGTCGCTGAAGCGATGATCGATCTTAGCGTCCACCTTACTTACGTCGTTCCGGAACGGGGTGTTAGAGACGTAGTTATCGACATAACCCGGCAGATTAGCCGTGGGCAGCAAGGCCGCAATGGATGCGGCGGTCGGATTGATCTGGCTGGGCGAGAGAACGTTGCCGGTATAGGGAGTGAGGCCGGCCCCTCCGATCCCGCTGAACGGGTTATAGACGGTCAGCCCCGGGATCGCGCTGAAATTGCCGGAAGCCACGCCAGCCGCGGGAACGGTGGTCAGTTGCGTCATGCCGCCATTGGCGAAGGTCCCTTCATAGGAACCGAAAATGAAGGTTTTGTCGGGCACGATGGCTCCGCCGAAAGTCGCGCCCATCTGGTTGTAAGTGAAGCGGGCATCGGGGTTGCCGGCGGTGTTGAAGAAATTGCGGGCATCCAAAATGTTGCCGTTGTAGAACTCGAACAGGCTGCCGTGCCAGCCGTTGGTGCCGCCGCGCGTAACGGGTGTGTAGAAGGCGCCTCCCCCGAAACCCAACTCGGGAACGGGATTGGCCGTGACGATATTTAACTGCTGGATCGATTCCTCGGGCTGCACGCGCACCGCCGAGCCGCTGAAAGGCTCCAGGTTCATGACGCCGTCCACTTGCGGAAGATTAACCAGAGGCGATTGTCCGTTGGTCGAGAAATAGCGGTTGCGAGCGGGGTCTTGAGTCACGTCATAAACCGTTTGGGGCGGCGTGACGCCGGTCTGCAGCTCGATGAGTTGCTGGTAATTGCGGTCCACGACGGGTAGCTCGCGGACGGTTCGCGTGCCCTCGGCGACGTCGATTTCGGCGTTGTCCGTCTGAATGGCCGGAGCGGACCCCTGCACTTCGACGGTCTCGTTCATGTTACCGGTCTCGATCGTCACATTTACAGTCACAGCGCCGGTGGTGGCCAGCTCGATGTTGGTCTGGGAAGTCCGCTTGTAACCGGCCGTTTCGACATCCAGCCGGTAAGTGCCCACGGCGAGACCGTTGATCGAAAAGGTGCCGTCCGGTCCTGTCAGGACCTTCTGTGTAGCGTTAGTATTGACTTCTGTGATAGTTACCGCGGCGTTCGGGATCGGTGCTCCCGCCGCCGAAGTAACACGGCCTGAAAACGTCCCACCCGTCGCCTGCGCCCATACCGGCGCAAGTGGAAGTAACAGAATCCAGACCAATAACAGTAGTGTCTGTCTCTTGTCCATAGATTTTCCCTCCTACTAAAGTCCCCCTTTAGTATTAATTCGAGAGTAACAGCGGGGTCGGAGCGCTTTCCGTGAAAGGTGGAACAGCTACGCGCCCGAGCGTGAGACGTAGCGCATAATGGAAGTACGATCGTCAACCAGCCCGCGAAGCGTAAGGCGCCGGACCGAAGAGGCGCAAGTATATGTTACATTGAGGAATTACCGAAATAAACTCACTCCCACCATGGAACCCGGTTCATCCGCTGGCCAGAAGTTTGAGAGACTGATCGAAATCATGGCGCGTCTGCGCGCGCCGGATGGCTGCCCCTGGGACCGCGAGCAGACCTTCGATAGCATCAAACCCTATACTCTGGAAGAGACCTATGAGTTGCTGGACGCCATCGACCGGCGCGAGTGGAACGAAGTGGCCGAGGAGCTGGGTGACTTTCTTTTGCAGGCCGTCTTTTTCGCCGAAATCGGGGCGGAGGAGAAGCTGTTCACTATAGAGGATGCGCTGGAGGCCATCAATCGCAAGCTGGTGCGCAGGCATCCGCATGTTTTCGGAGACGAATCGGCGGAAACCTCCGGCGACGTGAAGCGCATCTGGGGCGAGGTCAAGGCCGAGGAGAAAAGGCGGAAAGGCCGCCAGGCGGACGGGCTGCTGGCGGGCGTGCCGCGCGCGTTGCCGGCGCTGATCGAAGCGCAGCAGATCACGTCGCGGGCCGCCGGCGTGGGGTTCGATTGGGAGCATCCCGGACAGGTGCTCGAGAAGCTCCATGAGGAACTGGGCGAGTTCCAGCAGGCGCGTGAGCGGGGCGCGGCGGAAGAAATCGAATCCGAACTCGGCGACATGCTGTTCGTGCTGGTGAACCTGGCCCGCTTCGTCAAAGTGGATCCCGAGCAGGCGCTGCGCAAGACCAACGCGAAGTTCCGCGAACGCTTCGCTTACATCGAGCGGCGCCTGGCCGAGGGCGGCCGCCGGCCCGCGGACGCGACGATCGAGGAGATGGAGGCGTTGTGGCAGGAAGCCAAGCGGTGAGCGAAATCCTCCGGATCGCCCGGATCGCGCCGCCAGCTCGGGAGGAGTCGCTGGGTTGAAGGGGCGGCGCTTCCTGTGGCTGTGGATCGGCCTGGTGGTGGCCGGCTGGTCGGCCAATTACGTGGCGGGGAAGATCGCCCTGCGCGAGTTTCCAGCCGCGCTGCTGAGCCCGTTGCGCTTGTGCCTGGCGGCCGTGCTGATAGTTCCCTTCTACCTTCGGGAGCGGCGCCGGCAGCGCGAAACCTGGGGACTGACGCAGCTTCCCACGCTATTCGTGGTCGGGGTGATGGGAGCGGCCGCCACGCAGGTTCTGTGGGTCTTCGGTATCAGCCGCACCAGCGTGGCGCATGGGGTGATTTTCTCGAATCTCGCGCCCCTCCTGGTGTTGATGCTGGCGGCGGCGCGCGGCCTGGAGCGGATCACCGCCGCAAAACTGGGCGGCCTGGCGCTGGCGCTAGTGGGGGTGGCGGCGCTCAAGTGGCTCGAGCCGGCGGCGCACGGGGGCGCGCAATCGGTGTGGGCCGGCGACCTGATCTGCTTCGGCGGATCGGTGACGTTCGCCCTGTTTAACGTGTATGGCAAGCCCGCCACGAAGCGCTACGGCGGAGCCACCATCACCGCGTTCGGATACATAGGCGGAACCATTCTGCTGGCTCCCCTGCTCATCGCGCGCGGCGCGGCCTTCCCCTTTGGTCACATTTCCTGGCTGGCCTGGGGATGCCTGCTGTACATGTCGCTGGTTTCTTCGGTGCTCTGTTACCTCATTTACTATCGCGTGCTGGAGCAGCTCGAGCCATCCCGCGCCACGGCGTTCGGCTACTTGCAGCCTCCCGTGGCCACCCTGTTCGGCGCCATGCTGCTGGGCGAGAGCGTCACGCCGGCGCTGCTCTTTCCCGGTCTGGTGATTCTGGCGGGGCTCTTCCTGGCGGAGCGGAGCCGGTGAATGCGTTCGTCTCGCTGTTGCGGAACAACCGCAACTATCGCAACACCTGGATCGGGCAGATTGTCAGCGAGGCTGGCGATCACTTCAACAACATCGCGGTCTTCAGCCTGGCGGTGGCTACCACGCGCTCCGGCCTGGTGGTGAGCGGCGTGATGCTGGCGCGCGCCATACCGGCTATCATGGCCGGGCCACTGGCGGGCGTGGTGCTGGACCGCTTCGACCGCAAGCGCATCATGATCGCGAGCGATCTGATGCGCGCGCTGGTGGCCATGGGCTTCATGTTCACGCTGCACCGGCACGATACCTGGCTGCTCTACCTGCTGAGCGCGCTGCTGATGCTGGCGTCGCCGTTCTTCACCAGCGGGCGCGCCGCCATTCTGCCGGCCATCGCCACCGAAGAGGAGCTGCACACCGCCAACTCGCTCACCCAGACCACGCAATGGACTACGCTCACGATCGGCGCGTTCCTGGGCGGCGCCAGCGTCATGCAGTTCGGATACCGGTGGGCTTTTTTCGGCAATTCGCTCTCGTTCCTGGTTTCGGCCTTTTGCATTTCGCGGCTCTTTCTGCCGGGCCGCGGATTCCGCCCGCAGCGCCGCTCCCTCACCGAGGCCCAGGTGGTGCGGCCGTGGCACGAGTACGTGGAGGGGCTGCGGTTCATGCGTTCGGTGCCGCTCATTCTGGGGCTGGCCATGGTGAACGTGGGATGGGCCACCGGCGGGGGCGCGGCGCAGATTCTGTTCAGCGTGTTCGGCGAAATCGTGTTCAACCGCGGCCCGGCGGGCCTGGGCGCGGTGTGGAGCTGCGCCGGAGCGGGGCTGCTGGCGGGCGGCGCGCTGGCCTACACCATCGGCCGCCGGCTGGACTTCACCAATTACAAGCGCAGCGTGGCAATCTGCTACGTGCTGCACGGCGGATCGTACATCCTGTTCAGCCAGATGCGCAGCTTTCCGTGGGCGCTGGTGTTCATAGGGCTATCGCGCGTGGGCGTGGGATTCAGCTCGGTGGTCAACATGTCCCAGTTGCTGCGCTACGTGCCCAATGAATTTCGCGGCCGGGTCTTCGCGACGCTCGAGAGCACCACGTGGTCGGTGATGTTGCTCTCGATGATGGGAGCGGGGATCGCTTCCCAGTACTGGGATCCGCGCACGATCGGCGCGGTGGCCGGCGCGCTCAGCTCGACGACCGCGATATTCTGGGGCTGGGCCCATTTCACGGGCCGCCTGCCCAAGCCGGAATACACGGGCATCGAGCCCGAGGAGATCGAGATTCATGGAGAGCCGACGGTGTAGGGAAGCGGGCCGGTTGCTCACCGCGGAGACGCGGAGACGCGGAGATTCACGCGGAGGCAATACCGGGAAAAGGCAATCGCAAACACCGCGAAGTCGACACAGAAGTTCGGCTATCGAGCCGGATTCCTTCTCGTGGGTTTTTCTCCGCGAATTCTCCGCGCCTCCGCGTCTCCGCGGTGAGTTCGCGCTCTTCCGCCCAAGGAGGCAGGCGTCGTGACCGGTAAAGTCATCCTGGTTACCGGGGCGGGGAAGCGCATCGGGCGCGGCATCGCCCTGCGGCTGGCGCGCGAAGGGGCGCGCGTGGTCATCCACTACAACACGTCCGAGGAAGAGGCCCGCCGCACCGCCGCGGAGTGCGGGGACGCTCCGCTGGTGCGCGCCAACTTCGAAAGCGTGGATGAGATCGCCGCCATGTTCGAGGAAATCGGCGCGCGCCTGGGCCGGCTGGACGGGCTGGTCAACAACGCGGCCCGTTTCACGCGCTTCGATCCGCTGGAAATCAGCGAGCGGGATTGGGACTTCATCCACTCGGTGAACCTGAAGGCGGTGTTCTTTTGCTGCCAGCAAGCCGCGCGCTTGATGCGCCGCACGGGCGGCGGCCGGATCGTCAATATCAGCTCGCTCGGCGGCATACGCCCGTGGGCGGAGCACGTGCATTACTGCTCGTCCAAGGCCGGGGAGATCATGCTGACCCGTGCGCTGGCCAAGGCATGGGCGCCGGAGATTACGGTCAATTCGGTGGCGCCTGGCGTGATCCCCTTCGACGATATCGACGAGCGCGGGCGCCGCATGATGGAGGCCACGCCCGCGCGGCGGGGCGGCACGCCGGAGGAAGTGGCCGATGCGGTGGTCTATTTTCTGAAGGCTTCCAACTTTGTCACCGGCCAGGTCCTGGCGGTGGATGGCGGCCTCAGCCTGCGCTGAGCGCCCCAAGAGCGCCCCAACCTATACTGGACAAAGGGCCCCGGAAAGAGGGCTTCGAGACGCATGAAGCGGCGGGCATCCCAGAGAACGGCGGCGTATGTGGGACTGCTGGCGGCGGCCTGGGTGGCCGCCTTGCTGGCGAGCTGGGCTTTCGGCCGCCCGCTGGACAATGCGGCTTACGATTACTGGTTCCGGCTCTACCAGCCCCGGCCGTGGCAAACGCAATCCGCGATTCTGGAGATCGACGAGGCATCGCTCGTGAAACTGGGCGGGATGCGGCACATCCGCAAACCGCTGGCCGATGGCCTCCACCTGGTGGCGGCCGCGCGCCCGGCGGCCGTGGCGGTGGACGTGATTCTCACCGACGAAGGCGACGCCGCCGAGGATCGCGCGCTGGCGGAGTCCTTCCGCGAAACGCCCAACCTGGCGCTGGTCTCGCTGTTTCAGGGCGACCCTGTGCGCTGGGAAGATCCCAAGCCGGAATTCGGGCGCTGGGCCAAGGCGGTCGGCCACGCCTACGCGCAGCCCGATGAAAACGATTCGGTGACGCGCTCGATCCCGCTCGAGATGCGGGCCGCCAGGGATCGCCGATGGGCGCTGGCTCTGGAGGCCTTCCGCTTGAGCCGCGGGCAGCCCATCACGGAATCGGTATCGCTGGCGTCGGGCGGGAGCGCCTCCGAGATCCAGGTGGGCGACGTGGCGATTCCCGTGAAGCCCTCGGGCGGCAACACGGCCGCCGGCGCGCTGATGCGGATTCGCTATCTGCCGCCTGGCCGCGGTGTCCCCAGCATCGCGCTGGCCGATCTGCTGGCCCGGCCGGCGCTGGCGGCGCGCTTCGCCGGCAAGGTGGTGTTTGCGGGCGTGACCGCTCCCAGTATGCTCGACCGCCTCTTCACGCCGTATGCCGGCGGGCAAACTATCTCGGGGATTCGCATTCACGCGGATGCCTTCGAGACCATGGCGCAGCGCATGTTCCTGCCGGACGTGCCTTTGGTCTGGACCATCCTCTTCAGCCTGGCGCTGGCGGTGGCCGCGGGCCTGGCATTCCGATATTTGCCGGGCTGGTGGGCATACGCCGGCGGTGTCCTGGTGGTGGCGGCCTCCATGCTGGCGCCGTACATCTTCTTTACTCACCAGCGCGTGCTCCCGTTCGCCAGCCCGGTCTTCTCGGCGTGGCTAGCGGCGCTGGCCGCGGCGGGCTTCTACCATCTGGTGGTGCGGCGCGACTGGCGCACCGAGCAGAGCGCCCGCGAGCGCTATCAGCAGGCCATGCACTTCGTCACGCATGAAATGCGCACGCCGCTCTCGGCTATACAAGGATCGAGCGAGATGATCTCGCGCTACCCGCTGACCGAGGAGAAACGCAAGCAGGTCGCGCTCCTGATCAACTCGGAATCGAAGCGCCTGGCGCGCATGGTGGAGATCTTCCTCAACGTGGAGCGGCTGACGGCCGGCCATATGGAGCTGAAGCATGAAACCATCGACGTGGCGCAGATGGTCGAGATATGCAGCGAGCGCGTGCGTCCGCTGGCCGAACGTAAGCATATCGCCATCGTCCTTGAACCGATTTCAACCGAGTTACAACTTACCGGCGATCGCGAGTTGATGGAGTACGCCTGCTACAATTTACTTACCAACGCCGTGAAGTATTCCCCGCAGCGAACTACCGTGACGGTCACAGGCTGGCGGGATCACGGGCATATCCGGATTGCGGTCAAGGACCAGGGGATCGGATTGGACCAGAAGGAAGTCAAGCAGATCTTTCAGAAGTTTTACCGGACCAGGAAGGCCGAGGAGTCCGGAGAGGCGGGTACCGGCATCGGACTTTCGATTGTCCAGCAGATCGTGGAACAGCATGGCGGCGCGATCGAGGTGACCAGCCAGCCAGGTCAGGGGTCCTGCTTCACGCTGGCCCTGCCGGCGGCCAGTTCGGCTCCGTCGGCCGCCGCGGCGGAACGGCACTAATGCAACGTCTACTGTTAGTCGAAGACGATCCGGCTTTGCAATTTACGATCCTGACTGCGCTTGAGGCGCAGGGGTACGCGGTGGACGCGGTCTCGACGACCGGTGAGGCCATCGACCGCCTCGGCGAAAACGCCTACCCGATCGTGATCTCGGATATCTACGTGGACGAGCGCACCGGCCTGGACGTGCTGGATGCCGCCAAGCGCAAGGATCCGCGCTGCTCGGTGATCCTGATGACCGGGCGCGGCACCATCGAGACCACCGTGGCGGCCACGCGCGGCGGAGCCTTCGATTACATCGCCAAGCCCTTCGACCTGGACGTGATGATCGACGCCATCGAGCGCGCCGAAGCCTCTCGCGCGGTGGGCGAAGATGAAGCCGAACAGGAAGATCTGCCCGAGACGGAGATGATCGGCAGCTCGCCCGCCATGGTCGAGATCTACAAGACCGTATCGCGCGCCGCGCCCACCGACGTCACCGTGATTGTAGAAGGCGAAACCGGCACCGGCAAGGAGCTGGTGGCCCGCATGCTCCACCGTTTCAGCCGGCGCGCCACGCAGGAATTCGTCCCCGTGGATTGCGGTTCCATCACGCCATCGCTGCTCGAAAGCGAGCTGTTTGGCGCGGTCCGGGGCGCGTTTACCGGCGCCGACCGCGACCGCGTGGGGGTCTTCGAAGCGGCCAACCGCGGCACCGTGTTTCTGGACGAGATCGGCGACATCGAGGCGAATTTCCAGTTAGCCCTGCTGCGCTTTCTGGAGGGCCACGAGATCCGGCCGGTGGGCGCTTCGCGCTCCAAACCGGTGGATGTGCGCGTGATCGCCGCCACCAATCGCGACCTGCAGCAAATGGTGGAAGAGAAGAAGTTTCGCGAGGACCTGTGGTACCGCTTGAATACCGTGCGTATTGCCCTGCCGCCCCTGCGCGACCGCCGCACGGATATTCCGCTGCTGGCGCGCTTCTATCTGAATAAGTACAACGGGCGCTACAGCCGCGAAGTGAAGCTGATGGATTCCGGCGTGCGCGCGATGCAGGATTACACCTGGCCGGGCAACGTGCGCCAGTTGCAGCACCTGGTCGAGCGGCTGACGATTCTGGCCGACCGCATCGATGGCGAAACCGTCCACCAGGCGCTCACCGCCATGGAATCGCGCGAGCGGCCGGTGGAGACGCTGGCGGACGCCGAAGAGGATCAGATCCGGCGCGTGCTGGCGGCCACCGGCGGCAACAAGAGCAAGGCCGCGCAGCTTCTGGGCATCGAGCGCAAGACGCTGTATCGCAAACTCGAGCGCATGAAGCTGTAGACGACCGCTCCCTGACGGTCGCGGCTCAGACCGAGCCCCGGCCTATTCGCCGGCGAACTCCAGCACCACCACGGTGATGTCGTCCGATTGCGCATTTCCCTCGGTGAAGGCCGCTACGCCGGATTGAATCGCATCGTGGATAGCCGCGCAGGATTCGGCGGCGCGCGCCGTCACGATCTCGCGCAGGCGCTTGCGGCCGTAGAATTCGCCGGCGGCGTTCTGCGCCTCGGTGACGCCATCGGTGTAAATCACCACCTTATCGCCGGGCGCCAGGCGATCCGCTACCACCGGGAATTCCGCGTCGTCGAGCAGCCCCACAGGCATGCCGGTGGCCTCCAGCGCGCGCAGGCCGCCCGCGGCGCCGGCGATCAGCGGCGGGCAGTGCGCCGCGTTCACGAAGCTGAAGCGCCCATCGGAACAGAGCAGGCAATAGAACGCGGTGGCGTACTTCTCGCCGCCCGTGCGTTCGAGCAGGAAGCGGTTCAACCGCGTCATGCGGCGGCTCAGAGCCTGGGGATCGTCGGTGACCGTGATCAGCGCGCCCTGCAGCAGGGAAGCCAACAGCGCCGAGCCGACACCCTTACCGGAAACGTCCGCCACCACCGCCGACCAGCAGCGCGCATTCACCTGGATCACGTCGTAATAGTCGCCGCCCACCTGGTGCGAGGCCACGCTGCTGCCGGCGGCTCGCAGCCATCCCTGGTCCGGCAGCTTGCCGGGCAGCAGGCTTTGCTGGATGGTGCGCGCCAGGTGCAGTTCCTGCTCCATCTGCTGCTTGCTGCGCTCCTCCTCGAGCAGGCGGGCGTTTTCGAGAACCGTGGAGGCCTCGATGGCCAGCGTCTGCAGCAGCTCGCGATTGCCGCCCGCCATATCGGCCGCCGAGAGGCGCGAATCCATGTACAGCAGTCCCACGGTCTCGCTGCCCGTCGAAAGCACGCTGGTGGTATCGCCGAAAGTCGTGCGAATGCGGACCAGCGGGACGCAGATGACGCTGCGCAGCTCCAGATCGGCGATGCTGCCGCGCGGCCGCGTCTCGTCCCCGCCCAGCGGATCGAAATTCATGTAGAGCAGCTCGCGGCGATGCTCGAGCGCGCGGTGCAGGACCTCGCGCGGCACGCGCAGGTCGCTATCGCTCAGATGCTGCCCGCTGCGGTGCCGGGATACGCGGATATCGAGGCCGTGGGCCCCGCGCAAGAGCAGAAACCCACGCTCCGCGCCGGTGACGGCCAGAGCGGCATCCACCACCGAGGCGAGCACGTCATCCACCGAGAAGGAACTCTGCATGGTGCGCGCCAGGTCCAGAATGGCGCGCAGCTTGGCCAGGTTGCTGCCCACTCCGGGCGGCGGCAGGGTCTTCTCCGAGGCGGTCATCTGCTCCATCAGGCGCTTCAGCTCGGCGCCATCGGTGGCGAAGACCAGCTTGTAGGAATCCGGCGCGTTGAAATCGATGGTGTCGGAATCGCGCAGCACGTGGCGCGAGATGCGGCGGCCGTTCACGAAGGTCCCGTGGCGGCTGTTGGCATCCTCGATCACGTACTCGCCGTTCTCCGCCACGATGCGCGCGTGCGAACGGGAGACGCGGCTATCGCGGATGATGACGTGGCTTTCGGGCGCCCGTCCGATCGAAAGCGGCAGCGGATCTATGGGCACGCGCGTGCGGTGCCCGGAAGGGTCGATTACCACCAGCGAAGCCGCCCGCACGGCAGGAGCGGAATCCGGCGCGGCGCTCATCTCCATCTACTCGCGCCCGGCCCGCTGGCGGCGCGCTTTAGACGGCGCTCGCGCGGGCGCCGGGTTGGGAGGAACCGGCTTGGCGGCTTCGGCCTGGCCCTCGCCCATGCGTTTTCGCAGCTCCTCCACCTCATGCGCGCGCAGCGTCTGGCAGTGCGCGCAATAGCCTCCCACCTCGGTACGGGCCAGCAGCACTTGAAATCCGAAGTGGCTCTCGACCTGCCGCCGCAAGCGCTGCAGTGGCTCCCCGTAAAACTCCTCCACCTTGCCGCAACGCAGGCAGATGATGTGGGCGTGCTCCTGTTTCAGGCGGGTCTCGTAGTAGTGCTGGTCGCCGCCGTAGTGCATCAGGTCGAGCTCATCCACAAGGCCGCCGGATTTCAGCATCTTGAGGGTGCGGTAGACGGTGACGCGGTTGAGCTTGGGATCGCGCTCCTTGGCCAGGCGATACAGGCGCTCGGCATCCAGGTGGGCGCCGGTCCGGTCGATGAGTTCGAGCAGGATCTGGCGCTGCCGCGTGAGGCGCACCCCGCGTTGTTTGAGCGAACCCTCGGTGGAATCGGGCGCCATAGCGAGTCCTTTCAATTCTAACAAGTGCCCGAGGCGGGCGCTGCTGGGGGAATTCTACCCTTCGGATTTCGGATTGATCGACCGCGATCCAGGGTTGCCCGCCCTCGGGGCCTCCTGGTATAATCGTTTCTTCGCAAGTCGAGGGAGATTTCCGTCTCATGTCACAGGTATGTGAAGTCTGCGGCCGCGGTCCCAGGTTCGGACATCGCGTGAGCCACGCCCACAACATCACGAATCGGCGCTGGAACTTGAATCTGCAACCGGTGCGCGCTCTGATCAACGGTGTTACCCGCCGTATGCGCGTTTGCACCTCCTGCATCCGTTCCGGCAAGATCCAGAAAGCCGCCTAAGGCCGCCGAAGCCGCTATCCCGCCGCCAGTGCCTGGCCGGTGGGACTGATCCATACATCTCGCCGCTGGCTATGCACGTGCTCTCTCCTCTCGGGGTCCCTCGATGTCCGAGGAAGAGGAAATATCAACTTGTCATCCGGCCAGCGACGGGCGCCGTGAGGCTGACGCGCACGGTGGCCGGAGTATTGCGAGTGCCTGGTCCATCTGGGTTCGCCGTCGCCGAATAATCGCGGCAGCGGCAGCCGGAATCGCCGTCATCGTCGTGGGCATTGCCGGCTACCGCTACAACACGCTGGCGCGCCGCGTCGATGCACGCTTGGCCACCGGGCCGTTTTCAGACGCCATCAACATCTTCGGCGCGCCGCCGATTGTCGCCGTGGGCGACCCCCTAACCCGCGAAGATGCCGTAGCTCTTCTGCGCCACGCCGGCTACAGCACCGCGCGCGGCAATCCCATCGGATCGTACAACCTGCGCCCGGACTGCCTGGAGATTTTCCCGGCTCGCAACAATCCCGGCGAGGATGAATGGGTGCTCTACCTGGCGGAGAGCAAGATCTCGCGCATCGTCTCTCAGGCCGACAACACCGACCGCCCCGAGCACACGTTTCCCCCGCAGCTCGTCACCAACCTTTCCGAGCTCCGCGACCACCGCCGCATGGTGCGCTTCGCGGATATTCCGGCCTCGCTCGTGGGTGCCGTCCTTTCCACCGAAGACAAGCACTTCTTCCATCATTCCGGTTTCGATCTCTTCCGCATTCTCAAAGCCGCATACGTGGACGTGAAAGAGGGCCGCAAGGAGCAGGGCGCCTCCACCCTCACCATGCAACTGGCGCGCAACGTGTGGCTCGCGCCGGACAAGCGCTGGAAACGCAAGCTCGAAGAGCTGCTCATTACCGTGCACCTGGAGCAGAAGCTCTCGAAGCAGCAAATTTTCGAAGATTACTGCAACGAGGTCTACCTGGGCCGGCGCGGCCCGTTCAACATCAAAGGCTTCGGCGAAGGCGCGCGCACCTACTTCGGGAAGGATCTCTCGCAGTTGACCGAAGCCGAGGCGGCCTTGCTGGCGGGCCTGGTGCAGCGCCCCAGTTTCTACAATCCGTACCTCTATCCCGGCCGCGCCCTGGAGCGCCGCAACGTGGTGCTCGGTCTGATGCGGCAAAACCTTTATCTCTCCGACCCACAATACCGCGCGGCGCTGCAGGCTCCCGTGAAACTGGCGCCCGCGCAAAGCGACGAGATGGAAGCACAGTACTTTCTCGATTTCATGGACGACGAGCTGCAAAGCCGCCTGGACGACCATGAGCAGCAGGCGCGCGCCGTCTACACCACGCTCGATCCGGAGCTGCAGCAGGCCGCCCAGCAGGCCGTGCGCGAAGGCATGGAACTGGTCGACCGCAGGCTGCGCGCGCGAGCGGGCCATGAAGCCATTCCGCGCGGCCAGCCGCAAGTGGCGCTGGTGGCGCTGGACCCGCGCACGGGCGCCATCAAGGCTCTGGTGGGAGGGCGCAACTATGGCACCAGCCAGTTGAATCACGCTTTGGCCTCGCGCCAGCCGGGCTCGGTGTTCAAGCCGTTCGTGTACGCCGCCGCGCTCGATACCGCGGTGCAGGGCGGCAACCAGATCTTCACCGCCGCCAGCCTGCTGAACGACCAGCCCACCACTTTTCTTTTCGGCAACCGCGTTTACCAGCCCGACAATTTCGGCCACGAGTATATGGGCGACGTGACGCTGCGCACGGCCCTGGCGCATTCGCTCAACGTCGCCACGGTGCAGCTCGCCGAGGAGGTGGGTTACGGGCGTGTGGCTTCCATGGCTCGCCGCGCCGGCCTCGACGGCGTCCATCCCACTCCGTCCCTGGCGCTGGGCGCTTATGAGGCTACTCCCGTCGATATCGCGGGCGCCTATACCATCTTCGCCAACCGGGGCGTGCGACTGGCGCCCTGGGCCATCTCGAAAGTGCGCGGGCCGAGCGGCGCGCCGCTCTACGAGGGGGGGCCGGAGCCGACTCCGGCGCTCGATCCGCGGGTGGCCTATTTGATGGTGAGCATGATGCAGGAAGTGCTGCGTAGCGGCACGGGCGCCGGCGTGCGCGCGCGCGGCTTCACCCTCCCCGCCGCCGGCAAGACCGGGACCTCGCGCGACGGCTGGTTCGCCGGCTTCACCTCGGAACTGCTCTGCGTCGTGTGGGTGGGGTTCGACGACAATCGCGATCTCAACCTGGAAGGCGCGCACTCGGCGCTGCCCATCTGGACCGAATTCATGAAGCGCGCCGCGCGCATGCGCGCCTACCGGGATGCCCGGCCATTCCAGCCGCCGGCGGGAGTGGTTGCGGTGGACCTGTGCGCCGATAGCGGGCAGCTCGCGACTTCCTATTGTCCGCGCACCCGCTTCGATGTCTTTATCGACGGCACCGAGCCGGTGGTGGATTGCGAAATCCACTCGCCCAATCGCCCCAACGTGTCCGAGCGGACTATCGTTTCGCCGGAGACGGCGGCGCCGGAGCGCTAGCCGGCGACCGCAGCCGCGCCGCGGCCCAAAGCAGCAGGATTGCCGCGCAGACGGCGGTCGTCGCCATGTGCATGAAGCGGCCCGGAACCGGCGCCCCAGGCGGCTTCAGCCAGTACTCGGTGGCCAGCAGCATCAGCCCACGCAGGACCTCGGTCAGAAGCGCGAACGGCACCAGTTGCGGGGCGCGAAACACGAAGAACAAATAGGCAATTCCCCAGACGATCTGTGAAATGCCATCGGTGGCTAACAGAAAGATCACGTCGCGGCCGTTGGGATACGACAAATTCATTCCCGCGACGGAGCCGGCCCCGCTGTCGGGAGCCAGCCAATGGAAACCACCCCGGGCGAGATCGATAACCCCGAGAACCAGCAGGACTCCCAGGCTCAGTTTTCGGATGGCGCTGTTCAAGCTTCCCATTGTGGGTCGCCGGCCTGGCGGAGCGCAAGCGACGGGTGCGGGGAAATTTTTTGGCTTCCATATTCGGGTTTGGGGGTATGATCGTCCCAGATATGGCCTGGTGCACGATACGCAACGCGCTTTTGGGCGGCGTGCTCGCGATCCTGATGGCGCCGCTCCTTCTGGCCGACATGCTGCCGCGCGGTCCTGGACCGCGCCCGACCGTCCCTCATCCACCGCCACGCACTCCGAGCGTGCCAATCACCAGCACGCCTCCCGCAAGTATCCCCGTCGCCGGCCCCCATATCCCCAGCGATATCGCAGTGCTGATCGGCCTGCTCCTGGCTCTGACGGTAATCGTTACGGGCATCTGGTGGGTGCGCCGGCGGCGGAAGTGCGCTTGAATATCTGGCTGGTTTCGATCCTCGGCTACGGCCTCACCGTCCTGGTGGAGGCGCCGGTCCTTTTTCTGGGGCTCTCTCCGGCGCACCCGCTGTGGCGCAAATGGTTCGCGGCGTGGTGGCTGAACGGATGTTCCTATCCCATCGTGGTGTTGGTGCTTCCCGCCTGGACGGGCGTCGGGTACGTATGGATAGCCGAGACGTTTGCGCCGCTGTTCGAGTGCCTGCTGTTTGCCGGCTTGTTTCCCGAAGGGCGCAACCGCCGCGATATGGCGGCTATCGTGGCCGCCAATCTGGCCTCCTTCGCGTGCGGCGAACTGCTATTTGGCGTACTGCGGCTGGGCGGCATACGATAGGCGGCCCAGGCGCAATCCGCCACAGAGCGCCAGCGCGCAGACGAGCGCCGCGGCCGCCATGGCCGAGCGAATTCCGAGGAACGCCGGCGTGGGAGTGAGGGCGGGCAAAGCGCCCACCAGCAAGGCCGCCGCGGTGAGGCCAAAGGCAAAAGCGGGTTCTCGGGGGAAGGCCTCCGCGACCGCCGCCAGCGCCACCGGCATGGTCGCGGATACCAGAAACATCGCCGCGACCGTCTCCGCCTGGGAGGCGCTGCCGAAAATCAGCAGCGGCACGGAGAGCAGGGGCGCCCAGAGCGCCATCCGCATCCAGCCGAAGCGGTCGGCCAACACACCGCCGAAGGCCTTGCCCAGCGCGGCGGCCAGCACCATGAGCGGGACCAGCGCCGGGCCAGGCGCCCGCGCGAAGCCGAGCGGCAGGCTGAGCAGAGAGCGCATTGCGACGGACGACAGCAGCAACAGCAGCATGAGCCGCCCCGGACCTATCGGTTGTGCCGGCGCATCCCGGCGCTGAAGAGCGGGCGCCTCGTGCCTCAGCAACAGCACCGCGAACGCACCCAAGACTGGCGCCGTCATCCAGAGCGCGGAAAATCCTCTTTGGCCCAGCGCGGTCCCCAGGAACAGGCCTATGGCTCCCGGCGCGACGAAGATGCCGGCGGGCGTGGCGCATCCGGGCCTCATGCGGAGCGCGAGGCTTCCGGCTCCTAGATGGAAAAGCGCGTTGCCGACGCCCGCGAGGCACACAGCCGGAATAGCGAGGGAACCCGGGAGAAACATGGCCGCCGCGGTCAATGCGCATCCCGCTGCCGCCGCGTGCCGGTAATCCCGCCGGCCGTCTATCGCAAGCGCCAGGAGAGGCTGCAAACCGAAGGCGAGAAGGTTATAGGCTGCCGTCAAAGCGGTGAAGAGACGCGGATCGTAATGCCCAGAGGCGAACAACCCGAAGACCAGCGCGGCACAGGCCCCGTCCACGGCGGCATGCGCGCTGCCATAGAGAGCGAGGGCGCGAGCCGCGGTCACAACACCGGCACGGGCGCGCGCAAGTGAAACTCGATGCGCGATTCCGAGGGGATCTGCACGCGGTTGCGGCCGCCCTCCTCGACGACCGTGCCAGCGCCCGCCCCCGCGGCCGCGCCTTCCGCCGCGCCCCGCTTGCGATGGAAGACCCCGCCGATAACGCCTCCAACCGCGGCCGCCCCGCCGACGACCGCGCCGGTCGTACCGGTGCGCGAGGTGCCCTCCCGCAGGAACGAGTCGGTCTCCACGGTCACGAGCTGCCCGTGCACCGCCAGCGCCACCATGCGCAGCTCCAGTACAGGGCGTCCCCGGAGGTGCCCGGAATCGGCCGCCACCACTACTTCCAACTGCGCGTTGGCGCCGCGCGGAACCACCACGCTTCCGAGGACCACCACGGGCGCATCCACGCTGGCGGCAAACTTCTGGCCGGCATAACTGCTACCGGAGTCGATCGCGGTTGTAGTGCGTATGGCAATGGTGGTGCCGGCGGGAATCGCCTGCGCGGACCGGATGGGCGCCGGCGATGGCTGCTGCTGATCCTGCCTCTGCTGTTGCTGCCCTTGCTGCTGCTCCTGTTGCTGTTGCTGTTGGCCAGGCTGTTGTTGCTGCTGCCGCTGGGGGGATGGTTTCTGAACGCCCGGTTTTCGCTCCCCGGTGCCCCCGTTCTGGCTCTCCTGGTTCGAATCCGGGGATGGCGCCGGCGGTTGCGCGGGTGGAATCACGATTTGGATATCGTTGCGGTTGCCGCCGCCGGAACCGTTGTCCCCCGGAGAGATGGGGCGAGGCAGCAGCTTGCCGATAGCCGGCTTCGGATGGAACGGAGGGTGCAGCTTCAGATACACCCCGGCCCCCGCCAGAACCACGACCGCCAGGCCGATGGCCGCCAGCCGCGGCAGGGTCCACGCGAAGCCCGCTTTGGGTGGGGGGGATGGCGGCACCACGGCGGCTGGCTGGGGCGCCGGGGGCATCGGTTGGCTCATCTGCGCCGTGGCAGCCGCGCCGGCACCCGCGGCCATGGCGGCAGCCGGAGCCCAGGCGAACGACTCGGGATTCTCCAGCGCCGCGCCGAAATCCTCGGTGGTCTGAAAGCGCTCGTTCGGATCTTTGGCCAGCGCTTTGAGAACTGCATTCACGACGCCCCGGGGAATGTACGGATAGAACTGCGTGGGCGGCGGAGGCGGCGTGTTCACGTGGTCCGACATTACCTGGTAATCGCTATCGCTGTCGAAGGGGAC
>Ga0181517_10002325_pt1 | contig 19596 bp, 14 predicted proteins | sample PEATcosm2014_Bin_31_FD_119748 | JGI IMG/M metagenome (GOLD analysis project Ga0181517, IMG submission 119748) | Peatland microbial communities from MTU Mesocosm Facility, Houghton, MI, USA - PEATcosm2014_Bin01_30_metaG | ecosystem: Environmental > Terrestrial > Soil > Wetlands > Peat | place... | reverse complement strand
GTGTGGTGTCCCGAAAGTTCGTATCAGAACTCGGGAGGCGGCAAAAGCAGATTCTTCGCTCACCACCCCCAAACTGAAAAGCGTTTGGGGCCCCGTTCACTCAGAATGACCGCGAGAATTATGAAAGGAACATCTGGGACAGGACACTAGCGACAAAAACAAAGGCGTCGCGAGGGTGGAGCACCCGGCAGAGAAGGCTGTGGGAAATCCAGTGTTGTCGAGCGCGGACGAGGACGTCCGCGCTACAGCCGGCTGGGAAGCCGGCGCTACAAATTCGGGGCTGGCGCCGCAACTTTGGGAGACGCGAGAGAAATGCGGAACTAGCTGGGAATCAGTGAAGGCTGCTTGCGGTGAGTGAGCAGGTGCATCACCTGGGCTTGGGCTTCGTCTACGCTGACGCCGTACTTGGCGCGTAGGTCGTCGATTTTGCCGTGCTCGATGAACTGGTCGGGCCAGCCGATGCGGATGACCGGGACCGAACTGCCCATCTCCTGCAGGGACTCCATGACCACGGAGCCGAATCCGCCCATCTTCACGTGATCCTCAAAGGTGACGAAAGCGGAGACGCGGCCGGCGTATGCCGCGAGCATCTCGCGGTCAATGGGCTTGATGAAGCGAGGATTGATGACCGCGGCGGTGTAGCCGTCGTGCTCAAGGCGGGCGGCAAGTTCGCGGGCCATGGCAACCATTGGACCGAGGCCCAGGATGGCAACGTCGGAGCCGTCTTTGAGCAGTTCAGCCTTGCCCAGGGGAAGCGCTTTTGCCTCCGCTTTGCGATCCACCCCGACAACCGTTCCGCGGGGATAACGGATGGCGCTGGGACCGGGGAGTTCGAAGGCGGTTTGCATCATGTCGGCCAACTCATCCTCGTCCTTGGGGGACATCAGCACGATGTTGGGGATGCCGCGCAGGTAGCTGATGTCAAAGAGGCCGTGGTGGGTGGGGCCGTCGTCGCCGGAGAGGCCGGCGCGATCCATGCAGAACAAGACCGGCAGTTCTTGCAGGCAGACATCGTGCACGATGGGGTCAAAGGCGCGCTGCATAAACGTGGAGTAGATGGCGCAGACCGGGCGGAATCCGCGGGTGGCCATGCCGGCGGCAAAAACCACCGCGTGCTCCTCGGCGATGCCCACGTCGAAGTACCGCTTGGGGTGGTGGGGCCGGAATAAATCAAGCCCGGTGCCGTTGGGCATGGCCGCGGTAATGGCCACGATGCGTTCATCCTTGGCGGCCATGGCGGCCAGGGTGTTGGCGAAGACCTCGGAATAGGTGGGCTTGCTGGCAGGCGCGGTGAGGCCGGTGTCGGGATCGTAGGGCCCGAGGCCGTGGAACTTCTTTTGCCCGTCGAGGGCCGGCTGATAGCCGCGGCCCTTCTCGGTGAGCAAATGGAGCAGAACCGGCCGGTCGAGAGTCTTGAGGAACTTGAAGGTCTCGATCAGCAGGGGCAGGTTGTGCCCGTCGATGGGGCCAAAGTACTGCAGGCCGAATTCCTCAAAGAGCAGCGAAGGCCACAGCATGCCCTTGGCCGCTTCTTCGGCGCGCCTGGCCACGGTGGCCGCTGTCTTGCCGCCGAAGCGCTCGATCAGCCGCGCGGCCGAATCGTGGAAGCTGCGGTACTTCTCGTTGGTGACCATGCGGTGGAAGTAGTTGGCAATGGCGCCGACGTTGCGATCGATGGACCACTCGTTGTCATTGAGCACCACGATCATCCGCTTGGTCTGTTCCGCGATGTTGTTGAGGGCCTCAAAGGAGATGCCGTTGGTAAAGGCCGCATCGCCAGCCACAGCGACGACGTTTTCCTTGCCGCCGGCCAGGTCGCGGGCCACGGCCATGCCTAAGGCGGCAGAGAGGGCGGTACCGGCGTGGCCTGCGCCGTAGCAGTCGTGGTCGCTCTCGGTGCGCAGCATAAAGCCGTTGAGCCCGCCCGGCTGGCGGATGGTTGCAAAGCGCTCGCGCCGCCCGGTGAGAATTTTGTGGACGTAGGCCTGGTGGCTCACGTCGAAGACCAGCTTGTCGTCCGGTGTGGTGAAGACGGTATGCAGGGCCAGCGTGAGCTCAACCACGCCCAGGTTCGGTCCCAGATGGCCGCCTGTTTTGGACAGCGTCTGAATCAGGAACTCGCGAATCTCACCGGCCAGTTGGGCCATCTGGGCGAGGCTCAGCAGCTTCAGATCGGCAGGCGAGTGGATGGTCTCCAGCAGTGTTCCCATTTGCTTCCTTCCCCGGAAAAGCGCCCGGCATCCAAGAAAAAGTCTCGGATGCCGGAAAATGTCACGCAAGCTTTGTCAATGTCTAGTATATCAATGCGAAGAAAACGGGGGTGGTCAGTCTGAATCAGCGGCGGGTCAATCGAATGGAAGAAAAGGCGGAGCGATGGTTTGGGTTCACATCGCCCCTCCGGGGCGCGATCACCATGCTGCCCGCCTGCCCAGGGCGGCGTCCTCTGCGGCGGACTTGCCCTGGGCTATTTTCGACGCGTCCCTACGGGACGAAAAGCCCATGAGCGTCGAGCAAGACGGCGAATGCGCCGATGTTGGTCAACAAAACGGATTCTTGCGATTGCCTTGGAAACGGCGGGTCGAGCGCGGCCTACAATTGTTGCCGGTTGCCGCTGTCCTGAATCACGGCGTAGTGGCCGGTAACCTCTCCCCGCGCCGAGCGCACCGGTGTGATCGAAACAGATGCCTTCACCTTTGACCCGTCCTTGCGCAAGTAGGTCATCTCCCGCTGGAAATTGTCCTCTTGCGGCACGGCGGCCTGGGATTGGTGTGGTCCGTAGAACGGGGTCCCCGGGTTAACGGCAGGTTCAGTGGGTGCGGTTAGCGCTTGCGCGGGAGGGAGGAATTCCTCTGGCGCGATGTGTCCTACGACCTCATCTGCTGAATAGCCAAGCATCCGCTGCGCCCCAGGGTTAAAGAGGGTGACGATGCCGTTCAGGTCGGTGGCGATGACCGCCGTCTCGGTGGACGAAGCAAGAATATCGAGGTAGTGGTTATTGAGAATGCTGATGAATTGGTTGTCGCGCACGCGCGAGGTGACGTCGAGGAAACTGCTGAGCGCCGCGTAGGGTATGGGGTGGCCTGGGCGGTAGAGCGGCTGGCTGCTGATGCTGATCCAGGTCCGGTCATTGGCCTCGCCAACGCCCATCAACACACCCTGTTGCGGCTTCCCGGTGGCAATCGCAACCATGGCAGGATGTTCTTCGGCAGGGAAGGGGCTACCGTCTTCGCGCACCGGATTCCATGCCGAGTCCAGGCCGGTCATGCCGGCGAACTCATCCATGGTGATGTGCAGAATGTTGCAGGCTGCCAAATTGACGTCGATGATTTCGCCGTTGGCGGCCTGCACAATGACGCCGACGGGGAGGCTCTCGAAGAGTCCGCGGAAGCGCTCTTCGCTTTCACGCAAATCCTGCACCTGAGCTTCGACGCGCTGTTCGAGGACCTGACGGTAGTTCTCGTGCTCCAACTCCATCCGCTTGCGCTCGGTGATGTTGTCAACGACTGAGACAACATGGCCCGCCACAGGAGAGTAGGCGGAGACTGAAAACCATTGGCCGGCAGGGCGGTCAAAGTGCTCAAAGACGTCCGACTCCCGGGTGCTGGCTACTCGGGCCAGGCGCACGAGCAGGTCGCGGCCGGACTCGCCGCCGGGATGCACTTCGCTGAACAGCCTGCCAACCGCGTTGTCCAGGCCGGTCTGCGAGAGAAAGGCGGGATTGGTATACAAATAAAGGCGATCGACAGGTTCATCGCCCTTGAAGATGATTCTGGAGCAGCAGACGCCGCTGGGAACGTGCTCATATAGCTTGCCCAGTAACTCACCCAGCGGAGGCGTATCCAGCACTTCAGCACTGGACCCGGTCGGGGTCGAGGCGAGCATCTTTGGGCTCTTCTGGCGCATTGAGGTTCTTTCTGGTTCTGCCGTTAAACCGACGCCAAAAGGGGAAGCGGCAAAAGGTTAACAGATAGAGGATCTTAGCCTGAAAAAACGAGTCAAATCCGTGATTTGTATCACGACGAGTAGGTGTGTCCTGAAAAGCTGTCGTTGTAGCATGGGCATAGCAGACCTAAGGGAACCTCTGATTAAGTCTGAATCCGGCGCTCGCATTCCCTCAGGGGCTAAAGCCCGCGCTCATTTTGCAGGTTTTGCGGCACGACTAGAGTCGTGCCCTTTCAGAACAGCGGCTTATTCAGGGGTTCCGTTAGGATTTGGCCCTCAAGCAGCGGGATGGGCTGCGGAGCATCATGATTTACGGGCCGGGTCAGTAATGCATTCCGGGAGGAACGGCAAGATGGGTGGAATCCGGGGAAGTTTTTATTTTGGAGTTGTGCTGGCGGGGCTTTTGGCGGCGGCGATGCCCAATGCGGTTGTGGCTCAGTTGGGGTTTCCCGAAGCAGCGGGACCTACAGCGCCAAACCCGCTGACCGATCCCACCGCGAAGCCGGGCAAGATTCTGCTCTTTGACTTGGAAGCCCGGTTTGCCAAGGACGTGCTGGAGCGCGGCGGCGCGGCGTTTGCCGATTGGTTTGCCGAGGACGGCGTGGCGCTGGGCAATGGCGCCGCTCCCCTGGTGGGCAGGGTAGCGATTGCGAAGTCGGCCAACTGGTCACCCAAGGCGTATCAACTGGTCTGGACTCCGACGGATGCGGCGATGGGGCCCTCAGGGGATGTGGGCTACACGTGGGGCCATTTTGAGGGGCACAGCAAGGACGCCAATGGCAACCCGGTGGTGACCAGCGGTCGCTACATCACCATCTGGCGCAAACAGGCAGACGGCAACTGGAAGGTGGTTCTGGACGCTGGCGCCAACGAGCCGGCAGCCGCCGGCGATTGCTGCAAGTTGCCGGCGGGAAACTGATGAGGGCGAGTTGATGCAGGCGGAGCGCATCGGCGGATCGTTCGAGCTTGTTTCAGAAATGGCAGCCGCATCCGAGTTGTGCTACCTCCGGGGTTAAAACCCCTTGTTTTTCGGGCCGCTTTCGGCACGACTGAAGTCGTGCCCTGACGCAAGGCGGATTTTTGAAACACGTTCTACGGAACCTCGGGTTAGGTTCGAATCTGGCGCCCGCATTCCCTCAGGCGGTTAACTCAAGTTGTGCCGTTCGGAGACGGCGACTTAATTCAGAGGTTTCCCAGGGTAATTATGGAATGCGGGTGGCGAGTTGGGCGGCTAATACGGCTGCGGCGGCGGGATCGGGCAAGTTGGCATAGCCGCTAATGTAGTTTCCCTTGCGAAAGATGCAGAGGCCACCAAGATACTGCGCTTTGACCTGGAATGCTTCGTCGCCGATTTTCGCGTCGGTAGCGCCGTCAAAGCGTGCGCGGAGTTTCTTCATCACTTCCGTGGCGGACTCCGGCGAAGCTTCGAGCACAATGAACGCCTGGCCTTGTTTGTATTTGGCCACGTAGCCGCGCTTGAGAAGCTTCAGGCCCAGCACGCTCTCTGGGATGAGGCCGGCGGAGACGAGATTCTCTTGCGGAAACCACGAGAGGGTCTCGGGGATGGTTGTTTGGCCTTCAAGGCGATCCGCAATTTTTGCCAAGAGGGCCTGCAGCATCACGTGGTTGTCGCTGGACGGGTTGGCGGTGACCTGGGCGACTTCAACGAAGTATTTGCCCTTGGCGAAGAGACCGCTCTGCATCTGAACCTGAGAGCCCATGCCAACTTTAGAATCTGCCAGATTGGGATCGCGATTGGCGGTGAACATGCCGTAGGCCGAGTCGGCATCGTCCATCTGCGAGACGTCGATGGACATGGTGCCGCCGGCCGATTTGCAATCGACGCCCCGCATGGCGACAAAGCCGTAGGCCAAATAGCCTTCAGCGCCGCCATCTTTGTATTCGTAGAGGGTGTCGGGGGTGTACTGGCGCCGGGGGCCGGTTTGCTCCCAGCCAGGCGCGAAGCCGCAGTTGAGGTAGTCCTGCGCGCTCACCATCCCGGTTGTGGCCAGGATGGCGAGCAGGAGCGTTGCAGTTCTCATGCGAAGAGTTCCTGGGCGCGGGCCATGCGATCGGAGACTCTTACGCCGTGCGGGCACTGGACCGTACATTCGTCGCAATCGCCGCAGCGGACGGCGCGATGCTCGGCGGCCAACTGCTGGAACCGCTCGCGGCCCAAGCCGAACTGGCGGTAGCCATCGGCATAGGTAAGGATGCGCATCACGTCGGCAATCGGCAGGCCCTGTTTGCAAGCGCCATCGCACTCGCCGCACATACGGCAGTAGATGGGCTTGATCATCTCAAGGTGCGCGGCCAGGATTTGCTTGTCGCCCGTTGAGAGAGGGTTGGCCATGGCGCGCAGATTTTCATCCAACTGGTCCATGTCGGTCATGCCGGGAATGGTGGTGGCGATGTTCGGCTTGCTGATGACCCACTTGAGCGCGGCCAGCATGGCGCCATCTTTCTTCAGCCTGGAGTAGAGCGGGTCGCTGGGCTTGACGCTCTTGAAACCGCCGGCCATGACTTTCATGGCAACGATGCCGATGCCCGCTTTGGCAGCAGTGTCAATGGCCTGATCGACGCCGGCGTCCATGGTGAAGTTGTAGACCGGGAGGGCTACGTCAAAGACGCCCTTTTGCGCCATCCAGGGCAGCAACTGTTGCGGCTTGTGGGTGCTGACGCCGGCGAAGCGGATCTTGCCCTGCTTTTTGGCGATCTGCTGTGCCTCGATCATCTCGTCGGTAATGTCGGCAATATTATCTTTGCCGTGGAGATACCAGATGTCGACGTAATCGGTTTTGAGTTCGCGCAGGCTGGTTTCAAGTTCCTGCAGCATCGAATCTTTTTTGCTGGTGTCGGTCTTGGTCGAAAGCACCACCTGCTTGCGCTTTGCGCCAAGAGCCGCGCCCACCATCCGCTCGTTGTTGCCGTGCTGATAGTTGCGGGAGGTGTCGAAGTAATTGATGCCGATGTCGGCGGCGCGCTCGACGACACTGGGGTCGGAGGTGATCATGCAACCGAATCCGAGGGTGGTGACCTTCAAGCCAGTTTTGCCCAGGGTCCGGAATTCGAGCTTGGGAGGAGCGGATGGCTTTTCAGTGGCTTCTTCGGGAGATTTGAAGAGGGCCGTGCCCGTGCTTGCAAATCCCGCGCGGGAGGCTGCGCCTACGACGGGGAGAATGAGACCTGCGGACAAGAATGAACGGCGAGACGTATTTTTCGATTTCATTGGGCACCTCAATTGGTTCGACAAATCATGCTAAACCCTGGCGGGATTTTGTGAAGTGGCGGCCATCACGCAAAAAGTTCCTGGGCGCGGGCCATGCGATCGGAGACCCTGACGCCGTGAGGACACTGCACGGTGCAATCGGCGCAATCGCCGCAGCGGACGGCGCGGTGCGCGGCGGGTAATTGCTGGAAGTTTTCCCGGGCCATGGCGAACTGGCGATAACCGTCGGCGTAGGTCAGGTAGCGCAGCACGTCGGCCACCGGCAGGCCTTGCTGGCATGCGCCTTCGCACTGGCCGCACATGCGGCAGTAAAGCGGCTTGATCAATTCGAGATGTGCGTCGAGCAGCTTCTCATCGCTTGGCGAAAAGGGCATCGACATAGCCTGGAAGTTCTCATCCAACTGGTCCATGTCTGTCATGCCGGGAACGGTGGTGGCGATGTTGGGCCTTCCCATGGCCCATTTGAGCGCGGCCAGGTGCGCGCCGTCCTTTTTGAACTTGGAGTAGATGGGGTCGCTGGGTTTGAGGCTGCGGAAGCCTCCGGCCATTACCTTCATGGCCACGATGCCGATGCCGGCCTTGGCGGCGATATCAATCGCTTGCGCCACCGTTGAATCCATAGAAAAGTTGTAGCCGGTCATGACCACGTCAAAGAAACCGTTCTTGGCCATCCAGGGCAGCATCTGCTGCTGGTTGGCGTGCGTGCTCAAGCCGCTGAAGCGGATTTTGCCCTGCTGCTTGGCGGTCACATGTGCTTCAAGCATGCCGTCGGTGACGTTGTCCGGGCTGGGTTTGTCATGGCAATACCAGATATCGACGTAGTCGGTTTTGAGTTCGCGCAAGCTGGTTTCGAGGTCCTTGAGTGCCGCGGCTTTGTCCGATGCCTTGGACTTGGTGGACAGTACAATCTGTTTGCGCTTTGGGCCCAGGGCGATGCCCATCAAGCGCTCGTTGTTGCCTTGCAGGTAGGCGCGGGCGGTATCGAAGTAGTTGATGCCAAGATCGACGGCTCGCTCCACCACGCTCGTGTCGGCGGTGAATCCGCCTCCAAAGCCGAGCGGGGTGACCTTGAGCCCGGTGCGGCCGAGGGTTCTCATGGGGAACCCGGCCGGAGAGGCGTGCGCTTCCTCGATGTGCCCTTCAGGGGAGTTCAATAGCCCAGCTTCCGTACTGGCGAGCCCCATACGCGCGCCGACGCCTGCGACAGGAAGAATCAATCCGGCAGATAAGAAGGCACGGCGGGACGTCTTCTTTGACTTCATGCAGATCCTCAATTGGATGGACAAGCCATCGTAAACCTTTGCAACTTTCATGAAAAGCGCGATGCACGGCACACTTAGAGTGGCTTTAAGTTGAGCGGCCTGGCGATGCGAAGAATTCCGTGCGTCGTGCGCGCTTGATCAATGCCAGTTTCAGACCATGGGCCACATCTGTTTGAGCGGTACCCGGGGGAGATTTTGATATGGAGGTCTGTGGTTTCCCAGGTCTCAAAATCGAGGCCTGGGGCACCCAGCATTTGTGGAATGGACGCGTGGTATCCCAAGTTTCAGGATCGAGACCTTGGCACACGGCTTGTTTGAAATGCAGGCTTCGGTGCAGGACCGGCTGCAACTCGGGGCCGGGAATGAAGAAGCACTTTGGCGGGCCATGAGACAATGCCTTCGACGGCCCTTCCCCTTAGCAACTCCCCTGCGGCCGGAAAAATTCACATGGCTTTGACTTCAAATGCATTGAATCTGCTCTTCGGGCGGCCGCTTGCCACCAGCGAAGAGCGCGCCGAGCACATTGGCCCCATCGCCGGCATTCCCATCTTTGGTCTGGACGCGCTGAGCTCTGCCGCGTACGGGCCGGAAGCCGCGCTCACACTGCTGATCCCGCTGGGCCTGCTCGGAGTGCGCTACATTGTGCCGGTCAGCGCAGCGATTATTGCGCTGCTCACGATTGTCTATTTCAGTTACCGGCAGACGATTGACGCCTATCCTCACGGCGGCGGCTCGTATACGGTGGCCAGCCAGAACCTGGGCGAGGGCGCGGGGCTGCTGGCCGCCGCAGCCCTGATGATCGACTACATTCTCACCGCGGCGGTGGGCATCTCGGCCGGCGTGGGCGCGCTGATTTCCGCAGCACCCGCCTTGCAGCCGCACACGCTGGCGTTGTGCCTGGGCGTGCTGGTGGTGCTTACCGTGATCAACATGCGCGGAGTGCACGACACCGGCGTGGTGTTCATGATTCCGACGTACCTTTTTACGGCAACGCTGCTGCTGGTCATCGCCTTTGGCACATGGCACGTGCTGCATAGCGGCGGCCATCCGCATCCGGCCACGCAGTTGCCTGCGCTGCCGGCGGCTACGGCGACGATCAGCTTGTGGTTGCTGCTGAAAGTCTTCTCGTCGGGTTGTACGGCCATGACCGGTGTTGAAGCGGTGAGCAACGGCGTGATGGCCTTCCGCGACGACACGCGCAAGAACGCCAAAATCACGTTGACCATCATCATTGTGCTGCTGGCCATGCTGCTGGCCGGCATTGCGCTGCTATGCCGCGCGTATGGCATCGCCGCCACCGATCCCAACGGTCCTGGCTACGAGAGCGTGCTCTCCATGCTGACGCGGGCGGTGATGGGCCATGGGTGGTTTTACTACATCACCATCGGCTCGGTGCTGCTGGTGCTGGCGCTCTCAGCTAACACGGCGTTCGCCGATTTTCCGCGGTTGACGCGGGCCATTGCGCTGGACGATTACATGCCCCACGTCTTTCTGCTACGCGGGCGCAGGCTGCTTTATTCGTGGGGCATCTACGTGCTGGTGGCGCTGACCGCGCTGCTGCTGGTGTTGTTCGGCGGCATCACCGACCGGTTGATTCCGCTCTATGCCGTCGGCGCGTTCATGGCGTTTACGCTTTCGCAGGCGGGGATGGTGATGCACTGGAAGCGCAAAGGCGGCTTTCCGCTGCGCATGTTCGTCAACGGCGTGGGTGCCTTCGCCACCGGCATTACCGCGATGGTTGTGCTGGTGGCCAAGTTTGTTGACGGCGCGTGGATTACGGCGCTGCTGATTTTAGGCATGATCCTGGCCATGCGCGCCGTGAAGCGCCACTATGTTCGCGTGGACCGCGAGACTGCTCTTGACCGGCCGATTGTGCCTGCCGAAGTCACCCAGCCCATCGTCATCGTTCCCGTCGACCGGTGGAGCCGGATTACGGAAAAGGCGCTGTCGTTCGCGCTGTCGATGTCCACCGATATTCGCTGCCTGCACGTGCAGACCGTCGATGAGCTTGACCCGATTTGTCGCGATTGGGAACTGGACGTGGCAGCGCCGCTACGCGCGGCAGGGAAGTGCGTGCCCAAGCTGGAAATTTTGCAATCGCCCTTTCGTTACGTTTTGGCGCCGGTGGTGGAGTACATTCTGGCGGTGGAGCGCGAGTCGAGTATCCGCAAGATTTGCGTGCTGGTGCCGGAACTGGTGGTGCACCACTGGTGGGAGAACCTGCTGCATAACCGCCGCGCCGACTTGCTGAAATTCATCCTGCTGGTGCGCGGAAATCGCCGCATCATCGTCATCAATATTCCGTGGTATCTGGAGTGAGATAGGTTGGCGGCCGCTGAATTTTCTTGGCAGGCCCGGTTCCCATCCCGGCCCTTAACCGTCAAAATGGGGAGTGGCCCCTCAATCAACCAACAAGCGCACGAGCGGAATGAACGGCTCTTCCGAGGGCAATCTGCGGCCGCTCCGGTTCCTGGTTTTTGCGCTGTTGCTGCTTGCGCCGTGGTTTGCTGCCTCGCAGGAACCTGCGCCGCAGCCGTCGGAAGATTCGCAGCAGACACCTCCTGCTGTTTCCTCCGACAAGCCGGTGAACGTTGGCGGAGCTGTGCGCAACGCCGCCACGGGCGAGCCGCTGCCCAGGGTCCTGGTTCGGATTGAAGGCGATGCGGACGCCGGCGTGCTGACCGATGGGGAGGGTCGCTTCGAGATTCCAGCCGTCCCGCCCGGCCCGCAGACGTTCCGCCTGCTCAAGCCGGGATTTCGCGATCGCCCGTATGCCACCGAAGAGGCGGACGATCAGTCGGACGGCCCGGCGCATAATGTCCTGGTTGCTACCGGGATGCCGGACCTGAATTTTTCGCTGACGCCCAATGGCGCGATTCACGGCTATGTGGAATTGTCGACCGGCGATGCAGCGCAGGACATTCCCGTGGTGCTGGCCAAGCAGGTAGTTCGTAACGGGCGGGCGGTGTGGGCACAGAGCGCAAACGCCCGGACCAACGGGGACGGATCGTACCGCTTTGCCGGACTGCCTGAGGGCGTGTACGCGGTGTATACGCAGCCGGTGCTGGAGAGCGAGCCGGCTGTGGACCTGGTGGCGGCAGGCAGCGCGGGGAGTGTTTTGCAGAACGGCTATCCCAGCGTGTTTTTCCCCGATGCGCATGATTTTTCTTCAGCCATGCGCATCCGGCTCGCGATCGGCGAGCAGGCGCAGGCCAACCTGCAACTGACGCTGGAGCCATTTCAAACGGTGACGGCGACGGCCTGGTTTCCCGATGGCCACCTCTTTGCGCCGAAACAGGGCTCGGAGAGCGGCGCAGACTCGTCGTTCGTTTCCGCGTCGGTGCTGGATGCGGCGGGGCGGAGGCTGGCCTATACCGGGCAATTCGACGGGGCAACACACACCGTGCAGACTGCTTTGCCCGATGGAGTCTACACGCTACAAATCAATGTCGCGTCCAACGATCCGAATGCCCGCGGCGGCGATGGAGCGGCAAAATCCGGCCGCAAGCCTACGTCTTACACAGGATTTGCCGAGTTCTCGGTTGAAGGGCATGCGGTCACCAATCTGCGCATTCCGCTTTCAACTCTGCCCAATCGTCCCGTCCATCTGCGGCTGGCCCAAGCCGCGATGCGGCCGCCGCAATCGTCGGCATCGCCGCGGCAGGGGCTGCAGAGCACGGTCACCATTTCGGCAATCGACGCGGGTGAAACACCGGCGGCTGACCGCGCGGAGAGCGCTACTTCAGAGGCGTCTGGGCCGGAACAATTGGATTTGAATGGCGCTGGCTCGGGGCCGCTTTGGATCGATGTGCAGCTCAACGACCGCAGCCTGTGCGTTGATACATTCACCGCCGGCGGCATCAACCTGGCCCGCGAGCCGCTGAATCTGAATCCTTCAGCCACGCCGCCGCCGATGGAACTGACTCTGCGGTCCGACTGCGCCTCGCTGACTCTGTCGCTGCCGCCGGCGCTGTCGGCGTTTCTTCCCGGCGAAGAGCCTTTCTACACCGTCTACGTGGTTCCCGACTTCGATACAACCGCGGACATTGCTCCCATGAACATCCACCCCTCTTCCGGCGCGATGCTCACCGTGGATGGACTGACGCCGGGGAGCTATCACGTCTATGCGTTCGATTCGCCGGTGCGCCTTGAATATCGCAACCCGGCGGCACTGGCGGCGCTGCCGGTGCGCGGGCAGGAAGTTGAGCTTGCGCCGGGATCGAGCGCCAGCCTGGTTCTGGAGGTGCCGGGACGATGAGACATCTCCTGTTTTCGAAGCGATTGCAGGTGTTGCGCCGTGAGGGCCTGGCGGTGGTGCTGGCACTGGCGTGGATGTCGGGCTTGGCGCAAACCCGGCCGCCGGTTGCGACTGTTGGCCCTTACAGCATTGAGGGAACGGTTGTGGACGCGGTTAGCGGGGAGCCGCTGCGCCGAGCCAGCGTGGCCGCACTGGCTCAAGCCGACAGCCACACGGTGAAGACGGCGGAGACCGGCAGCGACGGCCGCTTTGCGCTCGAGAGGCTGCCGGCGGGCAAGTACCAGTTGACTGCTTCAAAGCGCGGATTTCGCACCGCCTTTTACCTCGAGCACGAGGAGTTCAGCACGGCGATTGTGACCGGGCCGGACCAGGAGACCACGGGGCTCACTTTCCGTCTGATGCCGGGAGCCGTGCTGCACGGGGTGATTACCGGCGATGGCGGCGATCCTGTGGAGCGGGCGAGGGTTATGCTCTTCCAGCCTCCGCGGAGCCACGCGTCGCCCGGGGCAGGGGAGCGCATTGCGCAGGTGGACTCGGCCACTACCGACGATACCGGAGCTTACGAATTCAATGGCCTGGCGGCGGGCGATTACCTGCTGGCGGTGGTCGCGGAGCCGTGGTTTGCGCTCAACCGCTCCTCAACCCGCAAGCGGGCTAAGGTTGGGCCAGCCAGCGACCAAGCAGCCGCGTTGGATGTGGCCTATCCGGTGACCTTCTTTGACTCGACCACCGACGAGGCTGCAGCGAGCCGCATCCAGCTTGCCAATGGACACCGCGTGGAAGCGGACATCAACCTGCACGCGGTTCCCGCGCTGAGGCTTGATGTGGCGCTGCCCCAAAAACGAGAGGGGGCCAGTCCCAGCGCAACGCTACGGCAGACAATCTTCGGCATTGAAGCCTCCACGCAGATGATGATTCAGGATTCCGGGGCGGCGACAGCCGAGTTTACCGGTGTCGCGCCCGGTCACTACGAGATCGTGCAAGGCGATCCGCCTCGACTTGGGGAACTGGATGCGACCGCCAGCCAGCTGATAGACGCGACTTTTGGCGTGCCGGGATTTTCAGTCTCCGGCTTGATACGGAATGCCTCGGGCTCCGCGGCGCCGGAAGATGCAGCGGCAACCCTGGTTCCGCTTGAAGGCGCACGCCGCCAGGCTCCGTTGCAGGCGACGGCGATGGGAGGGGCGTTCAGGTTTCCTACCGTTCCACAGGGCAACTGGGAACTGTGGATCGAAAGCGGGGGCGTTCAATTGCCTATCCTCTCCCTTGCTTCGGCCGGCCGCTTGCTTGCTGGAAACCGGGTGACGGTCAAGGGCGGGGCGTTATCGCTGGTGGTGACGCTGAACCGGGGCGGAACGCGGATTGAGGGATTTGCGCGCAAGGAGGGCAAGGGAGCGGCGGGCGCGATGGTGGTGCTGGTTCCGAAAGATCCCAATAACCTGCGCTGGATGGTGAGGCGCGACCAGTCGGACTCCGACGGCAGTTTCTCTTTGCGCGATGTGGCTCCGGGACAGTACAAGGTGGTGGCCATTGAGGACGGCTGGGACCTGGACTGGGCGCGCACCGGGGGGCTGAGCCGCTATCTTCAACAGGGAATCGACGTCACCGTTACCGGCAGTTCGGCCAAGCTTATCCAGCTTTCCGCTCCCGTTCCTGCCCAGGCCCATTAATGCGCATGGGCCGGACTTCATCGAATGGGGGTGGAGAGGATAGTCTATGAAAGTACCGAATCACAGTCCCGGCGGTTGCTTCCCGGAATAACCGGAAAGCGGCACATTAGCTCCAGCACGATTTTTGAGGAGAGTCTCAAGTTGAAGAGGAATTTGCTTCTATCGATATTGGCCTTTGTTCCGGCCTCGCTTTTGCCCCTGACGGCATCCTGCCAGATTGTTCTGGATAAGCCCCCGGCCGCGGAGCGGACGGAGAAGGTCTACAAGAACGAGGTTTACGCCGGCTACGGATATACCAGCCTCAACCAGGTCGACCAATCGCGCTATGGGTTGCAAGGCGTCGGCGCCTCGTATTCGCGCGATTTTGGAAAGTACTTCGGCGTCACCGGGGAAGGCACCTACTACTTCAAGGCAGTGGCGTCAGGCAATCCCGTAAATGCCAAGGTGGTTCTGGGCCTGGGCGGACCGTTTATTCACGTGGATCTTTTCGACCACCTGAGCGGCTTTTTGCACGTGCTGATTGGCGGCGCCCATACCGGCGGCGCCAGCGAGTATCCCAACATCTCCTTTGCCGGCGGCGTAGGCGGCGGAATGGAGTACAAACTGACCCCGCGCATCTCGCTTCGCGCTTCCGGGGACGATATTCTCTCGTCTTTTGCGGAAGATCCGAATCATCTGGGATTCTCGCCGCACAGGAAGGGCAATCCCCGCGCCGCGTTTGGCGCCGTGTACCGGTTCTGATCGTCTGCTTGCCTGGGCCGCGGAAGATGGTATGGCCCGGCAGGGCATTGGGCTTGAAGTAGCCTGTTCAGAAGAGCTTGCTTGGTTTCGATCTCGCATCGATGGAGAATGCAGGCTTGCGGCCTTTCTCTGGAGACCGTATTCAGGGTCTCCAGAATCATGTCGGCGATGAATCGTCTTGCCTCTCCGGTCATTTTCGCGGTGAGGTTGGCTCGCGCACGGCGCTCGGCGGCACAGCTTCAGATGCCTTGCATCCGAGCACTGTGCGACAATCCTCCAAAGACCGAATTTCATATGCAACCTCTGCGAATCGTTCTGATAGGTATCGGTGGATCGGTTCTGGCCGGTGCGCTTGCCTGGGCGCAGGCGGTGACTCCCAGATTTGCGGCCCCGGCTCCGCTGGTTCTGGCTGGCGGCACGGTGGTGGATGTTGCCGACTGGGGCCGCTCGGCCAAGGATCTGCAGGACGCAATCGTGATTGTGCGCGAAGGGCGCATCACCGACGTCGGCTCACGGCTGGCGGTTCCCATTCCCAAAGGCGCGCGGGTCATTGACTGCACGGGGAAATACATTCTTCCCGGGCTGGTTGATGGCTTTGCCGGGATGAGTTCGCAGCGCGAGGCCAACGCCAACCTTTACATGGGCGTCACCACGGTGGTGGCTACCAATGAAAATCGCCGCGCGGCCGTCGATCTTGCTGCCAGCCCCAGTCCCCACGTTTACCTGGTTGACTCCATCGGCTCCACGGATAATCGAAGCCTGCTGATCCATCATCCTGCCTGGGCAGCCAAGCTCAGGGAAGGCGCTCGTCCGGCAGAGTTGAGCCCGGAAGACACCGCGCAGCAACTGGCCGATACGGCCAAGCTGGGTACGCGCGTTCTCTGGCTCGGCCACAATCTGACCGCGGCCAACACGCAGTGGATCGTGGCCCACGCCCACCAGATGGGAATGGTGACTTACGGAGAGTTTGTGGCCACGCCCTACAAGGTTGGCGTGGATGCGGGCGTTGACGTGCTGCTGCACATGGGCCGCTACGAACTGGGTGTCATTCCCAACGAGTTGCAACGGCCGCTGGTGGAGGACCCTGCGGGCACCGCCGCGACCACGGCCTACGAATACTCCGAGCGGCTGCCACCCACTGACCTTCACCTGCGGGAGTACGGCAAATTTCTGGCCGCGCATCATGCCGTGCTGATGCCTTCATTCAGCCTCTTTTTCCTTGAGTTGCCCGACCATCGCAACCTGTGGAAGGAGCCGGCTGCCGCCTTGCTCGATCCCTCCCAGATGGTTCAGCCGTCTGACCGCAGTACCGGTGAAATCGTCTATCCGGTTTCGTCCTGGCTGCGTCATCTTCCATCCATGCCACTGCGTTGGTTTGAAGACAGCAGCGTCAAGAAGGCCGAGCAGTCGGCGATGCGGCTCTGGAACATCAACGAGACCATCTTTGCCGCCTATCCGCATTACCTGGCTGCCTCTTCGGCCCCGGTGATGGGCACCATGCCGGGCATTTCAATGCACACAGAGCTGGAGATGCTGGTGCGGCTCGGGTTGTCGCCGCGCGAAGCGCTGGCCGCGGCCACGAATAATTACGCGCTCCAGTTCGGCTGGACGGAGTTGGGCCAGGTTGCTCCCGGCCGCCGCGCCGATATCCTGGTGGTCGATGGCGACCCAACGGCGAACATCTGGAACGCTCGCCGCATCTCGGGGCTGATTTTGGACGGCAACGTGGTGGCTCGCGATGGGCTGTTGAAGCTGAAGCGGTGAGGTTGCCGTTTTAGCGGCTGCAGAAAACAAGGCGGAAATCGGGCAAACGCTGGAATGAGCCTTGGCCGGGGCTAAAGCCCGCCGATGTTTTGTTGCATTTGCGGCACGACTTCACAAGCTGCGGAAAAACTCCGTTGATTTGAAAGGGCACGGCTTCAGCCGTGCCACAAAGTCTCCTAAACGAGGATTGGCTTTAGCCGCCGAGGGAATGCAAGCGATTGATAATGCAATTCCTGAGGGGCTAAAGCCCAACATTTCCTGTTTGCTGTCGTACGGCACGGCTGAAGCCGTGCCCTTTCAAAACAGAGTGATTTCTCGCTCAAGGAGAGTTTTTCCGCTGCCTGTGAATTCGTGCCCTGACACTTCTTGCCTTGCAGAAAGCGTTTTTCCGCAGTTTGTTTAACCCCGCCGTGTTGCCTGGCGGGCTGCGGCGGCGAGAATCTCAGGCAGGCGCTTGTGCCGGTAGGCGAAGGACTTCGCGAGCTGGCGCTTTACCAGTTGACAGCCGAGTTGGCCGGCTATTCCATAAGGCAGCGCAAATTCAATTTCGTCGATTACCAGCGTGCCTTCCTGGCCCTCCCTGGTTTCCGGCTCAATGCCATGGCGATGGCGGAACTCGGTAAACGGACCGCGCACTTGCTCGTCGCAGAGATGGCTGTTCCACACGAACTCGGTGATGCGCGCCATCCAGCTTGCCCGCTTGGGAACCCACGGGACGGGCAGAAAACTGATGAGGACCTCAGAGCCGACGCCTGCCGCGACGCTCAAAAAACGGCGTGCCGGGTCCGGGGAGACAGGCCGCGGTGGCGGCGGCAGGAGGCGCACATCTTCAATCCTGGTCTTCAGCGCGGGAGGCATGATATGGGGCAGGTTGGCCGGATTGGCAAAAAAGGCAAAGACCAATTCGACTGGAAAGGGAACCCACTGGCGGGTCTGAAAGCGCTGGGCCATTGAACTGATAGTAATCTGCGACGGCACCAGCCGCCGTGGGCAGAAGCACCGCGAATCGGATAACCTAAGAATATGCAGCTGTTTCTCACAGGATTCTTACGACGTCCATGACCGAGTCCCCGCCAAAATCCCTATCCAAACCAGAGAACCGCAACCAATGGCTCATCCTGATCGCAGCCTTCAAGCTGGCCCAGGCGCTTCTGTTTGTATTGATCGGTGTGGGCGCGCTGCAGTTGATGCACAAGGACGTTGGCGATGTGCTGGCCCGATTGGCCGACCATCTGCGCTTCAACCCGGAGTCAAGGTTCGTCAACTTTATCCTGGATAAGGCCTCGCTGCTGGATGACCGGCTGCTGCGACGGATTGGGGCGGTGGTTTTTATTTACGCCAGCCTGGACACGATTGAGGGAATCGGGCTGTATTTTGAGAAGGTGTGGGCCGAGTACCTGACGCTGGCGATTACCGCTTCGTTTCTGCCCTGGGAGATCTTCGAGATCTTCCGCAGAGTGACTGTGACCCGCGTAACCTTGCTGGCGGTGAACGCAATGGTCTTCGTGTACCTTTTGAAACTGGTGATTGAGCGCGGCCGGCGGCGGCTGGGCGAAGCGGAAGACGGAGCAGATTGAAGGCAGGAACTGGTATATTTGCGGGGCAGCATGTGGGGTGCGGGCAGAAATTCGCTTTTTGTTCGCTACGACATATTCCCGAATTTGTCCAGCCCCCGGAACCTAAGAGGTAAACACTATATATTGGGGCCATGGATATTTATTAGTCTATTAGTAGAATTATATGGATTTGCCGCAACCGGCGCGTTGTTTAAACCCCTCTTTTATTGACAAATGACCGGTTTTCCACTTGGCGACCACCGCGAACAGGGTTAATATCGACCTTGTGGTGGTCAAAAGTGTAGTGCAGTGGAGTGGGACCTAGCCTCTGAGCCGCTTTCAAGACCAGTTTACTCGTCTTTTTCCCTCCCCAAGAAGAATCCGGGGCCCGGGGCGGATCAGGAACCAGTTCAGGCAACCGGAACCCGGGCGCAAGAGCAGGAACCAGCCGGGTTCAAAAAAACGGCATTCGGCCAAGTAGAGCGAAGAGAGAAAGCGATGTTCAGGGGAAACCATCCAGCGAAGGTCGACGAAAAGGGGAGATTGAAGCTCCCGTCTGCCTTCAAGCAACTGCTGGATGCCGCGAACGTGACCCAGTTTTATATCACCAGCGCGGATGGCAAGAGCGCTGAGATCTGGCCGCTTCCCGAGTGGGAGCGGGTCGAGCAGCAACTGGCCGAGTCCAGCACCATGGACGAAGCCGTGCAGAAGTACCTGAACCTGACCGGCTACTACGGCCAGCAAGTGGAGATGGATAGCCAGGCGCGGGTTCTGCTGCCGCAGATTTTGCGGGGCAAGGCGATGCTGGGCGGAGATGTGGAAGTCACCGTGATCGGCAAGATGAACTACCTGGAAGTCCACAACAAGGCGCTGTTCGAGCAGAGTCTGGAAGCCAACGAGCTGACCGCGGAGAATCGCCAGGCGTTGGCGGCGTTGTTAAGGCGGCGGGTTGACCACTGAAACCCCTCAGGGGGAGCGCATGACGAAGACGAATGAACGCCATGTGCCGGTTCTTTTCAAAGAGGCACTCGATTTTCTCAAGGTACGCCCAGGTGGAACGTACGTAGATTGCACGCTGGGGCTGGCAGGGCACGCCGAAGGCATCGTGCGGCTGCTGGGACCCGCAGGACACCTGGTGGGTTTTGACCGCGACACCGAGGCGCTGGCACTGGCC
>Ga0181517_10002312_pt1 | contig 19657 bp, 18 predicted proteins | sample PEATcosm2014_Bin_31_FD_119748 | JGI IMG/M metagenome (GOLD analysis project Ga0181517, IMG submission 119748) | Peatland microbial communities from MTU Mesocosm Facility, Houghton, MI, USA - PEATcosm2014_Bin01_30_metaG | ecosystem: Environmental > Terrestrial > Soil > Wetlands > Peat | place... | reverse complement strand
TGCGGCGTTCGTCGTCGGGCAGATCGCGGCATTTGCCGTCGTAGCGCGGCGGCTGCTTCGCCGCGGCCTGGCGTTGGTGCAATTCTTCGAGCCGCGCCTCCGAACAGAAACACGGATACGCGTGGCCGCCGGCGAGCATCTGGTCGAGCGCCGCGCGGTAGCGGTCGCGCCGCCCGGATTGGCGATACGGCCCGTACGGCCCGCCGACGTCCGGCCCTTCGTCCCAGCCGAGACCGAGCCAGCGCAGGGCGGCAAAAATTTCCGCCTCGTGCACAGCTTGCGAGCGCGCGGCGTCGGTGTCTTCGATGCGCAGGATGAACGCGCCGCCGTGCCGCCGAGCGAACAGGCAGTTGAACAGCGCGACGCGGGCGCTGCCGATGTGCAGCGCGCCGGTCGGGCTGGGGGCGAAACGAACTCGTACAGGGGCGGTCATCGGGGGCTCCGCGAAGTGAACAGTGAACAGTGAGCAGTGAAAAGTGACCAGCGAACAGCGAACAGTGAACAGCGAACAGCAAACAGTCTCATTGCCCCGGTTCGCCGCCGGGTCTCGAAAATTGCGATATTGCCGTCAAGGGGGATAGGCCGCGAAAGCTGGCGAACCTTCGCGGCGCCCTCGAATAAGTGAGACAGGGTATGCGACGCGGCGTCACTGTTCACTGTTCACTGCTCGCTGTTCGCTGTTCGCTGTCGCGTCGCTCACGGCCGTGAGCAATGCGACCGCGTGCGCGGCGATCGCCTCGCCGGCGCCGGTGAAGCCCAGACCCTCTTCGGTTTTGGCCTTGACGTTCACCGCGTCGGGGTCGAGGCCGAGCGCGGCGGCGAGGTTCTTTCGCATATCTTCCGCGTACGGCGCAAGGCGGGGCTGTTGCGCGACGACCACCGTGTCGACGTTGGCGGGCGCCCAGCCTTTTTGGGCGGCCAGCGCGACGCAGCGGCGCAGCAGGTCGAGGCTGTCGGCCCCGGCGAAGGCGACGTCGGTGTCGGGGAAATGGCGCCCGATGTCGCCCAGTCCGGCGGCGCCGAGCACCGCGTCGGCGACGGCGTGGGCGAGGACGTCGGCGTCGGAGTGGCCGAGCAGGCCTTTCTCGAAGGGAATCTCAACCCCGCCGAGCACCAGCCGGCGGCCGGCGACCAGCCGGTGCACGTCGTAACCATGGCCGATGCGCAGCGTCATTTGTGCAGTTCCTTCCAAAGCGCGCGGGCGAAGATGAGGTCGGTCGGCGTCGTGATTTTGATGTTGCGGTCGCTGTCTTCGACGATGACGATGCGGCCGCCGACGCGTTCGACCAATTGGCAATCGTCGGTGCCCGTGAAATCGTCGGCGGCGGCGCGGCGATGCGCCTCGACGAGCGTGTAATAGGCGAAGGCCTGCGGCGTGTGGGCGCGCACGAGATGGCGGCGGTCGGGCGTGGTGCGCACGAAGCCGTCGTCGGTGATCGCCTTGATCGTTTCGGCCACCGGCGTCGCGGCCACCGCGGCCCCGAAATTCGCGGCGGCGCGCATCGTCCGGTCGATCACGGCGGCCTCGACGAACGGCCGCACGCCGTCGTGTACGGCGACCACATCCGGCTGCAAGCCGAGCTGCTCGATCGCTTCGAGGCCCGCGGCGACCGACGCTTGCCGCGACGCGCCGCCGGCGACGACGCGTTTGACTTTCGCCAGCGCGGCCTTGGCCACGAGTTCGTCGCAGCAAAACACGACGTCGCCGCGCGGCGCGACGAGCACGATCGCCCCGACCTCCGACGCCGCACCGACGGCTTCCAGCGTGCGCTGGAGAATCGGCGCGCCGCCGAGGTCCAGATATTGTTTGGGAAGCTCGCCGCCTCCCATCCGCCGGCCGCGGCCCGCGGCCACGACAATCGCGACGCCCACCATGCCGCACCTCGAAGTTATTCGCCAGTCTGCGCCTAATGTAGCCTGTTCGCGGCGGTTTGCGCCATCCGTTTTTTTTCGTTAACGTACGGCCCCCAAAGGAGTCGCCCCTGACGATCAGACCGGCCCTGGATTGGTGGAGCTGCCGCCGCGCGTGGAAGGCCGGCGTCGACGCCGTGCCGCGCATCGTGCGCCGCGCGGTCGAACTCGGCGCCGAAGGCCTGCTGCTCGATTACATCGCGTTGCCCCCGCCGTTGCGCGACAACCCCGCCCGATTGCTGTCGCTGCAAAGCGAGTTTCGCCTCGAATACGCGCTGGGCGGCGGCGCCCCGCTGGCGCTGCCCAAAGCGCTGTGGGGCGCGGCGCGGACCCGCCGCCAGGCGATGCTCGATTACGCGCAGGCGCTTTCGGCGAAGGTCGTGCGCGTGCCGCTCAGCCTGCTCTCGCCGGTGTCGTGGACGCCGGCCACCTCGCTCGCCGTCGGCTCGTGGTATCTGGCGCGGGCGCTGGCGCCGCGCCTCGGCCGCCTGTGCGAAAAGGCGGCGGCCCGCGGGCTGACCGTCGCTATCGAAAACCAGGGCGCGTTCAAGACGCAAACGCTGCTGCGGCTGTTCGAACTGACCGACGCGTCCAACCTGCGCTTTTCGTTGGCCGTCGGGCGGTTCGTCGCGCAGGGCGAAGACCCGTACCGCGCCACCGAACTGCTCGCCCCGCACGCGGCGCTGGTCGTGCTCGAAGACGTGACCGGCGCCGGATTGACCGCGCGCGCGACGCCGCTGGGCGACGGGCGCATCGACCTGGCGGAGATTCTGCGCCTGCTCGACCGCGCCGGCTTCGCGGGGCTGTGCGCGGTGCGGGTCGATCCGCCGCGGCGCGCGGCCGATCAGGAAGACGAGTGGGTGAAGCGGAGTTTCGTCCACCTCGCGCAATTGTGCGATCGGCTGGACAAGGAAGAAGCGACATGATTGCCATCACCGGCGCCGGCGGACGCCTCGGCCGGCTGCTCATCGCGGCCTGGCGCGAGAAAAAGCTGCCGCTGCGCGCGATCGATCTGCTCGACCGGCCGTGGTTCGAGGATTGCGAAACCGTGATCGGCGACGCGACCGACCCGGCCATCGCCCGCCGCGCCGTCGCCGGGGCCGAGGTCGTGGTGCACCTGGCCGAAGCGCGGCCCGAACGCGACCTGCTCGAACGCCTCGGCCCGAGCGGTTACGACAAGACGATGTTCGCCGTCAATTTCATCGGCGCCCGGCGGCTGGCCGAGGCGGCGCGGGACGCCGGCGTCGCGCGGTTCATCTTCGCCAGCAGCGAAAGCGTCTACGGCCCGCCGCCGCGCGAGTGCCCGTGCAGCGAGCAGACGCCGCCCGCGCCGAACGGCCCGTACGGCCGCGCGAAACTCGAAGCCGAGTACGCGCTGATCGAGATGCACCGCCGCGGCGAGATCGAGCCGGTCATCCTGCGCTTCGCCACGCCGCTCGGCCCGTTCTACGCCAGTTGGTCGCGCATCAACCGGCTGTTCGACCTCGCCCTGCGCCACCTGCCGATCCCCGTCACGGGCGGCGCGGGCAAGCTCAAGCATTGCGTGCACAGCCGCGACGCCGTCGATCTGATCGACCGCTGCCTGGCGCGCCCGCAAGCCGCCGGCCGCATTTACAACGTCGCCGGCCGCGGCGCGGCGACCGTGGGCGAGTTGATCGCGGCCGTGGCCGAGGCCTACGACAGCCGCAGCTTCGCGCTGTCGCTGCCGCGGCCGTTGCTGAAGGCGGCGAAGACCGTGACGACCTGGTTCGACGACCCGTTCGCCGTGCCGGAATTCCAGCCGGACCCCGCGCTGCACACTTGCTACGAAACCGGCCGCGCCCTGGCCGACCTCGGCTGGCGCGCGAAATACGACACCGTGCAGACGTTCGTCGAGGCGGCGCTCTGGTATCGCGATCGCGTTTGGCGGGGCTAGCCGTGCGCAACAAGTGGCTTTTCGACGCGCTGCTGCCCGCGGCGGTCGTCGTCGCCGTCTGCGGCGTGGCGATCGGCGGGATGGCGCAATTCGCGCGATGGCCGTTTCCCTTGGAAAACTGGGAAGGCGGCTGCGTGATCGCGGCGAAAACGTGGGCCGCGGGCGCCGATCTGTATGTCGACGGGCTCGCCGGCCATGTGCCGCTGACCAATTACCCGCCGTTGTATCTGGCGTTGCTGCGCGTTTTCGCCGTGTCCGGGTCGCCGTTTCTGGCGGGCCGCCTGATCGGCGTTGCGTCGGTGCTGGGTCTGGCCGCGCTGGCCTTCGCCTTCGTGCGGCAAACCGGCGCCGGGCGTTTCGCCGCGGGCGCCGCCGCCGCCGCGGTGTTGCTGACGCGGGAGAACCTGCTCCTGGCGCCGATGGTGCGCTGCGACGCGCTCGCCGCCGCGCTGTCGCTCGCGGGCGTGGTGGTCGCATATCGCTGGGCGTCGTCGCGCGCCGGGCTGGCCGCGGCGGCGGCGATTTGCGTTGCGGCGTGGTTCACGAAGCAGACGGCGGTCGTGGCGCCCGTCGCCGTGTTCGCCTGGCGCCTCGCGAGCGAGCGCCGCGCGGCGGCGCGGTTCGCGGCGTATTACGCGGTCCTGCTCGGCGGCGCGATCGGGTTGGCCGAACTGGCGTTTCACGGCCTGTTTTTGCGCAACATCATCGGTTTTTCGCGGTCGGCGTACTCGCTGGCGGACCTGGCGCATCACCTGGTCCGCTATGTCCGCCCGGCGATGTGGCCGTGGCGCGCCGTGCCGCTGGCCGGGGCCGCCTTCGGCCTCGTCGCCGCGGGCCGCGCGGGCTGGCGGCAGTCGCCGTGGCCAGCGTATTTTGCGCTTTGCGCGCTCAGCCTCGCGGCGCTCGGCAAGGAAGGCGCGACGTTGCTTTACTTCTACGAATTTCACGCCGCCTGCGCCGTCGGGTTCGGCCTGGGCGTCAGCCGGATTGCCTTATTCGACCGCGCCGCCGGCCGGATTGCGCTGGCCGGCGCCGCGCTGTGTTTCGCCGCGCTAACGGCGCTGTTGTTCCGCGGCATGCTCGCGGACCTGCGCCATGCGGGCGACGCCGAGGCCGTCAACATGGTGCGCGCCGCGGCCGGCCCGGTGCTGCTGGAGGATTCGGGCTACGGGCTGCTCGCCGGCGTGCAGCAGATGGACCTGATCACGCCGTTCATCGCGTCCCGGCTCGCCGCGCGCGGCCAATTCGATTTTTCGCCCTGGATCGACAACGTTCGCGCCCGGCGGTACGCGCTCATTCAACTGGAAAGCCCGGCGGACCGCCCGTCGCTGGGGACGAGCCTGCGGTTTCCCGCATCCTTGCTGAGTGAGATCGCGCGCGATTATGTTCCCGCCGCCGTCGCCGGCCACGGCTATTTCTATTTGCCGAAGGCCGCGCAGGCCGCGCCGTGATCGCCGGCGCGCGCCGCGATCGTTGGCTCGGCGCGGTCGCGCCCGCGGCGGCCATCGTCGCCGTTTGCGCTGTCGCGGTCGGCGCGATGATGCAGTTGGCGCGCTGGCCGTTTCCGCTGGAAAACTTCGAAGGCGGCTGCGTGTGGGCGGCGAAGATCTGGGCCGCCGGCAGCGGCTTGTACGTCGATGGGCTCGACGGGCGGCTGCCGATCTACAATTACCCGCCGCTGTACGTGGCGTTGATTCGCGCCTTTCTTTCGGCCGCGTCACCGTTCTTGGCGGGCCGCGTCATCGGCGTCACATCGGTATTGGCCCTGGCCGCGCTGGCGTTCGCCTTCGTGCGGCGCGCGGGCGCCGGACGGTTTGCCGCCGGGGCCGCCGCGGCCGCGGTGTTGTTGACGCGCGATAATTTGCTGTTCGGGCCGACGGTGCGCTGCGACGCGCTGGCCGCCGCGTTGTCGCTGGCGGGCGTCTGGGTCGCGTATCGCTGGGCGTCGGCGCGCGCCGGGTTGGCGGCGGCGGCGATTTGCGTCGCGGCGTGGTTCGCCAAGCAGTCGGCGGTCGCGGCGCCGATCGCCGTTTTTGTCTGGCTCGTTGCGGGCGACCGGCGCGCGGCGGCGCGGTTCGCCATCTGCTATGCGTTCATGCTCGGCGGCGCCATCGCGCTCGCCGAGGCCGCGTTTCACGGCCTGTTTTGGCGCAACGTCGTCGATTTTTCGTTGACGTCGTATTCGTTGCCGGGCCTGGCGCATCAGCTCGGCAAGTATTTCCAAGCGTTTTGGCCGTGGCGCGCCGTGCCGCTGGGCGGGGCGGCGCTGGGCGTCTTCGCCGCCGGCCGCGCGGGTTGGCGGCAGTCGCCGTGGCCGGCGTATTTTGCGGCGTGCGCCCTCGGGTTGGCGGCGCTCGGCAAAGAAGGCGCCAGTTTGTTCTACTTTTTCGAGTTTCACGCCGCGTGCGCTATTGGGTTCGGCCTGGGGGTCAGCCGGATTTCGTTCTTCGACCGCTTTGCCGGCCGGACCGCGCTCGCCGGCGCGGCGCTGTGCTTTGCGGCGCTCACGGCGGCGGCGCAACACGCGATGCTCGCCGGCTTGCGCGCCGCGGGCGACGCGGAGGCCGTCGGCCTCGTGCGGGCCGCGCGCGGCCCGGTGCTGCTCGAGGATTCCGGCTACGGGTTGCTCGCCGGCGCGCCCAAACTCGACTTGATCAATCCGTTCCTCGCCTCGCGCCTCGCCGCGCGGGGCAAATTCGCTTTCGCGCCGTGGATCGACAACGTTCGCGCCGGCCGTTACGCGTTGATCGAACTCGACAGCCCGGCCGAGCGGCCGGCGTTGGCGACGCGTTCGCGTTTCCCCGACGCCCTCTTGCGCGCGATCGCGCAAAATTACGTTCCCGCCGCGGCGGCCGGCCATGGATATTTCTATCTGCCCAAGCCGCCAGGCGCGGCGACGGCGAAGTGAGCCGGCGCTGCCTTACCACCAGCGCGGATTTTGCACCTGCGAGAAATCCCAAAGATCGGGATGGCGGGCGATCGCGACGGCGAGCAACAGGGCGAATATCACAAGAATCGCGCAGAGCGACAGCCGGGCGATCCGTTCCGCGGCCGGCTCGTCCAACAGCGCCGGGCGGGACCGCCGCCAGGGCCGGTAGAACAGCGCCAGCAATAGCGTGCCGAAAAAGGCGCCGCAACTGACTATCATCGCGGGGCGGAAACCCGAGGGGCGGAACGAGAGCGTCACCTCGTGTTCGCCGGCCGGCGTCGCGAAGCCGGAAAAGAGATAATTGGTGCGATAAAGCGGCGCCGGCTTGCCGTCGATCGCCACGCGCCATCCGGGGTAGTAGTTTTCACGCACCACGACAAACGCCGGCCCGTCGGTCCGCACGCGCAGGCGGCGAAAATCCGGCTCTTCGCGAAGAACCGCGAGCGATCCGCCGGCCGGCGCAATCGGCAGCGATTCGTCCGCGCTCTCGACGACAGCGGTGGTCATGTCGTCGCCGAACTCGGTCACCGCGGCGAACGCGGCGTCGCCCCCGGCGGCGAGCGTCAGGCGGCGGGCCAGGCTGTAAATCGGCGCCGGGTCGGGGACCGCGAAAATCTGGACGTGGTCCGCGTCCGCGGCTTTGGGCAGGTGGAACGCCTCGTCGCGCCGCGTCAGCACGTACTTGACCGACGCCTGCCGCAGCCAATTCGGCGTCGGCCGCTCGAGGGCCCGGTTATAGCGCGCGAAATTGAGCGGCGAATCGCAGGAACTCCCGCGCAGGCCGTACAGGGCCGGCGTGGCGTACGGCAGCCCTTCGGTCGAATCGAGAAAAGAATCCGTGCCCTGCGCCCAGCCGCCCCGCGTGCCCCCGACCATGCCCTCGACGGAATAAACGCGAAAGCCGTCGAGCCGCGGTCGCAGGAAATCGAGCGTCGCCTGCGGCCGGTAGAGCGCGGGTCTGGCCACCGGATTCTCCGCTCTTCCGGACGTGGCCAGGTCGGCAAAGATCATGCCGCCGATGACGACCACGAGCGCCGCCTGAAGCACCGGTTTCTTGCCGCGCGCCCCATGAAGCAACAGCGCCGCGGCGACCAGACCGGCGAGGAGAAAACTGCGCAGAAGGAGGTCCGCGCGCAGGGCGACGCGCAATTTTTCCAGCGCGTCGTCCAGCGGCGGCCCGGAAGCCGGCCCGGCGAATGCAGCCTTGCCGAAGGCAGCGACGGCGCCGCCCCAGGCGAACAGGCACCAGGCGACGGCGCCGGCCAGCAGAAGCAAGAGCGCTTTGCGCCGGGTGAGATCTTCGCGGCGGAGGCGGTCGAATCCCGAGGCCGCCAGGAAGGCGAACGAGAGCGACATCGGCACGATGAACCGCGTCGGCACGCGCATGCGATTCAACAGCGGCACGTGTTCGATCAGGCCGGTAAACGGCCCGGCCTTGCCGAGGATGAAGAGCAGGCCGAACGCTGCGACCGCCAGATGCGCCCGGTCGCGCCGGCCGGCGCCGGCGGCGAAAACCAGCGGCAGGAAGCACCAGACGGCGAGGCCCAGATAGACCGTCACTTCTTTTTCGGGCATGCCCATCAAGGTCCAGGTGATATCCCGCCAATGGCCGTGCTGCGCCGGACTGGCGAGGCGCGACAGGGCGTCCGGCACAAGCGAGTGCAGATAAATGAACGAACTGTTCATCGCCCCGTGACGAATCGACTGCGCCAGCAGGTGCGTCATGCCGAGCAGAATCGCGGACACCATGGCGGCGGCGAGCAAGCCGATCGCCAACGCCGTTTTTGTGATATCGGCGGCGATCCGCGGCCGCCCGGAAGCCCAGGACTCGGCGGCCAGGGCGAACGCGTAGATCCCAAAAGCGACGGCGGCGAAAAAAGGCGCCTGCGGCTGGCCGGTCATGAACATCGCGCCGAGCACGAGCGCCGCGCCGAGCGCGTCGGCGATCCGGCCCTTGCCGAGAAAACGATCGAAGAAGAAGAGCAGCCACGGGAACAAACAGAACGTCTCGAAAAACGTAAAATGGATGAGCTGATAAACGAGCGGCGCCCCGAGAATGCAGAGCATCCCGCCCAACGCGGCCGCCGCGGCCGAATGCGATCGCTTCAAATAGAGATAAGCGCCGGCGGCGCTGCCGAACGCGTGCAGCAGCGCCGCGACGTTGAGCGCAAACCAGGCGGGCAACCAAGTGAACAACAGGTAGTTAATGGGATAAAGCGGCCCGGCTTCCCCCTCGTCGAACAGCGGGAAGCCGCCGCAGATTTCCGGCGACCACAGCGGGAAGCGGCCGTGCGCGACGTTCTTGAAAAAAAAGTCGCGCAGGGGGACGTTGGCCGCGCTCAGGTCCCAGTAAAATAGTACGCCGGCGAAGGTCAGAATGTTCCAGAAAAAAACCGCCACGGCGGCGACGAGCAGAATGATCGGCCCCAGCCGAATCAACTGCCCCAGACTCCGTTCGTTCATCATGATCCGTTCACATGCCGGCGTTTTTGACTAGAACCGGATCCAGTCGGGCCGCGGCACTCCGAGCGAGAGCCGCACTTGGGCGAGATCCGCGGTCGTGCGCTGGCGGGAGCCATCGGGTCCGCCGAGTTGCTCCGTGAAATTGTAGCTGCCGCCGAGGCCGATCCAGGTGTAGAAATAATACGTGGCCCCGACCGTCGCCGTGAGGGTGTCCAAATTGGTGCCCGGCTGCGAATAATTGGTGTAGTAGAGATCCTGCACGGTCTCGACTTTCAGCGACCAGCGCTCGTCGAGATGGCCGCCGACGGTCTGCGTCACGAACGCGCCGGCCAGACCGTAGGCCGGGGCGTAGTCCCGGTTGTAGGACAACGCGAGCTGCATTTTCCAAAACAACTTGGTGACGTCGATCCGTTCATACCATTCGAGATGGGGATCTTCGTACAGGCGGCCTTTCTCCACACACGGGACGATGACGCCGGAGCGCATTTCGACCGTCCACGTCGGCGTCGCCAGGTACTGGAAGCCAAGGCCGGGCGTGTGCGTGTCGAAATCGTAGGCGTTGTGCAAGGCGACGGGAAAACCCGGAACCATTTTATAGTGCGGATCGATGAAATGGCGAATGAAATCATAATTGTGCGAAAAGAGCACGCGGTTGAAATTGTAGAAGATCATCAACTTCTGCGACGGCGCGATCTGCTGGGTCCAGAGCGTGGTGACCTGGTGGTCGACGGTGTCCCACAGCGTGGGGTCGCGGAACTCCGTGGTGACGTACGCGTAGGCGGCGTCCAGGCGACCGAGCGGGTCGGGCATATACGCGATCTGCCCGAACAGGCGGTTGTTGATCGATTCGGTGCGCAGGGTTTCGATCACGCGCCCCGACGAGAACGGCTGGTTGCGCGGATCGGTGTAATACGTCAACTGTTCGCCGAACGTCACGCGCGTCGACGGCGAGGCCCAATACGCCCACTCGATGTCGCCTAAGACGCTCTCCGGCCAGCCGTCGTAGCCGCGCAGGTTCCAGACGTGCAGGAAGTCGGCCGCCACCGATATCCACGATTCCGTGCGGAAGGAGTCGTAACGGTAACGCAGGCCCGGTTGGAAAGAAGTTGACCAAGCCGTCACGCGCGGGAGATGCGAATGATCGGGGGCCAGCAGGAAATTGTCCGTCCACGCGTCATACAGATCGAAGCTCGGCAGCAGCGTCGATTTGCCGTCCGCCGCTCCGGCGGCCGGAACCGCCAGCGCCGTCGCCAGCGCCAGGATCGCCAGCCACCGTCGCCGCGTCACGGCACGACAATGGTGTCGCCCGGACGCAAGGGCACATCCGGGGTTTTGCCGGCGACGATGCGATCGTAGTTGACTTCCAGGCGTTGCGAGCCGGCGGTCGTTTGCCGCATGATCGCAATGCTGCGGGTGGCCGCGAATTGGGTGAAGCCGCCGGCGAGGCCGATGGCCTGCACCAGCGTCGTGCGGCCGGTCATCGGGTACGCGCCGGGGTGCCCGACCTGGCCTTGCACAAACACCTGATACGAGTGCACCTGCGCCACGGTGACCGTCACTTCCGGCGAATTCACAAACCGGCCGAAGCCGGCGTTCAGTTCGTCGCGCAACTGATTGGCGGTGCGGCCCGCGGCGTTCACATCGCCCAGCAGCGGCAGCGAGATCCGCCCGTCGGGGCGCACGGGAACCTGCCGCGACAGGTCGGGTTTCTTCCAGGCATTGATGTCGAGCACGTCGCCCGGGCCGATGACGAACTCGTTCGGGTCGGAGAGCGCGGATTCGACGGCCGCGCCGCCGCCGAGCGGCGACACGACGCCCCCGTGGTCGAGCCAGAGGCTCAACGTGTCGGCCTTGGCGTTCGCGTCGCCTTCCCACGCGGTCGCGCCGTTCGGCTGCACGCGCAGTGTGCGCGCGACCTTGCCGTCGGCGCCATGAAAGCGCACGACCAGAACGTCGGCGCCGCTGACCATGATGCCGGCCTGGTCGGCGGCGTACGCAAGCGCCAACGCCAACGCGCCGGCCGCGAGGGCCGCGACGGCGAAAATCCGCAGCTTCGTTTTCATAATGTGGTCGCCTCCTTGGCTTCTTTCGCTTCCGGGGCCGCTTCGACAATCCGCGCCGGCCGCGACGGCTTGCCGTAGCGTCCGGAACCGTATTTGCCGTATCCGTAGCCATACCCATACCCGTAGCCGGCGCCCTTGGCCAGCGCCAGCTTGCCGTCGATGTCGTTGAGCACCAGGCCGAGGACAGGCTTCTGATACAAGTCGTCGAGCGAGCGCGCCACCACTTCGCGCGGCGTGCCGCGGGCCTTCACCACGAGCACGACGCCGTCGACCATCCCCGCGAGCTGCACGGTGTCGGGAATGGGGATAATCGGCGGCGAGTCGATAATGACATAATGGAACATGCCGCGCGCCTGCTCCAGCAGCGCCGACATTTTGGCGCTGACCAGAAACGCCAGCGGGTCCTGCGGAATCTGGCCGGCCGGCATCACATACAACCGCGGCAGTTCGAAGTTGTAGAACGCGGCGGGGAATTCGCACTCGCCTTGCAGGACCTGCGACAGCCCGCATTTGGCTTCGTCGACGCCGAGCACCTGGTGGACCCGGGGCGCGCGCAGGTCGGCGTCGATCAGCAGCACGCGCACGCCCGGCTCCTGCGCGATCGTCGCCGCCAGATTGATGCTGGTGACCGTTTTGCCTTCCTGCGGCAGGCTGCTGGTCACCAGGATCACGCGCCGTTTGGCCGCGTCCGGGGAGGAAATCATTTTGTTCCAGAGCATGTGATATTGCCGCAACGCGCCGGGATCTTCGGCGACGATCGCCGGCAGCATTTCGGAGTCGGATTTGTGGCCGAGGCGGACGATGCCGACGTGGTCGGGAAGGTCGATCACGGTCGGCAGCGTGGGCCGTTTGCCGAGTCGCTGGCGCGTGTGCACCTTGCGCACTTTGCGCACCTTTTGCTCGACCTGCCGGCCGTCCGGCAACTGCACGATGCGGCGGACGATCTGCACCTCCTCGCGCTCGTTTTCCGGTTCGGCCGCGGCGGCCGCCTCGACGGCGGTCAGCGGAGGCCGCGCGCCGACGTCGTTCTGTTCGAGGATTTCCTCGCCGTTGCCCGGCGGGCCGGCATAGGCGGCAGGGGTCGGCGGCGGCGCGGCGGGCGGCGGCTCTTCCTCGCCCGCCTCGGGGGGCAGGCGCGTTTCTTCTTCTTCGCTGAGCTGCATCAGATCGGTGTACGTCTCGCGCACGAAGTCGTCGCCGATGATCGGCTTTTTTCGCGCCATGCCGATCAGCATGGTGTTGTCGCAGATCGTATTGATCAGACGCGGCAGGCCTTTGCTGAAGCGATAAATCAAATCCAACGCCGGCTCGGTGAAGATCTCGGGGTTGGTCGAGCCGGCCTGCGTCAACCGGTGATGGATGTACGCCTTGGTGTCTTTGTACGTCAGCGGTTTGATTTCGGCGCGCAGGTTGATGCGCTGCTTGAGTTGCCGGAACTTGTGGCTGTTGAGGACGAATTTCAATTCCGGCTGGCCGACGAGAATGATCTGCATCAGCTTCGAGGTGCGTGTTTCGAGGTTCGTCAGGAAGACGACCTCGTTGAGGATCTCCTCCGACATGTTGTGGCCCTCGTCCACGATGAGGATCGACTTCTCGCCTTTTTCGGCGCGTTTTTCCAGATAATGGCGCAGAATCAGCACGTTCTCGGCGCGTTCGCCGCCTTTTTCCTCGATGCCGTAGTCGGCGAAGATGTACCGGTAAAGGCTGGTCGAATCGACGTGCGTGTCGAAGAGGATCGCGACTTTCGAATTGTCCTCGATGTGCGAAAGCAACGTGTAAATCATCGTCGTCTTGCCGACGCCAACCTCGCCGGTGACGACCATGAGGCTCTTGCGTTCCTGGATGCCGTAGAGCATCTGGGCCAGCGCCTCGTGGTGCGACTGCGACATGTAGACGAACGTCGGGTCGGGGGTAATGGAAAACGGCAGTTTCCTGAGTCCGTAAAATTCCGTGTACAAAATACACTCCCGGCAGTGAAGATGTTCCCAGAAAACCTTTAACACCCGCCGCGGGCCGTTGTCAACCATCGCGGCCAAAAACACGGCCGGCGCCAAAGTTATTTGCATTTAAAAGACCATGCGGAGGACGCGCCCGCCGCCCCAACATTTGGACCCGGGCGGCGCCGACGACCCCATATCTGGAAAAATTCGCGCCGCGGCGGCAAAATCCCGCTTGCATTGGTCGCCGCTTTGCGATACGAAAAGAGCAAATCGTCGTTGAGCCGGAACAGCCCAAACCCCGCGCCTCGGCGTGCGGAGAACGTGGCGGAAGGAACGGCCCCATGAAAGCGTCGGAAACCGGATTGTTGGTTTGGTTCGGCGTAAGCGATTTGCCGCGGGCGTGCGATTTTTACGGCGAGGTGCTGGGTCTCTCGTTGGCGCACCTCAACGATCAGGTCGGTTGGGCCGAATTCCGCCACCCGCAGAGCGGCGCACGGGTCGGTCTGCGCGCTTCCGACAAAGAAGAAATCATTCCCGCCGGCGGCGCGACGCTGGTGTTCGACGTGCAGGATTTGTCCGTCGCGATGGCCGATCTGGAAAAACTCGGCGTGCCGTTTCTCACCGGCCCGATGAACCTCAACGGTTGGCGTTTCGCCACCTTCATCGACCCCGACGGCAATCAGCTTCAGCTCCGGGAAATGACGGATCGCGAGTAGCGCGGCGTCGCTCCGTCCGTTTCGCGCCTCCGCCCATTCGAAAATCGCCAAGGCCCGGCGGCGTCACTTTTCCGTTGCTTCGGGCGCGACCTGCAGCACGATTTTGCCGCGCAGGCCGCCGCGTTCCAGGCGTTCGTGGGCGGCGCCGACCTCGACGAGCGGAAAAACCGAATCGATGATCGGCCGCAGTTCGCCGCGATCGACTGCGCCGCGCAGCAACTCCAATGTGGCGCGCGAGCGCTCCATCAGCAGAAAATGCAAGGTGAGGTTTTTCAAATAGGCCGGGTTGAGATTGCCCTCGACGCTGGCGATGCTCGTCACCCGCCCATGCGGCCGCGCCGCCGCAATGCTCCGCGCGACGGTTTCGCCGCCGACCGTGTCGAAGATTACGTCCGCGCCGAGCCCGCCAGTTTCGCGCAGCACGGCGTCCGCGAAATCGTCGGTGTGGCGATCGATCACCGCGTCGGCGCCGAGCGCGCGGACGAACTCCGCGTTGGCGGCGCTGGCCACGGCGATAATGCGCGCGCCGGCCGCCTTCGCCAGTTGCACCGCCAGCGAGCCGACGCCGCCCGCCGCGGCGTGAATCAGCGCGGTTTCGCCCGCTTTCAGGCCGGCGTCCGTGAACAGGGCTTGCCACGCGGTCGAGCCGGCCAGCGGCAAGCTCGCGGCTTCCAGAAAAGTGAGAGGCGCCGGCTTGAGCGCGACCTGCGCCGCTTTGGCGATATGATATTCGGCGTAGGTCCCCGGATGGTCGACCCCCGGCGAATAAAAGACCTTGTCGCCGGCGCGAAAATCGGCTCCCGGCCCGACCGCCTCGACCACCCCCGCCGCGTCGTAGCCGAGAATCGCCGGCAGCGCGATGGCCATCCGCGCGCGGCGGCTGCGCAGCTTGGCGTCGAGCGGATTGACCGCGGCGGCGACGACGCGCACCAGCAGTTCGCCGGGGCCCGGCGTCGGCCGCGGCAGATCCTGAATCTCGAAACCTTCCGTCCCGCCGAATTTGGTCAAAACGATTGCTTTCATGATCCTCCCCCTGCATCCGCCGCGCCGACGACGACGGCGCGATGGCGCGATAGCGCGGCAACGATTCCTTTGACAGGATAATAACAACGAATCGCTGCAATGACAGGGCGGGGCGGGTTCTTTTCCTGACAACGTCCGATTTTTTTTAGAGAATCAACAGGATCCACAGCATCAGCTTTCGATGGCTTCGCGTCGCGCGAAAACGGGCGAGCGACAGGTCATTGTTCGCTGTTGACTGTTCGCTAATCCTGTTGATCGTGTTGATCCTGTCAAAATTAACCCCGCATTGGCCATCCTCGCCCGCGGCGGGCGGCTTGCCCGCCGCCGCCAGCGTTCCTAGAATCTGGGGAACCAAGACGGAGGTTTCGCATGCCAATCGCGCAATTAACGGTCGTGCCGCTGGGCGGGGCGACAAGCAGTTTGTCGGATACGGTGGCGCAGGTGGTGCGGGCGATCGAAAAATCGGGCGTCAAATATCAATTGACGCCGATGTCGACGATTCTCGAAGGCCCGCTGCCGGCGATCATCAAGGCGGTCCGCGCCGCCCACGAAGCCGCTTTTGCCGCCGGCGCCGGCCGCGTCTCGACGACGCTGACGATCGACGACCGCCGCGACCGGCCGACGAGCATGGAGCATAAGGTCAAGGTTGTCAGGGCGAAGATGAACAAGCAGTGAAAAAGGACGCCGAACGATGAAACGACGCGGGCGACTGCAGGGCCTTCTTTTTTTCTTTTTCCTTTTGCCTTTTTCCTTCCTCCTCGCTTGCAGCCGCAACGCGCCGCCGGAAACGTCGCCGGCCGCGGCTGCACCGCCGGCCGCCGCCCCGCCGTCCGTCGCCGCGGCGCCGGCGCCCGGCGACACATGGAAGGACCCAACGTCGGGCCTGACGTGGCAAGCCGCGCCAACCGGCGGCCCCCTGAAATGGGCGGAGGCGCAAACGCATTGCGCCAGTCTGCGATTAGGCGGTTTCAACGACTGGCGTTTGCCGACGATCTCCGAACTTCGCAGCCTCGTCCGCGGTTGCCCGGCCACCCAAAATCACGGTTCCTGCGGAGTGACGGACTCGTGCACGACCAGCCGTTGCTGGAAAGACGCCTGCAAAGAATGCGCAGGCCAGGGCGGCCCTGGTCCGGGCGGCGCATACTGGCCTTCCGAACTGTCCGGCGACGCGAGTTGGTGCTGGTCGTCGTCGCCGGTCTCGGATGCCGACGGCGCGTGGAGCGTCGGTTTCGGCGATGGCCAGGTCGGCAGGCGTTACATTAATATTCCGGCCGGCGCGCGTTGCGTTCGTTGACGGCGATTGCCGATGAATCGAAAAAAGAGAGGCGCTCGATGACTGCACCGGTCGGGACGGAGGGCGATGCGAGAAAAAAGGCAAAAGGAAAAAGGAAAAGCTGCGAGCGATTGCGGGGTCTTCTTCTTTGCTTTTTCCTTTTTCCTTTTGCCTTCTTGCTCGCTTGCAGCCGCACCGCCCCGCCAGCGACGTCGCCCGCTGGGTCGCCGGCGACGGATTCGGGCGCGACGGCCGGCATGGTTCGCGTTCCCGGCGGGACGTTCATGATGGGCTGTTCGCCCGGCGACTCGGAATGCGGCCCTGAAGAAATGCCGGCGGTTCGGGTTACGGTCAACGCTTTCTGGATGGACGCCAAGCTGGTGACGCAGGCGCAGCATCAAAAAGCGATTGGCGCGAATCCGAGCCACTTTTCGGGCTGCCCCGAATGCCCGGTGGAAATGGTTTCGTGGGATGACGCACAGCGCCACTGCGCCAAACTGGGCAAACGACTGCCGACCGAAGCGGAGTGGGAACTGGCCGCGCGCGGGGGCACGACCGGCGCGCGGTATGGCGATTTGGATGCGGTCGCCTGGTACGAGGACAATTCGGAAGGCAAGACGCACCCGGTCGGCCAGAAGAAGCCGAACGGCTACGGGCTGTACGACATGCTGGGCAACGTGTGGGAATGGTGCGCCGATTGGTACGGCGACCACTATGACGGGTCGTCACCGGCGCTCAACCCGAAGGGGCCGGCGTCGGGCAGGGCCCACGTGTTGCGCGGCGGGTCGTGGAGCGACATCGCCAAAGACATCCGCGCGTCGGATCGGGCCTGGGGCATTCCAACGTTCCGGGGCGATGACAGCGGGTTTCGCTGCGTGCGGGAGTGAAGGCGAAACAATGAAAAAGGTAAAAATAAAAAGGAAAAAGCACCGGCGATCGCAGGGCCTTCTTTTTTTCTTTATCCTATCGCTTTTTTCCTTCCTCCTCGCCTGCAGCCGCAACGCCCCGCCGCCGGCGTCGCCCGTCGCGCCGCTGCCGCCGGCCGCGGATGCGGGCGGCACGGCCGGCATGGTCAGGATCCCGGGTGGGACGTTCATGATGGGTTGCGTGGAGGGCGATGCCCAATGCGCGCCCGACGAAAAGCCGGCGCATCGCGTGACGGTCAACCCGTTTTGGATGGACGAGCATCCGGTGACCGCGGCGGAATACGCGCCGTGCGTTCGCGCCAAGGTGTGCCCGCCGGAGAAGGTGTCGGACGACGCGACCTGGGGGCGGTTTTACAACGGCGGGAAACCCGATCGGGCGAACCATCCGCTCAACGGCATGGATTGGGGCGTCGCGGACGACTATTGCCGCTGGCGAGGCAAGCGCTTGCCGACCGAGGCGGAGTACGAGTTCGCGATGCGCGGCGGCAGCGCCGGGAACAAATATCCGTGGGGAAATTCCGAGACGCCGCCGCCGGGGTTCGGGAATTACGCCGACGAAAGCGTGAAACGCCTCTTCGCCGACTGGAAGGTTTTCGCCGGCTACGACGACGGCTACGCCGGCACGTCGCCGGTTTGCACGTTTGCCAAAAATCCGTACGGGCTCTGCGACATCAGCGGCAATCTCTGGGAATGGTGCGCCGATTGGTACGACCCGAACTATTACCAGTCGTCGCCTTCGGACAACCCGAAAGGGCCGGAGACCGGCACGGAACGGGTATTGCGCGGCGGCTCGTGGGACACCAATCCGGCGCGCGACCGCTCCTCGTGCCGCGCCGGGCCGGGGTATTGGGTCATCTATGTCGGCTTCCGCTGCGCTCGCGATTGAGCGCGCCCCGGCCGCGCCTTGCCGCAAGACGCCGTTCGTCGTAATCATGTTCCGCGATTCATCCCGCGGGGCAACGAATTAATGGGCGCGAATGAACGGCCGCTGGTCACCGGACACGTCGACATCGATTACGAATGGCGCGGCGGGCAGCGGCAGGCGTTCCTGCTGACCACGACGCTGGCCGAAGGCGGGCTGCCGGTGCACGTCTTCACGCAGCCCGACACCAAGCTGGCGCGGGCGCTCGGCGGCACGGGCGTGCAAATTCACGAATTTCGCGTCTGGGGCGAGTGGGACATGTTCGCGGCGCGGCGGCTGGCGCACGCGGCGAACGCGGCGGGCGTCGAGGTGCTTGCCGCGCATTCGAGCCACGCACTGGGTCTCGCGGCGCTGGCGAAGCGGTTCGGCCTCGCGGCGCCCGTGGTCGCGCACCGGCGCGTCGATTTCCACATCGGGCGCGATTTCCTCAATCGGCGCAAGTACGCGACGCCGGCGGCGTTCGTCGCCGTCAGCCAGGCGGTCAAAGACATGCTCGCGGATGACGGCGTGCCGCGCGAGAAAATCCACGTCGTCGCCGATGGCGTGCCGCCGTTCGCGGCGGTCGCCGGCGCCAAGCCGAAACTCGCCGCCGATTGCGGGTTGAATCCGGATTTGCCTTGGGTCGGCGACGTGGCCAGCCTCGTCGGCCACAAAGGGCACAAGCATCTGCTTGACGCCTGGGCGGTCGCGGTCAAACGCGGCATCAAGGCGGAACTGGCGATCGTCGGCGACGGCGAATTGCGCGGCGATCTCGAAGCGCAGATCAAGCGGCTCGGCATCGGCGGCAGCGCGCACATCGTCGGCTGGCGCGAGGACGTGCCGGCGTGGTTTTCGTCGATCGACGTCTTCGCCATGACCAGCGTCACCGACGGCCTGTGCTCGGCGATCCTGGAGGCGATGGCCGCGCGCGTGCCCGTCGTCGCGACCGCCGCCGGCGGCATTCCGGAGATGGTGCGCCACGACGAAACCGGCTGGCTTGCCCCCGTGGGCGACGCGGAGAAAATCGCCGACGGCCTGCTCGCCGCCCTCGCGGACCAGCCCCGGGCGGCCGCGTGGACCGAACGTGCGTATCGCGAGGTCTGGCGGACGCATTCGGCAGAGGCGATGGCGGATCAAACGTGGAGCATCTACCAAGAAGTTCGGAATCGAAATTGCACCTGACAGTCTGAGGCAATGCCCAGACAATCGCGGACACATCAAGCTGCAAGCAAGGGTGCATTTTTACTTTTCAGCCGCCGCGCCCACATCGACCGGCAGGAACTTCGCGCTTCGAATCGCGCGCGCCAGAGCCCTGGCCGACGCGCGCACGGGTTCGTCGATGAGCTCGGGGACGTTGTACATGAACGCGTCCAGCCCAAGCGCCGACGGATTCTCTGCGGGCACGAGAACAGGTTTGTGCACCCGTCCCTCGGCATCCACGTATGCCAGATAGGGCCTGATGAAAATACCGGTTTCTCTACTGCTGCTGAAAACAATCCACTTTCCGTTGCTGGACCAGGAGTGCCACCCCCGCGCGTCCCCGACGCTCAGTTCCCGGCATTCCTTTGGCTCGAAACGCCCCGTTGCCCGCGCCCGT
>Ga0181517_10002307_pt1 | contig 19668 bp, 12 predicted proteins | sample PEATcosm2014_Bin_31_FD_119748 | JGI IMG/M metagenome (GOLD analysis project Ga0181517, IMG submission 119748) | Peatland microbial communities from MTU Mesocosm Facility, Houghton, MI, USA - PEATcosm2014_Bin01_30_metaG | ecosystem: Environmental > Terrestrial > Soil > Wetlands > Peat | place... | reverse complement strand
TGTAGCGTGGACCTCCCGGTCCACGCTATTTCTTATCCGTCCCCCACCGGCGTCGCCAACCCCAAGGAGGGATGAAGCAGTGGGTGCCCCACCCTCGGCGCGCTTTTGTCGTTGCGCCTAGGGTGGGCCTTCACGGAACTTCGCGCTGCCTATCTGTGGCCGCCAACTCGCCAACTCGCCATCGCGGCGAATCCGCAGCTAACTTGCTGATTTTATTAAGTATGTTTTTTGTTCAACGGGAGTGTGGTTTGGCGACAGGTCTTCATCCCAGGGGCAAAAGTCGCCGCAAGCGCCAGCGAGCGGCGACCTTGAATCAGACCGGATCGGGCGCAGCTTTCCTGGAACCGCCCTACCGTTTCGCGCGCATGAGGCGATTGACGATCTTGTACCTGTCTCCCCGGTAGGTCGATTTCGCATGTTCGGCGGGTATTCCGTTTTCGAGATACGATGTGCGCGTGAACAGGAAGATCGAGCTTCTTGGGGCGATCTGCAGAAGCCGTGCCTCTTCTGCGCTGGCTTTGCCCACCTCGATCACTTCGTCGGTGACAATCACGTGAATTCCATATCTCTCCGACAGCTCCTCATAGAGCGATGTTGTCGGATCGTAGGTCTCCAACAAATCTGGACACAGGTGCACCGGCAAGCAACTCGACTCGATTCCCATGGGATAGGAGTCAGCGTAACGAACCCGTCGCAGGCAAAAAATCTTTTCCTTGTCGCCGAGAGAGAGCGCCTCCTTCGTCTCCTCATTCGGCATTTGAATCTGGAACGACAGCACCTCGGAATGCGGCGTCTTTCCTCTGGCCTTCATTTCTTCGCTGAAAGAAAACACCTGGCGAAAGTCACGTTCGACTTTGATTCCAGAGATGAAGGTTCCCTTTCCCTGCCTGGAATAAATCACGCCCAAATCGCACAAGGCCTTCACCGCCTGGCGGACGGTCATCTGACTGACGCCCATGCGTGCGGCAATCCGCTGGATGGAAGGCAGCGGCTCTCCCTGTTTCAACTCGCCAGACTTGATCTGCTCCGTGAGGCGTTGCTGAATCTGGTGATAGAGCGGGATCGCGCTTCTGCGGTCCAGCGGTGTCGGTTGTGGCCTGCTTTTTCGTGTCATCAGGATTCCCGAAAAAATTCGCGTTGGAATTTCGTTATAGCGGTTCCACAATTGTTGTACCCCGGAACCACTGAACTAAAGTGGCGCTTTCCCCAAGAAAAAGCCACCTTCGAAGATCTACAAAGGGCACGTGAACTGTGGAACCGCTCTAAGATCGTGCGCCTATTGATCCGGCAACAGAATACTGTGTGGGTGCTCCATCCATTCCCGCGTATTGTGCGGGAATGGGTGGGAAATTAGGAGACTCATTTCTTGCCGGATCAATAGAGTGAAACCAAAGTCGCTGCGCCCTGGTCATTTTCGTGCAAGGTCGCTGGCGAGGCAGACAGCCGGAAGACAAACAATAATCAAGTAGGAAGGTGCGATTCGGTGAGGCCAAGCCCTGCGCCGCCGGGCAAAACAAGCCGTCCCTTCTCGACGCGAACGCCCACCCATGGATCGTTGGCCACCAGAAGATTGCCGTCAAGATCCGCATAATCCACAAGAGGCGACAGGTGCGCCGCCGCTGTGACCGAGCAGGAGCTTGAAACCATGCATCCCAGCATGACTTTCATCTTCATCGCCCGAGCCACCTGAATCCAGCGCAGGGATTCCAGAATGCCGCCGGCCTTGTCGAGCTTCACATTGATTCCGTCGTAGGCATCGGTCAGGCGCGGAATCATGCCGATATCCGTGCAGGCTTCGTCCGCATAGATGGGAAGATGAACCTTGCTGCGCACATAGCGTGTCTCTTCGATCATGTGAGCGGGCATGGGTTGCTCAACATATTCAATGCCCTGCGTCTCAAGCCAGTTGATCTTGCGAATGGCTTCTTCCTTGTCGGTCCATCCTTCGTTGGCATCCACGCGAATGGGCTTCTTGGTCACGCTGCGTACGGCCTCGATGGTCGCTTCGTCGGTGTTGAGTCCCACCTTCACTTTCAGCACCGGAAAGTCTTCGGCTTCGCGGGTCTTTTGCCGCGTGATCTCGGGGGTATCGATGCCGATCGAGAAATCGGTAATCGGCGCATCGGTCGGATCGAGGCCGAACAGTTCGTAAAGAGGCATCTCATGCTTCTTGCCCAGCCAGTCGAAGATCGCGATATCGACAGCGGCCATGGCCGCATGTTGATGAGGCCCGAGCAGAGCGCGCAGTTGCGCAAGATATTTGCAATAACTTCGCGGCTCTCCTGCAACGATCTGGTCCACGATTGCATCGATGGCCTGCTTCGCAGCCGCCGGCGATTCGTTATAGCGGACAATCGGCGCACCCTCGCCGTGCCCGGCGATTCCGTCTCTTCGATATTCGACTTGCACGGTCTCCCGATAAGCGCTCGAAGACATGGTAGTGGTCCAGGTGTGGCGCAGCATCAGGCGCTTCAGGGCGATGCTCACTGCTGGCTTTTCCTGCGCTGGCTTGGATTGCATGCCTGCCCCTTTCCCCGGCAACATCGCGGCGATGCCGGCCGCGCCCACACTTTTGATCCAATCTCTGCGACTCGTCACTTGACCCTCCTTGATGCAACCAGAAGCTTCGTCCAGGGCATATCGTCTAACCGGCTGATCTGCACTCCCGGGTGCTCGTGGGTTGTGTCGTGAATGAACTCACCGCCGCCCAGATACATTCCCGTATGAGTGATCTTGGTGGGGCTGGAACCAAAGAACAACAGGTCGCCGGGCTGCAGGTCCTTGCGTTCAACAGGGATGACGCCGCTCCATGCGGCTTGTATATCCGCATCGCGCGGCATGATGATTCCGCGTTGGCGCACCAGCATCTGGGTAAATCCCGAGCAATCGAAACCCAGGCTGCTCACACCGCCCCAGGTGTAAGTAATGCCCAGAAATTTGCGCGCCAGTTGCAGCGTTTCGTCAATGGAGAGCGGGACTGTCTCGCGCCGGATATCGCCCTGTTGCACCCAGCCCGTTTGGCCATCGACAAGACGAACCTGAATCCAGCGAGCTGCTGGGTCAAGCTTGGCCGAAATCAGCTCCAGGCGCGCTTCCCAAGGCAGTTGCAGGATTGCCGCCTGCAGGGTCACATCGGGTTTGCGATAGATATTGGCCGTTAATGCGGACACGTGCACCGACCGCTCCTCGGGTGCGTATGCAGAGCCGTCGAGCGCTTTCAGATTCGAAGCAACAGCCCATCCGGTGTACCCATCCGCGGTGCGAATCTCGTACCATCCGTCGCGCTTTTCGATGGAGAGAACGCTGGTTCCATAGATAGCTTGCGAGATCACTTCGCTGTCTTCGGAAGGCTTGGCATACATATTGAGGACGGGTCTGGCCACCACGAAATCAGCGTGGGGAACCGGCATCTGCGCGCGCGCCTTGCCTTGCAATGGAATCAGGAGCGCTACGCACCATAGGCTTGCGAAAACCATTTCATGCGCCCTGCTGCCGGGTACTGCATTCCACAAGACGAGCGCCTGCGATGATACGCGTGCAACAAATTCCGAAATACTCACCATGCCCCTCCTGAAAAGCTGCGTTCATAGTTGCGTGCCGTGTTGATCTCCCGCCACAAACCTGGATTCCTCCTCATGGTTTCGCGGCCTTGACGGCTTCGCGATCCAATCCCTCGCCGCGCTTCGCCAGTCCGGGAATGCTCACCGGCAGCCTGCCGTGAATCGAGTTTTCGCCAAACAAGGCAGACGCTAGGCTGGACGCGGAACCGGCGCTGTTGGAGTACGTGCAGAGATAAGTTTGAATACCGGCCACCCCCTCCCCAATGTAAGGGTTTCCAAATGCCACCACGACTGTCTTGGCAGCATCGTCTTTCTCGATGTCGGAAAGAATCTGCGATGGGCCCATCTCCATGCCTACAGATCCTCCCGCATGGCCCTGAATGGTCCGTCTTGCTCTTGGAACAGACTCGGCAATGGCGATCACTGTTGTAGCGGCTTTCGCAGCGGCCAGCACATCGTCTGAAACAATTCGTGCATTCTCTGCGTTCACATAAAATACAGTGGCGTCGGGGATGCGATTGCGGAGCTCACGAACAAAGGCCCGCCCGCCTTCGCTGCCTCGGGCCGCATCTGCAAAAAGAACGGCTACGACGCTCTCCGCGTTTGTCGCGCTGGAAGATCGTGGGGAACGGTCGGACGAATGACGCAATGGAACAATCTTGTTGGCATCCAGGACCAGCGTTATCGCCCGGTCTGATATCTGCTGCGCGACATCCATACTCGCGGGCCGTGCAATCTCGCGAGACGCGGCAGAGAGATCGACAAAGCGGTTGTGATTGAGCCCGACTGAAGCTTTCATGCGCAGAATCTTCAACACGCTCTCGTCGATGCGCTGTTCCGAGATCTTCCCCTGTTTCACTGCGTCAAGCAATCCGTTATAGGCCCCTTCGATGTCGGCGGGGATGATGACCATGTCATCTCCAGCTTGCACCGCTTGAACAGCTTGCGCGGCTGAGATCTCCGCATCTGTGCCGCTAAAAACACTCATCAACGCGCCCATATCGAGAGCATCGGTGACAACCAGTCCGCGGAATCCCATCTGCTCTTTCAGCAGTCCGGTTATCACGCGCGAAGAAACGCTGGCAGGCCGTGTAAGATCCGGTTCGATGGCCGGAACAGTAATATGCCCGACCATGACCGAGTCAACGCCCGCGGCAATTGCGCTTCGAAAGGGAACCAACTCCACGGCGTTCAGTCGCTCCATGCTCGCATTCACGCGTGCCAGGCCGATATGCGAGTCCGTATCCGTATCGCCATGTCCTGGAAAATGTTTGACCGTCGTCAGAAGCCCGCCGCTGTGCGCGCCGTCAATATAGGCCGCGACCATCTTGCTCACCAGGGCCGGATCTTCGCCGAAAGAGCGGGTGTTGATGATCGGATTGGCTGGGTTGGAGTTGACGTCCGCAACCGGAAACCAGTTCCACTGAATGCCGATGGCGCGCGTCTCTTCTGCCGAAATTCGACCGAATTGGCGCGCAAGTTCCGGATCGCCGGTCGCGCCAAAGGCCATCGCGGCAGGGAATGGTGTCGTACCATTTAGGCGCATGGAGGGACCGCGTTCAAAATCCGCAGCAAACAGAAGCGGATACTTCGAATCCTTCTGAAGGCTATTGGTCAACTGCGCCGCTTCGAGGGGCTGGTTCTTCATCACCACTCCGCCGTCGCTCGCAACGGTAACGCCAAAGCCGCCCACATGGTACTTGCGCATCTCTTCGCGCAGTTGAAGATACTCGGGGCTTTCGACGTTGAGAAACTGCACTTGAGCCCACACCATGATCATCTGCCCGACTTTTTCTTCCGTTGTCATTTTGCGCAAAGTCGATGCGGCCCACTTTTCTCCCTTTCGATCCAGGTGAACCGGCGTCGCGGCGAAGGCGCACTGCGCAGCAAGCAGGACGATAGCCAGCACCGATTGCGGATTGAGTTTTCCTCGCTTCATTCTCGTTTGTAACTCCTGATCACTTCGGTTTGGTTTCGCTCTGATAAAGCAGGTATTTCGATCGCAGTTCTTTGAATGTCGAAAGAGCATCCTGCCAGTCTTCCGCGATGCGCCGTGGGTCTTGTCCGGCGCCAAGCGCATCCAGGGTTGCCTTGTTGCGCATCAGTCCATCCAGAGAAGATAGCTTGAACTGCGCAGGGTACAGGTGTTGCAAGGCAGAGGCAATCTCCAGCCCAAGCTCGGGCGCATCCAGGGCTTCGCGATCCGTGAGCAGAATATTGACGCCACCGCATTTCTGGTTCGCATAGATTGAAGAAGAGGGCGTGAAGGTGACCGGGACAAAACGCACTCCGTCAATCGTTCGCGCGTTCAGGTACTGTGCCAGTTGAAGGGCATCGACCCACGGCGCTCCGGCAAATTCGAAGGGCCTGTCTGTGCCGCGGCCGACAGAAATATTCGTGCCCTCGATCATCCCAATCCCTGGATAAAGTACCGCCGCGGTCATACTGCGCATATTAGGGGAGGGATTGATCCACAGCCTGCCCGTGGAGTCGTACCAATCTCCACGCATCCAGCCTTCCATGCGAATAACGGTAAGTCTCGCTCCGATAGCTCGCTCCGCGTTGAAGAGGCTCGCAAGCTCGCCGACCGTCATGCCATGACGCACCGGAGTCCTCCAGTAGCTGACAAAAGACTCGCGTCCCGGATCCGCGATAGGACCTTGCAGAACAGCGCCTCCAAGAGGATTGGGCCGGTCGAGGACGACGATCTCTTTCCCAGATGCTGCCGCCGCTTCCAAAAAATATCCTAGCGTGCTCTCGTAAGTGTAGAAGCGCACGCCAATGTCCTGAATGTCATACACAAGCAGATCGAGACCGGCGAGTTGCTCCGCAGTGGGACGGCGCTTGGCGTCCGAATCTCCGTAGACGCTATAAATGGGCGTGCCAGTAGTGGCGTCCTTTGAGTTGGCGATATCGGTCGTGTCGAGAATACCTGCCGCGCCATGCTCGGGACTGAAGATAGCCGCCAACGTGATCCCAGGAACATGAGCGAGCAGATCGGCGGTTCGCTGACCATGCGCATCCAGAGCGGTCTGGTTGGTGATCAATCCAACCCGTACAGGGTGGGTCGGGTTGGGATGGAGTTCGCGAAAGTCATGCAACTCAAGCATGTCGATTCCGGTTTTGACCGAGCCGTTTCTTGCGGTCAATCGCCGTTCGGCCATCTCCGACTCATTGTAGCCCGTAATGCGCGCCATGCGTAGTTTCTCGACTTCGCTCGGACTAAGTGCAAGCGACTGCACCACGGCTGTCGCCAGGCTGTTTCGCAAAGAGACGACCGAGCCGTGGCCGTTGGGATGGACACGGTTGGTCAGGATGATGATGTAAGTGTTTGTGACCGGATCGATCCACAGCGACGTGCCGGTAAACCCAGTGTGTCCGTAAGATCCAACGGGTAGCAAATCACCGCGATTGCTTGCGAACGGAGAGTCGATATCCCAGCCCAATCCGCGCAGGTTCGGCGCTGTAGCCGGTTGTTGCGGCGTGGTCATCTTCTCGATTGCAGAACGGCTCAGAACCTTATTACCACTAAGCATCTCCTGCGCGAATTTCGCCAGATCGTTCGCGGTGGAGAAGAGGCCGGCATCTCCTGCCACGCCGCCCATGCGCCGCGCAGTCGGGTCGTGAACAACGCCGCGCAGCATCTTTCCCTGTTCGTCGTATTGTGTCGGCGCGATGCGCGGATTCCAATCGGCGGGTGGCAAGAAACGCGTATCGCTCATGCCCAACGGCGCGAATATCGTTGTTTGGGAGTACTCGTTCAGAGGCATCCCCGATATTTTCTCGACGAGAAATCCAAGCGTCACGAAGTTGATATCGCTGTATTCAAAGTGCGTGCCCGGTGGATGGGCAGGCTTCTCTCGCATCGCCATCGCAAAGGCCGCATCCCGTCCTTGCCAGGAATCCTTCAAGTCGAGATCGGGGCGCAGGCCTGAATAATGGGTGAGCAGCTCCCTTACTGTAATCTCCGCCTTCCCGTTTTGTGCGAACTCGGGCAGATATTCTGCCACCGGTGCGTTGAGGCGCACGCGGCCTTGTTCCACAAGCTTCATGACGGATGTAGCGGTGGCGATGCACTTCGTGAGCGAAGCCAGATCGAACACAGTATCCGCGGTCATCGCTTCGCGGGTTGGCTCCAGTGAGCGCATTCCGTAAGCCTTGCGATAGACTACGTGACCGTCGTGTCCGATCAGTACGACTCCGCCGGGTATGTTCTTGTCGGAGATCGCCTCTTCCATGATTGCGTCCACCGCAGCGAAACTGGGCCTTCGCGCCTCCGCTCCGGTTGAAGCCGATCCAGATTGTGCGAGCAGGGAACTGCCCCCAATGGCCGCGACCAGCAAGGCGCTTAGAGACAGTCGCCGCAGACCTGACCGCATTGTTTTTGAAATCGCCAAGATATCAGCCCTCAATCGCCTTGCGAACATTGCCCTTCGATTTCTGCAATCGTTCGATGGCTTCTGGTTTTGTGACATTGGATTTGAGCATCACCAAGGCCATCGGCACGCTCATGTCGGCATTTTCCAGCACCTGCGAGGCAACATTCTGACTCACACCTGTCAAAGATTCAAGGATGACGATCCCTCGCTTGAGCAGCTTCTTGTTTGTCAAATGGAGATTCACCATCAAATTGCTGTAGACATAGCCCATTCTCGCCATTGCGCCTGTTGTCAGCATGTTGCAGATCTGTTTTTGCGCGGTTCCCGCCTTCAATCGCGACGACCCCGTGAGTACTTCGGGACCGACCTCCACTTCAATCGGGATGTCTGCCACACTGCCCAGTGCGGAATCCCGGTTACACGCTACAGCTACGGTTACCGCACCTCTGCTGCGCGCATACTCAAGCGCGCTGATCGTATAGGGAGTGCAACCGCTCGCCGCAAGGCCCACGACAACATCGAGACTGGTCGGATTCTTTCCCTCCATGTCGCTCCGTCCCAACTCCGCGGAGTCCTCGCTGCCCTCGGCGGACTGTGTCAACGCCATGTCCCCTCCGGCTATGAGGTACTGAACCATATCCGGACTCGTATTAAACGTGGGAGGACACTCTGATGCATCCAGAGCGCCAATGCGTCCGCTCGTGCCTGAACCGACATAGATAAGGCGTCCGCCATTGGCAAGGCAATTGGCAATGATATCGACAGTCTTCGCAACTGCGGGCAACACTCGCTTGATGGCGCGCGGAACCGCGGCGTCTTCGCGATTCATTGCTTCAACTACTTCGAGGGCTGTCATCGTATCGAGACTCTCTGTCGCTCGATTGCGCCGCTCTGTCGTTAACTCACGAGATTTCATTTCTACACCTCAACTCTATACCTCAGAATGATGAGTCCAATCGGTTGCGTGGAATCAAAAGGCTTGCTGCGTAACCTACCAGAAAAGTTGTCACGCTGCCCAGCACAACGTACCAGGTGAATGGAATTCCAGTCCCCAGCCACAAATAAAGATTCAAGGCGAATCCACAGGTCATGCCGAGCATGGCTCCGCGTTGCGATGCCGTGCGGGTCAGGACTCCAAGAAGAAAGGCTCCGAGCAGCGCTCCGTAAGCGACAGAAGCAATCGACAGGCCCATTTCCAGAACCTTTCCTCCATGGCGGGCTAGAAGAGCCAGGAAGAACAACAGGCATGCCCAGCCAACCATAGCCAGGCGCGAGAGTTGAATGCGGCGCTTCTCCGACGAACCCGGACGGAAGCGCACATACATATCGACGATCGTCGTCGAAGAGAGCGCATTCAAGGCCGCACTCAAATTGGACATGGCTGCAGCAAGGATCGCCGCGATCAACAGGCCGCTGACAATGTGCGGCATGTAACCGACGACGAAGATAGGGAAAATTGTGTCCGTGCGTGTAAACGCAACCGCGGGCGGATTAAGTTGAAAGAAAACATAGAGCATCGCCCCGATCAGAAGAAATAAAGAGAACTGAAACAGAATGGCTACGCCGCTCAGCAGCAGCGCCGCCTGCGACTGCCGCTGGCTGCGCGCCGAAAGCAGTCTCTGCACGATCAGCTGATCCGTTCCGTGACTCGCGGTGGTCAGAAATGCGCCTCCTATGACTCCCGACCACAAGGTGTAAGTCGAATGGAAGTTAAAGGAAAGATCGAAGACGCGAAACTTGGATGCCTGCCCGGCGACGGCGTGTACGGTATTCCAACCTCCGGGCACCATGTGCAGGATAGTAAAGAGCCCTACGATTGTTCCGGCGATGTAAATGGTTTGCTGCACCACATCGGTCCATATTGCAGCGGTCATGCCGCCTTCAAAGGTATAGATCAGCGTGAGTATGGTCACGATGCCAATAGCGCAAACGTCGCGTTGGAAATCCGTCAGGGCCGTGAGCAAGCCGCCCATCGCCACACGCACGACGATCGCCACCGCAAAGACCCTTACGCCTTCTGCCGCGGCGCGCGTAAGCAGGAAGATGCCCGCGGTCAGCGCATGCATGCGCTTCCCGAAGCGGCGTTCCATAAGCTGATACGCGGTCACCAGTTCTCCGCGGAAGTAATGTGGGATAAACACAAAGCTGACTACGGTGCGGCCGATCAAATATCCAATCACCAGTTGCAGAAAGCGGAAGTCCTTGTCGTAGGCCATTCCGGGGACGCTGATGACGGTTAGTGTGCTGGTTTCCGCAGCCACGATGGAGAGAGAGATCGCCCACCACGGAATGGTGTTCCCGGCGAGGAAATAGCTCTTCATCGTTCTTTGTTTACGGCGAAAGCTCAGGCCGAAGAGTGTAACTCCGGCCAGGTAAGCAACGATAACTACAAGATCCAGCGCGTTCAAACCCATCGAGCATTTTCCTCTGACGATCTCATTTTCGAACCCGGAAGGTGAGGCACCGCGAGGCTACATGCTCCGATAGATCGCAGTTCGGTTTCTGTCTGTCTTCAATGAGGTGAGAGGGAGCGCCCCGCGGTTCCATCCCGTCTGTGCCCTCAAGAAAGGACGAAGACGGATCACCGCAGGGCGCCACCCGGTTAGAGAGTAAACCGGCTGCGTTAGAAGGTAAATCTGCCGGCAAACTGCATGATGCGCATGTCACGATATCCCGTGACCTCGCCAAAAGTTGAAGAAGTTGCAGTTGTTCCAATGGAATTGACGTTCACGTGGTTGATCGCGTTGAATGCTTCGGCGCGGAACTGGAAGACGACGTTCCCCGCGATCCTGAAGTTCCGGTGTATGCCAAGATCGAGCCGGTTGAACCCAGGTCCCTGCACCGTTCCGCGCTTGGCTGTGCCCGGAGTCGGGCTGTTGGCCGCCCCTGCGGCAAAGGCGCCACTGTAGAACCAGGGCGAGTTTGGCGACTCGTATTGCGCATTGTGAAGCTTCGTCGTATTCCCCGCCGAGTTTGGATTGCCGATCTGGTTAACGCGCAAGCTGGTAGACGTGGGTCCGCTAATATGAAGGCCCGCGTTGTCGCTCACTTCGCCGCCGTTCACCTGGCCGTTGTAAATGCTGGCCAAGCCGTCTATGTTGTAGTGAACCACGCTTCCTGCACTGGCTGAGATGGTCGAAGGCAGTCCTGAATCGATCGCATACACAAATGTTCCTTCCCATCCGCCCAGCAACCGTCCCGTCAAATCCTTCTGGTCGCGGAACCATGGCTCTTCAAAAACACCGTCGAAGTTGAAGACCTTGTTCCGGTCCAGCGAAGCCCGGCCGTAATCGCCGTTGATGTTGTAAATGTTCTGGATGAACCCGGAGTAATCCGACGGATTGTTGGTAAGGTCGCGTGACCAGGTCACATTGGCATCGATGTAGGTGGCTCCCGAGAAGCGCTTGGTCACCTTGGCCTGCAGCGAGTTGTAGTTCGATGTGAACATGGTGCGCAGAGTGTCGATCGCACCGTACCCAAGATACGGTTCAATCTGGTTGAGCACACGGGTGCAGGTGGAGCTGATCATGGCCGGTACGCCGTTGATCTTGCAGCCGGAGCTGACAGTTGTCGGATTTACCAGGTAGCTGCCGCCGCTGTTCGCGTTGCCCAGCCACGCGCCCGGCAGCGGCTCGTCGATATTCATGGCGCCCATCAGGTGGTTGCCGTGATCGCCAAAATATCCCACGTCCATCATGAATTTCGGCGTAAATTCATGCTGCAAGTCAAGGGAGTATTGTTGCACGTACGGCGTTTGAAAGGTGAGTGGCACCGCTTGGATGCGTCCAGGCGTGGTGGAAAGTCCCGTCGTTGCGCCGCCCGCGGGGCTGTCGAACACCGCCTCGCCCACCGAGTAGGTTGCCACGGCCGGAGGATTGTCGAAAACAGTTGTTTCGTAGTAGCTCACCTCGGCGTTGTCGAACGACCAGCCGTAGCCGCCACGAAGCACGGTCTTGCCAGTCCCGAAGAGATCGTACGCAAACCCTGCGCGGGGGGCGAAGTTCTTCTTCTCCGCTTTGCCCACCTTGTTCCCGTAAGGCGAGGCTTGGTTGTTGTTGGCCGGCGATGGGCCGTTGAAGATCATCCCGTTGATGTAGTTGATACCCGAGAAATCCGCGCTCAGGTTCGGCGTAGTAGACATGCCCACATTGCTGCCCGCCTGGCTACAGGTGCCCGTGAAGCACATAAGCCCGTTTGCGCCGATGGTCGGCGCGCCTGCAGCGGTGTACGTGTCGGGATCGAAGTTGCTCAGCAATCCGTTCGCATCCCACGGTTGGCCGTAATAGCCGTAGCGCACGCCCAGATTCAGCGAGAGGCGCGGCTTCGCCTTCCAGTTGTCCTGAATGTAACCTTCGTACAATGCAAACTTCATGTCCGTGACAGGGTCCTTCGAGAGCTGGCTGAACCCGTTGTTGGCGTTGCCCGTAAGAAAGTTGGCGAACCCCTGCGCTTCGTTTGCGCCGTTGTCGGTGTTGAGTGGGACACACCCCGGTGTCGGCGCTGCTGGTGGGGTGGGGCATGCGTAGAGGGCGTCGCTGCTGAAGCCAAAGGAGCCCTGCGTGCCGGTGGTGTTGTTCTCGAGCTTCTGGTAGTGGTTGTACGATGCGCCGACGATCAGTGTGTGCGTACGCAGCGTCTTTGTTAGGTCGGCAAACGCCTGGTGGTTCGTGCCGTGATCGGTATAGGCCACGCTGCCGCTCAGCGCGCTCATGCCGGCGATTGAAAGATTCGGAATCAATCCCACAGTATCCGCAAACGGCAGTGGTGGCGTCACGTCAGACGACTTGCTGGATGACAGGAACCCCGACGGGGTGCTGACGATGTTGCCGTTCGAGTATGCGTAGCCCACGTTCAGCAGCATCGTCGGGCTGAATACATACGTTACGTGCGCAAGGTGCTGCGTTCCGGGGTTGACGACCGTGGTGGTGTTCGCGCCGGCGATATACACCGTAGTGAACTGGCCTTGGGGAAGAGTCTCGGGGAACGTGTCGTGCAACAAGCGGTAGAACACGCTGAGATTCTGGCCGAACTGCTGATCGATACGCACCACGGAATCGGCGTTGTTGAAGAGGTCCTTGAAGTTGGTGTAAATGGTGTGCGGGTCCTGGTTATGCGCAAGGTTGAAGGCCACATCCGGGACCGGCACCTTGGAAAACACGTCCTTCATGTACGCCTGCGCAGTCGGTGAAAGACCCGACGTAACGGAGGTTCCCGCCGCCGTACATGTATTGACCTGCTTAGCGGCATTGTTTGTGTATGCGGTACAAACAGTGATCGGACCGGTGGTCCAGGTGCCAGCGCCAGGCTGGCCCGCCGGAATCTGATAGCCGGACTGTGAGAAGTCGCCCGCGCGCTCCGATGCCTGCGGCACCAGAGCTGTTGCGGCCGACAGGTCTTCGACAATGCGCTGGAACTCTTCCGAGATAAAGAAGAAGGTCTTGTCCTTGCCGTTGTAGACCTTGGGAATGATTACCGGAGCACCGGCCGAGAAGCCGAATACGTTGTAACGGTAAATAGGAGTCGTGAACCCCGCCGCCGCTCCTCCCAGAGCACCGTTCGCACGGGAATTGGCGTCGAAATAGTTGTTGCGCGCATACTCGTAAGCGCTTCCATGAAGCTGGTTGGTGCCCGACTTGGTCACCACGTCGATCTGTCCCGATGCGTTGCGGCCGAATTGTGCGCTGTATTGGCCGCGCAGCGTCTTGAATTCAGCAATCGCGTCCGGACTGGGATACGTATAAAGCGTCAGGTTCGCCCCGCGGTCCACGTTGTCGGCACCGTCGATCGTCCACCCGTTCGATGTGTTGCGGCCGCCGTTCACGGAGAACGACACCGTGCTGGACGCGCCACTCAGGCCGGCAGGGCCGCGCGTCAGGTCGTCTGTTGCGCCGCCGTATACAACACCCGGCTGCAGGTTCATCAGCGTTTCGTAATTACGCGTAACCAGCGGCATTTCGTTCATCTGCTCGCTGTTGATCAGGCCCGCCGAAGTTGCGTCCTCCCGATCGAGTTGAGCTTCGGCGGCAGTGACCGTCACCACTTCACTGACGGCGCCTGGCACCAGCGCGCGGTCAACGGTGAGCGCATCCGCGGCGTGCAGCACCAGACCTGAAACCACCTCAGTCTTGAAGTGCGCATCCGCAAAGGTCACTTTGTAGTTGCCCAACGGCAGCGCTTCCGCCGTGTAAAAGCCCTTCGAGTTCGTCTTGAGAACGCGAATATCTTCACCGCGGTCGGTGTTCGTGATCGTCACGGTTGCGCCCAGGATCACGGCCCTGGTCGCATCGGTCACGGTTCCGCTGATGCTGCCCGAAACGCTGTTCTGTGCGGTCGCGTAACTGACGGTCATCGCCAACCCTATTGCGGTCAAAAGGGCAATCGTGCATTTTTGAACAGTATGCATCATGTTGGTCTATTGCCTCCGAGTGTTTTCTGATTCTTCGGACTTGGAGCGCTTCATGCTGGATCTTCAGTGCACCGGTGACGCGAACGTCCCGGCTCGGTCTCTTTCCAGCCTGATATTGCCCTGATGCCCGTTGAGGTTTGAGATCGGCGCTCCACCCCGCAAAGCTGACGTCTTATGCTTTGAAAAGAATGAAACCCCAACCCCCCGCTTGATAGGAGAAGTGCGGACCTGGAACAGCTCCGGACCACCCATATAACCCTGAAAACAGTTGCAACCTGCTGAAATAAAGAGGAATAAGTAAAACAACCTGCAGCGAATGGGAGGATTAAAAGGATGGCTCGCACAGCCTCGTTGGGCATCCGTTCCCTTGGCAGCGCCGGTTTACCCTGCGCTTCGAGTGGAATGGACTTTCGCTTAGCTGATCCAGTCATCTATATGACTGGATGACACCGTATATCCAGTTCGAGCGGGATGTCAATGAAGATTTTCAAGAAATCTTAATACCTCTGAAACTTGCCGGTCTGTCGGCCCGCCGGGATGCGTCGAGCGTTCTCACCCGGCGGCGTCCGACGATCCGTCCATCTTCCCGATTTCCTTCGGCCTGCCTGCCTCAAAATCGATCTGCGGAACGCAATCCGCCGCGCGATGGTTTAATCTCTCATCACCCATGAGTCAGCCTTCCCTCGAACTCAACCGAACCGCGCCGGCCGATCTGCCTCGTGTTTTGGGCGTCAGTCAGGCAACCGCCATCGTTGTCGGCACCATCATCGGCAGCGGCATTTTTCTGGTGCCCCGCGAGATGATGCAGGATGTCGGCGCCTCGTGGCTGGTCTACCTGGCATGGATCGTTGGCGGCCTGCTCTCGCTCTTCGGCGCCATGACCTACGCCGAATTGGGCGCCATGCTGCCCTATGCCGGGGGCGAATACGTCTACCTGCGCGGCGCCTACGGCGATATTCCGGCCTTCCTCTATGTGTGGACCTGGTTTGCAGTCGCCAAGCCGGCTTCCATTGCCGCCATAACTGTCGGTCTGGCGCGCACGCTGGAGTTCTTTCCCGCCTTTCATAGTCTCGGCACGCAGGCCGTGGCCGGCCCGGTCCCGCTGCTCTGGTCGCAGATCTTCGCCATCGCCGTCACCTTTTTCATCACCGGCCTCAACTGCCTGGGAATCAAGAAAGCGGGCGATTTCCAACTCGTCTTCACAGTGCTGAAGGGGGTTCTGATTCTCATTGTGGCCGGGCTCTGTTTCGCTTCCGTCTCCGGCTCCTTCAGCAACTTCACCACCACGGCTCCCCATGCCGTGGGCGGCTTCAGCGGCTTCATGCTGGCGGTGATCGCGACGCTCTGGGCTTACGACGGCTGGAACGACCTCACCATGGTGGCCGGCGAAGTGCGCCGTCCCGGACGCAGCCTGCCCATTGCCCTGATCGGCGGACTGTTCATCGTCGGAGTGCTCTTCATGTCCACCAACGCCGCCATCCAATACATTCTTCCCGCTGCGCAGATTGCCGGCAGCGAACGGCCCGCAGTTTTGGCGCTCTCGGTCGTGGCCGGGCCCGGCGGAGCAGGCTTTGTGGCGGCGGCCATGGCCCTCAGCATCTTTGTCTCCCTCAACGGAACGGTCATGTCGGGTGCGCGCATTCCCTATGCCGCCGCCCGCGACCGGCTCTTTTTCCGGAGCTTTGCGCACATCGACGCCCGCTTCCAGTCCCCATCGACTGCGCTGCTGGTTCAGGGAGGCCTTTCGACTGTCCTGCTCTTGTTCCTCAACCGCTTTCAGCAGTTCTTCGAACTGGCGGTCTTTGCCGAGTGGCTTTTTTACATGCTCGCCGCCTCCACCGTCTTCGTCTATCGCCGCCAGCGCCCCGATGCGCCGCGTCCTTACAAGGTGTGGGGATACCCGGTCCTGCCCGCGGTTTTTGTCCTTTGCGCCGGCGTCGTACTGGTGTCGAGTTTCGCCGGCAACCTGAAAGGATCGCTGCTGGGCACAGGGCTGATCCTGCTCGGAGTCCCTGTGTTATGGTTGGTGCGACGCCGCTACGGAACGTCCGTCCCGATGGACGAGAGCCACCCTTCCTGAGCGCGGAGCTTACGCTATGACTAGGATGCAGCGACCATGCACGTACGACGGAACCTTCCAACAAGCGCAACCGTGCGCCTCGACGGCATCTGACTTCACCGGCAAAGAACGGGATACCGAATCCGGCAACGACTACTTCGGCGAGCGCTATTATGCGTCATCAATGGGCCGGTTTATGTCGCCTGATCCATCGGGCTTGATGTTTGCCGATCAGACCAACCCGCAAAGTTTTAATCTGTACAGCTTTGCACTCAATAATCCGCTGAAGTTTACTGATCCAAATGGCCTCTATTGTTACTACGGAAGCACCGATGCCGATGTCGGGGATGCGTCACAATATGACTTCCACTCATCGCAATCCGAATGTACGGCGGTAGATGAAAATGGCAACCAAGGACAATGGATCGATGATCCCAGCGCCACTGTTACGGTGAATGGCGATGACGGTAGCGGTTCGATTGATGTATCAAATGTTGGCTTCGACGGGACAATGGAACTGGTCGATCTACAGCACTTTGATTTCTCAGGCGGAAAAACCCCACCGACTGATCCCTGCTCAAGTCGAAACGGACGCCCCTATGGGCCAGGGCATCCGGCCCGTGACTACCACCTACCGGCAAATGGAACACCTATTCCTGCGCCAGAAGATGGCTCGGTAACAGGTGGGCGCAGCAACGCTACGCACATTCCCGGTCCCTACAACTACTCGCAAAGGGCTCCTGCTGGCTCAACGAACTACACCGATTTCTCGGGAGATAGTGGATTTATCATCCGATACGTCCGCACGCATCCTGCTGTTCCATTCAATTCGCCCGTTGATCAGGGGCAGACCATAGCGGTGTCCGATATGTCTGGACGCACCACTGCTCCTCATACACACGTTCAAGCCACAAACCCAAGCGGACAAACTGTTGATCCAAATACCTACTTCTCGGGGTGCCACTGATGAAGTATCTTTGCTCTGTTCTCGCTGCAGTGCTTCTCCTGTGCGGAGTTGGCTTAGCGGTCGGTCAAGACGAAAAACGCTCCACGCCGCTCACTGCAGAAGAGGTTGGCGTACAGATTGTCGATGCTCTCAAGAGCCGTAACGTCACAACATTACTGGGGTTTATTTCAGAAACTGGAATTTCCGTCGGTACCGACGGGCCAACAATTCCAGCGCCGGTTTTCGGCAGGCTGCTTCGGCAAAAGCGTGGTGTGTACTGTGATCTCATGGATGGGCTGTGCAATCATAACGCAGCCAAAAGCACGGAGGACAATTCGCTTCGGGCATTGCTTCTCCGACAGCCATTCAAACTTAGCCTTCACTCAATGCAGGGCGTATCCAAACCAGCCGTAGTAGTGGACGTTCAGAAAGAAGCAAATCCGCACGAAATTCTATTCAGCCTCGTCCTCGTAAAGGAGAAGGACAACTGGAAGCTTGTGAACATCGATTACGTTTGATCCTTTGGCTGCTGATTGGGAATCCACGCTTATGATGCTGACCACAATTTGTGCAATCCGCAGCCTTTTTCAATCACGCTCTACCGGCAAAGAACGGGATGCTTCGACGACTTACGACTACACCAGAGAGAGCTGTGGTTTCATGAAACACCTATCGCTTTTCCTTTGTCTAGCCCTGCTCAGCATCACAACGATCGCCGCGGCTCAACCAAAGCAGAACGACGCGCTGCAATCATCCACGCAGATGGTCGTGGTGACCACAGCCGATTGGAGCGCCGTGGAAGGCGTATTGATGCGCTATGAACGCGCGCGGGCCGGCAAGCGATGGAAGCAGCTAGGCGATCCCGTCACGGTTGTCGTGGGTAACAAGGGCATGGGATGGGGCGTGGGCGCATTGCCCATAGATAACTCGCGCAATCGGCTTGATCCGGTGAAGAAAGAGGGCGACGGTAAGTCTCCGGCCGGGGCCTTCGCGCTGAGCACCGCGTTTGGTTATGCTCCGCAAGCCGCGCCTGCCTGGAAGATGCCTTACATCGCCCTGACGCCGTCGGTGGAGTGCGTGGACGACAGCGCTTCGCGGTTCTACAACCGCGTCCTCGACCGCAGCACGGTCGCGCCTGACTGGCACAGTTCCGAGCAGATGCGGCGCAGCGATGATGCATACCGCGTGGGGCTGGTCGTGGCGCACAATGATCCTCCAGCACCCGGCGGCGGCTCCTGCATCTTCCTGCATATCTGGTCCGGACGCGGGCAGGGCACGGCCGGCTGCACGGCCATGCAGCGGGAGCATCTTGAGACCATCCTCGCCTGGCTCGACCCGGCCAGAAGCCCCATGCTGGTGCAGCTTCCGCTTGCTCAGTATAAAAAGCTGAGAAGGCACTGGCATCTGCCCAAGCTGCCGAAGCCTTCTTGTACCGAAGCCGCATGATTTCGTAATTCGGCCTCGAAGTTTGGGTGCCCCATCCTTTCCCGCGCATTTTGCGGGAAAGGGTGGGAAAGCAATCACGCCAATTGATTGCCGGATCAATAGGTATCGCTGACCTGAAGTGGCTTTTCCCTCAAGGAAAGCCACCTTTCGAAGCTCTAAAAAAGCCAGGTGAATTGTGGAACCGCTCTAATTCCCCGCAGCCCACGCCGTCACGACAGCCTTGGCGAGTTTAGCCATCAGCACTTCGGCCTGGTTATCGGCGGTCCAACTGGTGTCGGCATTGTCGTGCGTGAAGGCGGAAATCACGATGGTCCCGTGCTTCGTGAAGACCGCGCCCACATCGTTGCGAACCTGGTTCAGAGCGCCGCTCTTGTTGGCAATGTTCGTGATCCCTTTCGGCGCATCCGCGCCTTCCAGATAGCGCGGAATGCCGTCGCGGTAGAACTGAACCTCCAGCATATGCAGCGCGGCTGCGCACAGCCCCTGGTCGGTGGGAATCGCGGCGGGAGCTCCGGTTACCGCAGCCGTGCTGGCAGGCGCTGGTCCCAGGTTGCAGGTTGCAAAGCGCTCCATCAACCCGGCCATCTCGCGCGCCGTGGTCTTGCCCAGTCCGAACTGCTTCTGGTCGGCGGGCATGGGCCCCTCCGCGGGTTGCATGATCTTCTTGTAGAGCCAGGTGTTCTTCATCCCGAGCGAAGCCATGCGGTCGTCCACGTTCTGGATTCCCACGTGGTCCATCGACAGGTTGGCTGCGGCGTTGTCGCTGAGGGCGATCATCAGCGTCAGCGCGTCCTTGAACGTGATGGTAGCCGGGGTGTCGTAGAACAGCAGCACGCCCGCACCCGAAACCTGGTCTTCGTGGCGCACGGTGA
>Ga0181517_10002306_pt1 | contig 19670 bp, 15 predicted proteins | sample PEATcosm2014_Bin_31_FD_119748 | JGI IMG/M metagenome (GOLD analysis project Ga0181517, IMG submission 119748) | Peatland microbial communities from MTU Mesocosm Facility, Houghton, MI, USA - PEATcosm2014_Bin01_30_metaG | ecosystem: Environmental > Terrestrial > Soil > Wetlands > Peat | place... | reverse complement strand
GCGACGAAGTCCTGCTGCAAATGGCGGGCGCGCTCAGCGGGCTCACGCTCGACGAAGCGCGCTACGCGTTGCGCCGCGCGCTCGCCACCGGCCGGCGTCTCGGCCCCGAATCCATGCCGGCGCTGCTCGAGGAGAAGCGGCTGCTGGTCAACCGCAGCGGCTTCATCGAATACATCGCGGATGTCACCAGGCTCGACGCGATCGGCGGCCTCGATTACCTCAAGAAGTGGCTGCTGGAGCGCCGCAAGCTGTTTCAAATGCGCGAGAGCCTGAGCAATGACATCGTGCCCAAGGGAATCCTCATGATGGGCATTCCGGGCTGCGGCAAGAGTCTCTCCGTCAAAGCCATCGCCTCCTGTTTCGAACTTCCGCTCTACAGAATTGACATGATCGAGGTCTTTTCCGGGCGCCACGGCAAGCCGGAAGGTGTGTTCGTGCAGGCCTGCCGGATGATGGAGGACCTGGCGCCGGCCGTGCTCTGGTTCGACGAGATCGAGATGGGCGTCACCGCGACCGAGTCCAGCGGCGAACAGGGCAGAATCTTCGCGTTCTTCCTGACCTGGATGCAGGAGAAGACCCGCGGCCTTTTCGTCGCCGCCACGGCCAACCGCATCGACCTGCTGCCCGCCGAAATGATTCGAAAAGGCCGTTTCGACGAGGTGTTCTTCGTGGACCTGCCGCTCGATGACGAACGGATCGAGATCTTCAAGATTCATCTCATCCGGCGCGGCGTGGATGCGGCCCGGTTCAACCTCGATGAATTGACTCAGTTCACGATTGGCTGGTCCGGCGCCGAGATCGAGCAGTGCGTGGTATCGGCCATGACCAAGGCGCGTCTCGAAGACCGCGAGTTGACCGCCGACGATCTGATCGGCGTTGCTGCCCGCCTGGTCCCGCTGTCGCGCACCATGCGAGAGCAGATCGATCACATCTCCCGCTGGGCCTTCGAGCGCGCCGTCAGAGCCTCCCCGCGGCGAGTGGTGTAACGCGCCGGCGACCCGCCTTCCCCCACCGCCATATCAGCCTGACGCATGAGGTCCATAAAAAGAAGCAATCGCAAATCGGCGTGAAACGCTTGCCGAAACGGCACCGCATCATCCATACTCAACCCAATACGAGATTGGTTAGCCAGTCTCCAGGAGAACTTGAGGAGGGGAATCTGGCGGTGCTTTCGTTGTCGATCATTGCTCCTTCGCGAAAGCCGGCGTCTGACTGACCCAACCCGCCGATCGTCTAACTACCATGACAAAATACAAACTCGAATACATCTGGCTTGACGGCAAACGTCCCGTTCCCGGCCTGCGCGGCAAGAGTCTGCTCAAGGCATTTGAGTGTCCACCCACGCTTGCCGATCTGCCCAACTGGGGTTTTGACGGCAGTTCGACCATGCAGGCCGAGGGTAGAAGCTCCGACTGCGTGCTAAAGCCCGTGGCTCTCTATCCGGATGGAGGCCGCAAGGACGCTTATATCGTTCTTAGCGAAGTCTTGCACCCTGACGGTACGCCGCACTCCACCAACGCTCGCGCGACGATTGAGGATGACCCTGACCTGTGGATCGGTCTGGAGCAGGAATACTTTCTCTTTCAGGACGGGCGTCCTCTCGGCTTCCCGCAAAACGGCCACCCTCTTACTCCCCAAGGCCCCTATTACTGCGGTGTTGGCTATAAGTACATGGGCAGCCTGGCCCGTCAGATCGTCGAGGAACACTGGGACCTCTGTCTGAACGCCGGCATCAATCATGAAGGCATCAACGCCGAAGTCGCTAAGGGTCAGTGGGAATTCCAGATCTTCGCCAAGGGCTCTAGGAAAGCCGCTGATGACACCTGGACCTCGCGCTACTTGCTGATGCGCCTCTGTGAGAAATACGAGGTGGACGTTGAATTACATTGCAAGCCCATCAAGGGCGACTGGAACGGGTCTGGCATGCACTGCAACTTCTCGTCTAAATACCTCCGCGAAGTCGGTGGCAAAGAGTACTTTGAAGCACTCATGAAGGCGTTCTCCGACAACGTGTCTGAGCACATCGCTGTCTATGGCCCGGATAACCATCTGCGCTTGACCGGCCTGCACGAGACGCAAGCCATTGACAAGTTCAGCTACGGTCTCTCCGATCGCGGCGCTTCGATCCGAATGCCGGTTAACTTCGTCAAGAACGGTTACAAGGGGTATCTGGAAGATCGCCGCCCGAACTCCGAAGGCGATCCCTACCAGATCGTTTCACGCATTCTGAAGACGATCAATAGCGTCCCCAAGCCTGGATACGACTCCATGGAGCTTCGCCGGGCATCCTGAGTTCAGGACACGGTCCAGGGGTCGAGGACCTGTATGCCGCAGCGATCGAAGTCGGCGGTGTTGCGGGTCGCCACAGCCGCGCGATGGGATCGCGCAATAGCTGCGATCATGGCATCAAACTGCGAGATGGGACGTCCCGCCGTGTCTCGCGACGCCACAATGCCGGCGAACATGCGCGCCGCGTCCTCATCGAAAGGCAGGATCCGGCCTTCAAACTCCTCGGCAAACATCTTTTCGACGGCCACCCGTAACCGCGTTTGGCGCTTGCCGCGCGGCAAGGTCTCGACGCCGTACAGAACCTCCGCCAACGTGATCGTCGTCGTAAACACGGCCGAGGGCGACTGGGCGGCGAGCCAGCGCAGGACGGTATCGGAGGGAACGGGCTTGAGCGCTTCCGAGAGGACGTTCGTGTCGAGTATGATCACGTGGCGATCGGCGGTGGACGGCGGACAGCCTGGCGGGGCGGCACCGCGAGTTCCACGCCGCCAAGAGGCTCGATGTGCCGCCGGATCGATTCGGCGAGATTGAGGCGGGGGATGCGTTTCGCCCTGACGCCGCTCTTTAGGATTTCACGCGCCTCCTCTTCCATAGACCTGCCATGATCGGCCGCGCGTAGGCGCAGTTTCGCCTTGACCCTGTCGTCGAGGCGCCGTATCGTAATGCTCGCCATGAATCAATGATATCACTGCAATCACTCCGCCGCGCACGCGTCGCGACGCCCCCAGTTCACAGTCGCTCAATCGTCAACGGAAAGTGGGGCAGGAGCTTCCGCCTGCCAACCCCACCCGGCTTCACAGCCGCTCGAGTGTTGACGGATCGTCTTCGCCGTTGCAGTACTTCTTCAACGCGTCCCTAAAGATCTGGTCGTCAGACGTCGCATGAGCGAATAAGGTCATCGAAGATCGAAACTTCAGATCGTCGGGATAGCCGAAGATCTCTTCGATGGAGCGGCCCTCAACCTGATTCACCAGCCGGCAACACTCCCTGAGTCGAGCCCCGAGAATTGGGTGGTCCAGGTAGGCCTTGGCTTCCTCCAAGGAAGCAATCGCAAACTTCCGCGCCAGTGGACTGTAGCCCAGGCCCTGAATCTGCGGGAATATGAACCACATCCAATGCGACCTTTTTCTGCCCGCCCGCAGTTCGGAGCATACCTGCGCGTAGACGGGAGCCTGCGCGTCCAGGAAACGTCGCAAACTGTACGAATCCTTGTCGCCGGTTACGGTCATCGCTTCTGTCGTCCTGACGCGCTCAAAACTCCCTGCTTCAGCATAGCCGACATCCCGAGCTACAATGGTTCTATGGGATGCACCCCTTCCATATCCCGGCCGGGACTCTTCGGTTCCGACTAGCGCCCTGCCCGCTCCGCGGCGCGCGCCTTCCTTCTTGAGACGCGCAACTCAGCAGACCACAAACAATTTGAGCAGGAGGCAAGTCATGGGCAAGACCTTGGATCAGGTGCGTCCCGATCTTCCAATCGTCAATGGGCCGCTGCCCGGGCCGCGCGCGCGCGCTGTCATCGAGCGCGACCGCCAGGTGGTGTCGCCGTCCTACACGCGTGCGTATCCGCTGGTGGCGGAGCGCGGCGAAGGCGCCCTCGTCGAGGATGTGGATGGGAACCGCTTTCTGGATTTCAACGCCGGCATCGCCGTAGTGGCCACCGGCCACTGCCATCCGCGGGTGGTCAAGGCGGTGCAAGAGCAGGCTGCCCGGCTGATGCACATGTCGGGCACGGATTTCTATTACGAGGAAATGGTGGCGCTGGCGGAGAAGCTCGCCGGAATCGCGCCCGGCGGCCTGGCGCGGCGCGTATCGTTCGGCAATTCGGGCGCGGAGGCCATCGAGGGCTCCATCAAGTTGGCGCGCTGGGCCACCAAACGCGACAAGATCATCGCGTTTTATGGCAGCTTCCACGGCCGCACCATGGGCGCGCTCTCGCTCACCGCCCGCAAGGCGGTGCAGCGCGCGGGGTTCGGACCACTCATCCCGGGCGTGGTCCACGCGCCGTACCCCAACTGCTACCGCTGCCCGTTCGGGCAAAGAAAAGAGAGCTGCGCGGTGGAGTGCGTCGGGTTCATCGAAAACACGCTCCTGAAGACGGTGGCGCCTCCGGAGGAAACCGCCGCCATCGTGGTGGAACCGGTGCAAGGCGAAGGCGGATACGTCGTGCCGCCGCAGATGTTCTTCGACGAACTCGCGCGAGTCGCCGGCCAGCATGGAATTCTGTTGATCTTCGACGAAGTGCAGAGCGGAATGGGCCGCACCGGGCGGATGTGGGCGGCGGATCATTTTGACGCCGTGCCCGACATCATCGCGGTAGCCAAAGGCATCGCCAGCGGCCTGCCGCTGGGGGCCACCGTGGCGCGCGCCGACCTCATGACATGGCCGCCGGGAGCGCACGCTTCCACCTTCGGCGGCAACCCGGTGGCCTGCGCAGCCGCGCTGGCAACCATCGCGCTGCTCGAGGAAGAGCTGATCGCCAATGCCGCGCGCATGGGCGCGTATCTCATGGACCGCATGCGCGAGTGGCCGCACCGCTTCGCCCACGTTGGTGAAGTGCGCGGGCTGGGGCTGATGATCGGCGTCGAGCTGGTGCTCGATCGGGAGACGCGCGATGGTGCGCCGGAACTGCGCGACCGCGTGGTGCAGTTGGCGTTCGAGCGCGGCCTGCTGATCCTGGGCGCGGGTGATAACAGCCTGCGGCTCTGCCCACCGCTCATCGTCACCCGCGAGCAATGCGCCTTCGCTCTTGAGACACTGGAGGAATGCCTGACGGTAGCGGCAGAATCAGAATAAGCCTGGCGGCGCTCTCGCTCGCGCCACAACCGCCCCCTGACGGAGTGCCCTCTGGGCCCGGCTCCGAAACGCCGAACGGAGCCGCGACCGTTAGGGAGCGGTTGACCAATTGCCTATGACCGAACGTCTACCAGCGGCAACAGGACCGATGAGAATCCTCGACGTGGGTTGCGGAATTCACAAGCAGCCGGGTGCCATCGGCATCGATCGCAATCCCGCCAGCCGCGCCGACGTGATCGTCGATCTCGATCGCTTTCCCTATCCGTTCGCGGCCGGCTCGTTCGACCGCCTCACCGCCATCCACGTCATCGAGCACGTGGCGGACGTCATGCGCACCATGGAGGAGTTCCACCGCCTGGTGCGGCCGGGCGGGACGGTTCGCATCGAAACGCCGCACTACACCGATTTCAGCTCCTTCTGCGACCCTACCCACAAGAGTCACCTCAACAGTTTCAGCTTCCGCTATTTCGGCGAAAAGCACGGCGGTTTCGGCTACTATACAGCGGTGCGATTTCGTGAGATTTCGGTGCGCGTCAAGCTACTGGCTCTGTGGAGGTGGCTCGGGTTCGAACTCCTGGTCAACCGCTTCCCGCGCTACCGCCGCTTTTGGGAATACTACTTGTGCTACGTGGTGCGGGGTAAGGTGATGGAATTCGAATTCGAAGTGATCGAGTGATCGGATGGCTCTACCGCGCGGCGGACCTGCTGCGGCGGCGCACCCTGGCGGGCAACCATGGCCGCATAGGCGAAGACTTGGCTTTCCGTTACCTGCGCGGACACGGCTGCACGGTGGTGGCGCGCAACTATGTGGCCCGCTCGGGAGCGGGAGAGATCGATCTGGTGGCGTGGGAAAGCGGCTCGCTGGTCTTCGTCGAGGTGAAGACGCGATCGAGCGCCGACTTCGGCGCGCCCGACGCCTCCGTCGACCGGGAGAAACAGCGCCGCATCGCCATTGCCGCCCGCGAGTACGGCCGCCGCGCGCAGGTCGAGGAGGCCCGGATGCGCTTCGATATTGTCAGCGTAATGTTGGCGAACCCTCCCCAAATCTCCTGGAGGCGCGACGCGTTTCACGTCCGTGACATATAATCAGGTGTTTGCCGATGGCCCTACCTGGAAGGACGTTCCCGATTGCCTGAGTTGCGCAAAGACCCGATCACCGGCCGCTGGGTGATCATTGCCACGGACCGCGCCAAGCGTCCCGGAGATTTCATTCGCCAGCCGGTGCCGCCGGCTAAACAGACGGTCTGCCCGTTCGATGCCGGTCATGAGAATAAGACCCCGCCCGAAGTGCTTGCTTACCGCAACGGCAGCGGCCGCGACCAGCCTGGATGGCGGGTGCGCGTGGTGCCGAACAAGTTTCCGGTGCTGGGCATCGAAGGCAACCTGAGCCGGCAAGGCGAAGGCATGTACGACAAAATGAGCGGCATCGGCGCCAACGAAGTGATCATCGAGACACCGGACCATGCGGCCACTCTCTCCGACATGCCGGAACAGCAGATCGCGGAGGTGCTGTACGCGTTCAAGGACCGCGTCAACGATCTTAAGCGCGACCGGCGGTTCCGCTACATCATTCTGTTCCGCAACTACGGGGAGGCGGCCGGCGCCTCGCTCGAGCATCCGCATTCGCAACTGATCGCGCTGCCGGTGATTCCCAGCGTGGTGAAAGAGGAAGTGGACGCGTCGCGCGAATTCTACGAGGCGAAGGAGCGATGCATCTTCTGCGACATCATCCACGAAGAGAGCTCGGCGGGCGCGCGGCTGATTTCGGAGACGGACCGCTTCACGGTGCTGGCGCCCTACGCGCCGCGCTTTCCCTTCGAGACCTGGATTCTGCCCAAGCAGCATGCCTCGCACTACGAGGAGTCCGACCCCGCGCTGCTCGATAATCTGGCCTGGGTGCTGCGCTCCACCATGCGCAAGATCGACAAGGTGCTGGAGCGGCCGGCCTATAATTTCATTGTGCATAGCGCGCCCATTCAGGAAGCGCCGCTGGCTTACTATCACTGGCACATCGAGATCATTCCCAAACTGACCAAAGTGGCGGGATTCGAGTGGGGCACCGGCTTCTACATCAACCCGACCCCGCCGGAAGAGGCGGCCCGCTTTCTGCGCGAGGCGGGGCTGGGATGATTTCGCGCCGCAGCCTGCTGCTGGCCTCGGCCTGGGCTCTGGCGTGCGGCAGGCGGAAGGCGACCGCATACCCGGGCTACTGCTTCGTGGCTAACCGGCAGGGGCGCAACGTGGCGGTGGTAGACCTGAGCCGCTTCCGCGTGCGCAAGCAGATTGCGCTCGATGCCGCGCCGGCCCTGGTGATTGCGCATCCGGAGAAGCCGATCGTCTATGCGCTGGCTCCCGCCAACGGGACCGTGTACGAGCTGGATGGCGCCACGCTGGCGGTGAGCCGGCGGTTGCGAGCGGGCTCGACGGCGGTCGAGATGCGCCTGGCGCCGGACGGCCGGGCGCTGTGGATTCTCTATCGCGATCCGCCGGCATTGGTGGAAGCGCCGCTCGATTCGCTTAAGGCTGCGCGGCGTATCCGCCTGAACTCGGCTCCCGACGGTTTTGATCTGAGCGTAGACGGCAGAGCGGCGGTAGCCTGCCGCCAGGACAAGGCCATCGTTCTGGCGGTACTCGATGCGGCGCGCGTCGAGCGGACGCTGCGCTGGGATGCTGTCCCCGAGTTCGTCCGCTTCCGCACCGATGGCAAGCTGCTGCTGGCGGCCAATGCCGCCGGCCGCAGCATCACTTTTTTCGATGTCGCCAGCGGCAAGACCATGGTCAGGCTGCCGCTGCCCTTTGAGCCGCGCCGGTACGCCATTACGTCCGATGGCGGTCAAGTGTTCTTGAGCGGCCCCGGCATGGACGCGGTGGCGATTGTGTTCCCCTATAACACCGAGGTCTGGCAGACCGTGCTCGCCGGACGTGCGCCGGGCGCCATGGCGGTCACCGATACGCCGCCCTTCCTGCTGGTGGCTAACCCGGAAACCAACAGCGTGACGGTGCTCGATCTGGCCAACCAGAACCTGTCGGCGGTGGTCGGGGTGGGGACCGGGCCGGAGGCGATTCTCACTACGCCCGACAACCAGTACGCGCTGGTGCTGAATGAGCTGTCCGGCGACATGGCGGTGATTCGCCTCGACCGCTTGAGCGCTTCGTCTTCCGATCGCGTGCTGCGCTACAAGAGCGCTTCTCTATTCACCATGATCCCCGTCGGCGAAGCGCCGGTCAGCGCAGCCGTGCTGAAATGGTAGCCGCGGCGGACGAAAAGGTAAGAGTGTAGATGCCGATTTACGCGTTGACGATCCTGGTGAGCGCCTTTCTGCTGTTCCAGGTGGAACCGGTGATCGGCAAAATCATTCTCCCCTGGTATGGCGGCTCGGCGGCGGTGTGGACGGCCTGCCTGGTGTTCTTCCAGGTGGCGCTGCTGGCCGGGTACCTGTACGCGCATGCCCTGGTCCGCTACGTGAAGCCACGTGCGCAGGCGGCGATTCATGTGACGCTGCTCGTCTTGAGCCTGCTGACGCTGGCGGTGTACCCGAGCGCAAGTTGGCAACCGCAAAATTCGGGCGATCCAACGTGGAGCATCCTGGCGCTGCTGGGGCGCACCATCGGGCTGCCCTTCTTCCTGCTGGCCACCACCGGGCCACTGGTGCAGGCGTGGTACGCGCGGCGCTTCGCCGGATCGATGCCTTACTGGCTGTATGCGCTTTCCAACGCCGGTTCCATGTTCGCCCTGCTCAGCTATCCGTTCTTGTTCGAGCCGGTGTTTACCACGCACGAACAGGCCCGCATGTGGTCGTGGGGATACCTGGCGTTCGCGTTGGTGTGCGCCGCGGCGGCGCTGGGGTCGCCGGCGGTGCGGGTAGCGGCGCCGGAGGAAGGCGAGCGATCGAAACCCACCCGCCGGCAGTACGCGCTGTGGCTGGCGCTGCCGGCGTGTGCATCGGCGCTGCTGCTGGCGGTCACCAACCACGTGTCGCAGAATGTGGCCGCGGTGCCCTTCCTCTGGATACTGCCGCTCAGCCTTTATCTGCTGAGTTTCATCCTGTGCTTCGCCGGCGACGGCTGGTACCGGCGCAATCCGTATTTGCAATTGCTGGCGGTGGCGCTGGGGTCGATGGCGTTTGCGGCTGGCACTGACAACATGCCCATCCGGCCGGTGGTGGTTCTGTTTTCGCTCGGGCTGTTCACCTGCTCGATGGTGTGCCACGGCGAGCTGGCCTTGCTGAAGCCGCAGCCACGGCTGCTGACTCATTTTTACCTGATGATCGCGGCTGGAGGCGCGCTGGGCGGTCTGGCGGTCGGTTTGCTGGCTCCCCACGTATTCAACGGTTACTATGAGATGCCGCTGGCGCTGGTGGGCTGCGCGGCGTTGATCCTGGCGGTGCTGAAGACGGACCCGGCGCTCGACTGGTTCCGGCGCTGGACGCAGCCGGCGTCCATCGCCAGTTTGGCGCTGACGCTGGCGCTGGCGGTGTATGTCGCCATCGATTTGCAAAAGTCGATGAGCGGCGTCCGTTTGCGCGTGCGCAACTTTTACGGGGAATTGACGGTGAAGGATAGCGATCCGCCGACCGCGCTCAATGCCACGCGCACGCTGACGCACGGCACCATAACCCACGGCAACCAATTCTTAAACCCGGCCAAGCGCGACCTGCCCACCACCTACTATGGCCCCGATACCGGCGTGGGACTGGCAATTCGAGACACGGGGAAGGGGCGCGCCATCCGGGTCGGCGTGATTGGCCTCGGCACCGGCACGCTGGCTGCTTACGCGCGCTTGGGAGATTATTACCGCTATTACGAGATCAACCCTCTGGTGGTGCAGGTGGCACGCGGCCAATTCACCTTTCTGGCCGACTGCCACGGCAAACTGGACGTGGCGATGGGCGATGCGCGGCTGTCGCTGGAGCGCGAGCGGCCGGAGAATTTCGATGTGCTGGCGGTGGACGCGTTTTCGGGCGACGCCATTCCGGTGCACCTGCTCACGCGCGAGGCGATGGATCTTTACTTCCGGCATTTGCGCCCGGACGGCATTCTGGCGGTGCATATTTCCAATCAGCACCTGGACCTGCTGCCCGTGCTGGCGGGCGAAGCCAGCTCCAGCGGGCGGCGGGTGCGCGTGGTGGACACCGAGGACGACGATGCGGCGGGAGTGTTTGCCGCTACCTGGGTGCTCGTGGTCGCGCCGCCCGGCGATTTCGACAACGAGATCCGCGCCGACTCGAACCCCGTTTCCCGGGCGCGGCGCGTCCGCCTGTGGACCGACGATTACAGCAACCTTTTCCAAATCCTGAAATAGACGTACAATAAGAGGTGCCGCGTCCGTCCCTCCCCCATAGTTCTGGATATTGAGATTTGCAAGTAGTATGTTTCAGTACAGCGTGTACTTCACGCTTTCGATAAGGTTCGCAGGAGATATCATGGACGCCGCTTTCGCCGTATTCAAGAAGACCGCAATCGTTCTCTCCCTCGCCCTGCTGGCAGCGATGCCGCGTTTGGCGCAGGCCACCACGCCGAGTTTCACCAGCCCGGCCGGCGGTACCGTTTTCGCACTCTCCAGTGGCGCGGGTTCGGTAAACGTAACCGGATCGGGGGATTCGACCACCCCCCCGACGCCGATCCTCTTCAGCGCGCTGGTGGAATACCAGGGCAGCGATCGGCCCTGGCTTCAAGTCGGCAGCGACAACACGGCCGGCCCCGGCGGCTCCTGCACCGGAGGAAGCAATACCTATTACACGCCAATCACTTTGACCATGGGGCTCAACTGTTCCGCCGGGGCGCTGTCGCCAGGCCTTCACACCGCGTCGGTGCTGCTGGTCGGGGTATCGCCCTCGGGAGTGCAATCGGTAACGTTCACGGTCCAATACAACACCAACGGCAGCACCGGCCCGGTGCTGGTGCCGACCCCGTCCGCCCTTACCGGAACCAACGCGATGACCGCGGCGGTGGGCGCTCAGGTGTCGACGACCGTCAGTCTGTCCACGACCAGTTCTTCGGCGGTCGGATTCACCACCTCGACGGGCGCGAGTTGGCTTTCGGTCCAGTCGGCCACCAACCAGGTAACCAACACGGCGCCGGCGATGCTAACCTTCACCGCCAACGCAGCGGGCCTTTCGGCGGCGGCAAGTCCCTATAACACGTCCGCAACAGTGAGCTACGGCAGCAGCCAATCGCTGATCATCAACGTAACGTTGAACGTGACCGCGAGCGCGGTCACCCTCACTCCCAGCGCGCTGGCCTGGACGTACTCCAACAGCGCCTTGTCCCCCGCCAGCGCGCAAAGCGTGACCTTGACCACGCCGAACAACGACGCATACTCCGCCGCGGTCTCTTACCCGAGCGGGGCGACGGCGACCAACTGGCTCCAGGTGAACAACGGCTCCGGCGCGAGCGGTCTCGGCAACGGCAGTACGCTTTCGATTTCGGTGGTGAACTACACCAACCTGGCGGTCGGCACGTACTACGGCACCGTAGCCGTTACCGACACCAGCAATTCCAGCGGCTCCGCCAGCCTTGCCGTCACCCTGACGGTGTCAGGCTCAACCTCGGGCGGCGTGACGATCTCGCCCAATCCAATCAGCCTGAGTTCTACCAATAGTTACGAGCAGTTGGTGACGGTGAGCAGCGCCTCCGGAGGCGCGTTCACAGCGACGCCCTCCACCAACTGGCTGAACGTGTCGCTGAGCGCGAACAGCATCGTGGCCGGCGGACAGGCCTTTCTGACCGTGACCGCCAACACCAGCTTGAGCGGATCGGGGTCGTTCACCGGCTCCATCGAGGTCCAGGTGGGATCGGTAAGCCAGCAGGTGACTGTGAACCTGACGGCCGGCAGCGGCGCCGGCGGGACCACTTCGGGGTACGTGGCGCCCACCGCGCTGAACTTCGTGGCGCAATCGGGAGGCTCCGAGGTAACCCAGCAGATCGTGTTTGCGGGCACCGGCAGCTTTGCCATCGCGAATTCGCCGACTTACAGCGCCAACAGCGGGAGCGTGGCCTGGTTGAATTCATCCCAAGTCGGCGGCAGCATGAGCGTGGCGGGTTCGCCCGTCACGATCTACGCCAATCCCAGGTATCTGTCGCCCGGGACGTACACCGCGACCGTGGCATTGGGGATCATAGCCAACGGGGTATCGGTGAATCCCCCTCCTTCGCTGCAAGTGACTTTCGTCGTCACGTCGGGCGAGGTACTGTCGTCCAACCCAAGTACGGTGATCCTCAATAGCGGCGCGGCGTCGCAGAACGCCACGATTCAGATCACGTCCAGCGGCAGCACGGCGCTGCCGGTCAGCGTGTCCACCGACCAAACATGGCTGAGCGCGACAATCCAGGGCGGCGTCACCAACACGCCGGCTACCGTCACCGTGACGGCCAACTCGAGCTCGCTGAACAACGGTCTGTACGCGGGCAACGTTACGATCACGGGAGGCAGCGAGCAGCCCCTCTATGTGCCCGTGGTTCTGGTGGTGTCGGGGGCGATCAACCCGACCGGCTTGACCCTCAGCGCGCCGTCGCTGACCTTTGCCGCGCAGGTGGGGGGCAGCGCGCCGGCCGCTCAGACGTTGACGGTCAGCTCCAGTCCCGCCGGCACCGTGTTTACGGCGGCGACTCAGGTTTCCACGCCGGCCGGCGGCACCTGGCTTTCGATTTCGCCCACCGGCAACCTGTCTACCAATCAGGGGCTGACGGTGTCGGTGAATCCAGCCGGGCTGGCGGCGGGCAGTTACTCCGGTGACATCGGTCTGACCGCCAACGGCGCGTCGCTGACCGTGCCGGTGAACCTGGTGGTCAACTCGACCGGTACAACCGGCGGCAACATCGCGGTGAGCGCTTCCGCGCTGAGTTTCTCGGCGGTGTCCGGGGGCTCCGCGCCGGTAACACAGACGCTGACGGTATCGAGCGCCGCCGGGTCCGCCGGGGTGCCATTCACGGTGGCAACCTCGAGCACCGGCAATTGGCTGTCGGTCAGCCCGACCTCGGGGACCACGCAAACCAGCCTGACCGTTTCGGTGAATCAGACCAACCTGAGCGCCGGGAACCACAGCGGCAGCATCACGATCACGCCCACCGGCGGCAACGCCGTGGTAGTGCAGGTGACGCTCGATGTATTGAGCGAGCCGGCTGTTTCGGTGAGCCCCGGGTCGCTCAGCTTCGCTTTCCAGGCCGGCAGCGGCGGCACTGTGGCGCCAGGGCAGTTGACCGTCAGCGCGACTGGTGGCGCGGCTAACTTCCAGGCCAGCGCCAGCAGCTCGGGCAACTGGCTTTCGGTAACCCCGACGTCCGGGTCCACATCCACCTCGACCATCCTGACGGTGCAGGTGAACCCGGCGGGCCTCGCGGCCAACGCCACGCCGTATACAGGCACTATCACCATCGTTGGGGTGAGCGGCACAGAGGGCTCGCTGACGGTGAACGTGTCTTTGAGCGTGACCGCCCCGCTGCCCACCATCGCGTCGGTCTTGAACGCGGCCAGCTTCTCGAGCGGGCCGGTTTCGCCGGGTGAGATCGTGTCCATCTTCGGAACCTCGATTGGTCCGACGAATCCCTCGTTCCTGACGCTCGATTCGACGGGCAAGGTGTCGACTTCGATCGGCGGGGTTACGGTCAGCTTCAGCGGCTATCTGGCGCCTCTGACTTACGTCGGCGCGACCCAGATCAACGCTATCGTGCCCTACGGGCTCTCGGGGAACAAAGAACCGTTCGTGGAGGTGAAGTTCGCCGGGCAAACATCGAACGATCTCACCCTGCAACTGGCTGCCTCCGCGCCCGGGATCTTCACGCAGGGCTCGACCGGCAGCGGAACCGGCGCCATTCTCAACGGCAACAGCACTGTCAACACGCAGGCGAACCCGGCAGCCAAGGGCAGCACGATTCAGATCTTTCTCACTGGAGAAGGGTTGACGACTCCCGCCGAAGCCACCGGGGCGGTAACCACGGTGAACACCTCCGGGTCTGGTCCGCTAACGCCGGCGCCTCAGCTTGCGGTAGCGGTACTGATCGGCAACCAGCCCGCGCAGACGGTCTTCATCGGCGAAGCGCCGGGCTTGGTGGCCGGCGTGTTGCAGGTGGACGCGGTGGTGCCGCCGACGACGGCCTCCGGCGCGATCCCGATTACGGTGCAGGTGGGCAAGCAGATCAGCCAAAACGGCGTGACGGTCTGGGTGCAGTAGGGCTGTTCAGTAACTTCTGCGTAGGCCGCTCCCTGGCCGTCGCGGCTCCGAATGCACACCCGGAGCCGCGACCAGAGGGAGCGGTGCCGCTGATCAGAGCGGCTATTTCCGCACACATCCCCACCCGGCGCGCCATAACTTCTGCGTAGGCCGCCCCCTGGCCGTCGCGGCGCCGAATGCACACCCGGAGCCGCGACCAGAGGGAGCGGTGCCGCTGATCAGAGCGGCTATTTCCTCACACATCCCCACAGTCGCGCCACAATCTGTTGTCGCGCACCCTCCGCCTTGTTCTCGAATCCAGGCCGGCGGCAATCCTGCTAATGTGGAACGTTTGGGCACCAAACCAGCGAAATGGGGGAAACAGCGTGCAGATAGTCGCCGGAATCGATCTTGGCGGAACCGCCATCAACTACACCCTGGTGAACGGGCAGGAACAGTTCCTCATCGAGGGGCTGTGCGAGCATCCCGCACTGGCCCGGCAGGGGCCGGAAATCTGCCTCCAGCAGATTGAGGACGGCCTCAAGGTCGCCGTCGCAAAGGCGGGCGTGGCGCTCGACCGTGTGGTCGCCGCCGGGCTGGACACTCCGGGTCCGGCCAATGCCGAGGGCGTGCTGAGTGCGCGCGGTTCGACGAACTTCGTGCACCGGGACTGGGCCTCGTTCGACATCCGCGCCGGTCTGGAAAAGAAGCTCGGCATACCGGTGACCTATTTGAACGATGGGAATGCCGGAGCGCTGTGGGGGCACTTCAATATCTTCGGCGCCAGCCGCCGCGAGACTTCGCTGACGGTGGTGATCGGGACCGGCCTGGGCGGCGGCATCATCATCGAGGGCAACGTTCTGAAGGGCCGCGTGGGATTCGGCGGAGAACTCGGCCACGTGCTGCTTCCCTACCAGAGCATCGCCGCCATCGCCGGCCTGCAGCCGGGGTGCAATTGCGGGCGCACCGGATGCCTGGAATCGGTGTGCTCGCTCTCGGCGATCGAAAGGTCCTTCCTTCCGTTCTTTCTGCCGAAGTATCCGGGCCACCAACTGGGCGCCATGGGCAACCTGCACAATGCGGCCAAGCTGGTGCGCGGCCTGGCCGAAAACGGCGACCCTATGTGCAAGGAGATTTTCCGAGTGCAGGCCCACGCCCTGGGACTCTTCTTCGACGAGATGGTGAACACGTTCGATCCGGACGCCTTCATCGTGGGCGGCGGCGCCCTGGAAACCAGGGAAGAATTCCAGCGCTGGTTCATCCAGGAAATTCGCACGGGCATGCCGCCGCAACGGGAGGAGCAGGCCGGCATTCCGATTTACATCATGCCCAATGGCGACACCGCCGGAGCCCGCGGTGTAGCCATTGAAGCCCTGAAACGTGCCCGCCAGAGCGCGCTGTAGAGCTGCCCTTGGTTTTCCCAAGCATAGCCATTTCGCGATTCCGATAGCGTTTTGTCGCGCGGACGCGGGGGCGAGGCGTACCTCGCCCCCGCAGCGGGCTCGTAGGGGCCGGGCACGCTCGTCAGGCGCCGCATCGGACCCACGCCCGGCGATCCTCGCGAGTGGCGTTATCATGAGCTTGGGACATGGCGCTGATCGCGGTTTCTGGGCATCCGGGGTGCAGGTTTGAGGAGGTCGCGCGCATCACTGCGCAGCGGCTGGGTTTCGAGCTGCTCACGCAGGCGCGGCTGGAGGCTCTGGCCGCGGAGGAATTCGGCGCCGAAACCCGCATCCCCGACAAGGCCTGGGCCAGTCTGGCCACTTCCGTCCTGGCGCGCCTGGCGACCGCTCACCATATCGTTTACTGCGCCGCCGGCGGCGAACTGCAGTCGCAACACTTCCCCGGCATGTTGCGCGTCCACGTGGTGGCCCCGGAAAACGTGCGCATCGGCAACATCATGCTGGATTGCCGCCTGGAACGCGCCGCCGCGCGCCAGCGCCTGCTGGCGATCGAGTCCGCCGACCGCGCCGCCCGCAAAGCCAGGTTTGGCAAAGCCCGCGCCACCGCCGACCTGTTCGACCTCCTGCTGAATGCCGAGACCGTCAGCGGCGAACAAATGGCCGAGCTGATCGGCCACGCCGCCGCCACGCTGGCCCTGACCGAGCGCGGGTTTCTCTCCGCCGCCGCCGAAGCCCAGCTCCAGTTCCAGATGCGGCTCCGCCTCGCCCGCTACGGCATCGTGCCGCCCGACAAAATCACCATTCGCAAGAAAATCTTCGCGAACCCCAGCGAGGAAATGTTCGCCAACCTGCTCGATTTTTACCGCATTGCCTGGGAATACGAGCCGCGCAGTTTCCCCATCCAGTACGACCGCGATGGCAACCCGGCCGAATCGTTTACGCCGGATTTCTATCTGCCGGAATCCGACTTATACGTGGAGCTAACCACCATGAAACAGTCGCTGGTAACTCGCAAGAACCGGAAAGTCCGTTTGCTGCGCGAGCTGTATCCCCACTTAAACATCCAGGTGTTCTATCTGAAGGATTTTGAGAACCTCGTCTTTAAGTACGGCCTTGCCCAGCGTCCGGTGACCGCATGAGCGCCCCTCCGCCGCCCGGCATTGAACGGGTCTTGTTTACCGAAGAGGAAATCGCGCAGCGCATCGGCGAGCTGGGCGCCCGCATCTCGCGCGACTACGCGGGCAAGACCCTGAAGCTGGTCGGCGTGCTCAAAGGCTCGGTGTTCTTTCTCACCGCCCTGGCCCGCGCGATCGAAGTCCCGGTCAAGATGGATTTTCTGGGTATCTCCAGCTTCTCCAATCGCAGCGGCGCTCCCGGCGTGGTGCGCATCGCCAAGGACCTGGACGACAGCATCGAAGGCGAGGACGTGCTGCTGATCGAGGATATCGTCGATACCGGCTTCACGCTCCGCTACCTCTTGCAGAACTTGGCGGGCCGCGCTCCCAATTCGCTCGCCGTTTGTACGTTTCTCGATCGGACCAGCCGCCGCATCGTGCAGGTGCCCGTCGATTACCGCTGTTTCGAAATTCCCGACCGCTTCGTGGTGGGATTCGGTCTGGATTCCCAGCAGCTTTACCGCAACCTGGGCTATGTGGCGGTTATGAAACACGAGAAGACGGCTTGATGTGGAACGGGTTGCTGACCTGCGCGCCGATTGGCAATCGGCGCAGCCGGGCGTCAGGCCGGCCGTCTTCTCCGTTCCCGGATGTCCGCAAAAACACCTGAGAATTCCCTCTCCGCCGTTCACCACTTAGCCGGACATCGGGGAAAAGTGTTAATTCGCGCAGTGGAAGCGTTTCCCGGCCTCGCGATCCAGGATTTTGTCACCCGTCCTTAGTAATTCGGCATTAGAATGAAAAAAGAAAAATCAAGAAAGGCAAGTGTGCACCAATGAGGTCTCGGATACTCTTCATTTCCGGGCGTCATGACGATGCCCGCCAACTTTCGCGGATGCTGGGATCTCTTCCCGTTGCCCTGGAGCACGTCGAAACTTACCAGCAGGCACGCACCCTGCTTCAGCAGTGCGACTACGATGTCTTGTTGACCGAAGCCATACTACCCGATGCAACCTGGCTGGATGTTCTGCATCTGGCCCGCGAGCTCCCAGGCGACCAGGAGGTGATCGTCACCGATCCCCACGCCGACGCCCGATTCTGGGCCGAAGCCCTCAACCTGGGCGCCTACGACTTGCTGTCGCAGCCGTTCTACGCGCCCGAGGTGCGGCGCATCTTGTACAACGCCTGTTCGCGGGCGGACTACCAGAGGTATTCCGCCGCGGTGTAATCGTTCAGGAAGCCAGCCGCACGCCAACCGGAACTCTGTCCGCCTCCATGGCGAGGGGAAATCCTTCGTCCGTTTTTCGACCGCCAGTTCGACGCCGACGTTCGAGCGGAATACCGTGCGCCGGCAATGTCGGAAGTTCCGCCGCCAAGTCCCGTTGTGCTTCGCGTGCGGGAAAATGGGTCGCCGGACGAATGCGAAAAGCCCTCCGAGGCAGGCTGTCAGCCGCACGCCCGATATCCCCCAGTCCGCATGGTACCAGTCCATATCTGCCAAACGGGCCCAAAAGTCTGAAGAAAGTTAACTGTCCTACAATCATTCGCTTATGGTTGATGGCTCAAAAGAAAGGACGAACTGCGGACCATTTTCCCCGCCATTCGCGCGAATTCTGCGGGTATTTTGTTAATTTTGCGGGTATTTGTTAATTGACTTTTATGGGGGTTGCTAGTATCCTCAGAACTTGCAGCACTATACCGTTGTTGACGTGAACCGGACTGTCTTTGTGTAGCACGATGACCGCCGCGACCAAGATAGCGTTAATGGGCCTCAAGCGGCGTTGCGTATGTGTACGCCAGTGATGTTGATGCTGACCATACATCTTCGGAGGATGGAATGCTCAGACGTCTATTGATAACAACAATTCTGGCAGGCTTCGGCCTGTCCGGCCTCGCATTGGCCGACAACATCGCGCAAATCTCATCAGTCGCGCAGGGTAATGTCTATAACCTCTTAAACCCTGATTCGCCCTCGGGAACACTGAGTTTTACGGGAGCGGACCAAGTCGACTTCGCCTTTGATCCGACCCTGGGCATCACCGTCCCCGGAGAAACCTCTGGAGAGACATTAGCCACCCTCACTTTCACCGCAACGACGACTACACACGCCAGCAGCGTCCTCCTCTACGGGACCGTATACGAGGACATCCAGGGCGGCTTCACCGGCTCTTTCTTGGTCACCGACAACACCGGCGGCGGTACCCTCCTGAGCGGAAACTTCGGGCCCAACGGTGTAATAACTGGCATCGACGGGGGGAACGGAATGACGTTTCAGGACTCCGCCTCCGGGGGCAGTCCCGAGCTCACCTTTTGGTCGCCGTATGTCAATTTCAGTTACTACTCAGGCAGCTTGGACTTATCGTTGGGCTTTTCCAATCTCGCACAGCCCCTAGCCGTCGTTGATAGCTTCCTGGGTGGCACTGGAACCGTCCCAAAGAACAGCGACACTGGAACGTCGAATAACAGCGGTACGGCCGTCTACACTCTCTCCGCCACTCCGCTGCCCCCTGTGACTGCTGAGCCCGGGACCGTGTTGCTGAGCGGCGCAGCGCTCCTGGGAATCGGTCTCTTCCTGCGGAAACGCAAGCTCCAGCCGTACTTCTGATCGACCTCGCAAAGCACCCTGCATTCTCCCGATTTCTGCTCCGTAGCCGCACGTCCAGCGTGGCGCGGGCAAGTCTTGCCTGCTGTGTCGAGATCCGTGAATCCCGCTGCTCGGAACGTCGCCGCCAATGGCGACACTGGATGATATGACCGCCCGCTCTAGGGCGCGGCGGCAATCCCGCGAGGGCAGGCGCTTCAGTGCCGCCCGAAGTGCCTCGGCATGCTGGGCGGGCGGAAGGCGGGGCGCGGCATGGGGCGCGGCGCGGCATGGAACCCTGGTGCGTGCGGTTCTTCCGATCCGCCATGGCCGAAGT
>Ga0181517_10002302_pt1 | contig 19704 bp, 21 predicted proteins | sample PEATcosm2014_Bin_31_FD_119748 | JGI IMG/M metagenome (GOLD analysis project Ga0181517, IMG submission 119748) | Peatland microbial communities from MTU Mesocosm Facility, Houghton, MI, USA - PEATcosm2014_Bin01_30_metaG | ecosystem: Environmental > Terrestrial > Soil > Wetlands > Peat | place... | reverse complement strand
CTCGTCTGGCTTCACCGCCTCACCGACGAGGTGCTCGCGGCGGGGCCCGGGGTGGTCACCGATCCGGTCGAAGCGCTCAAGGGCATCCTCGACCGGTTCGTCGCCAGCGAGCCGGCGGGCGTGCTCCACCTCCAGAAGGGCTGGTACACCGCGCCGGTCGACGGGCTCGACCACATGAAGCTCACCTGCCTCTGCCACGACACGCTCACGAGGCCCCAGCCGCGCATCGAGGGGACGCAGGGCTCGAGCGCCGACGAGAACAGCGGCGCGGTCGGCGTGAGGCACGCCTGAGGCCGGTCCGAGTGGGACTCCGCGCCTCGATCCGCTGGCCTCGCCGGACTAGAATGGCGACAGGCCGATGACATTTCGCTGCGTCACCTGCGGTCAGGAGCATGAGGGCCTGCCCGATCTGGGGATGGAAGCCCCCGATCCCTACCTCGAGGTCCCCGAGGCCGAGCGGGCGCTGCGCACGACGATCACCCCCGATCGCTGCACCGTGCGCGATGACGATGGCGAGCACTACTTCGTGCGTGGAGTCCTCCTGATCCCCGTGCACGGGCAGGATGAGCCGTTCGGGATCGGCGTCTGGGTCTCGCAGTCGAGGCGCAACTTCGATCGCTATGCGGCAGACGAGGAGATGGCGCCCACCTTCGGCTGGCTCGTGAGCCGGCTGGCCCACTACGACGAGACGACGTACCTGCTCAAGACCCGGGTGCATTTTCGCCACAGAGCGCAGCGGCCGACGGTCGAGCTCGAGCCCACGGACCACCCTCTTGCCGTCGAGCAACGGCGCGGGATATCGCTCCGCCGCGCCTGGGATATCGTCCACCGGTACCTGCCGAGCTGACCGGGTCGCCTGCAGGCTCGTGTCGCCCGCCGACCTGGCCGGGACCCGGGTCTGCAATTGACCCACTGTCCCTGTCGCCGGCCTTGTCGTATCCTTCGCCGCGACGAAACCTACCGTCGCAACACCACCACTCATCTCACCTCACCGCACCGGAGCATCAGGTACTACCAATGTCTGGAAACCGAACCGCTAACGACGAACAGCACGCCCACAATCAGCCCGGCGAGGGCAACATCTCGCTTGGGGTGTCGATCGTCGGCTTCATCCTCTGCTTCCTCTCCGGCGCCGGCATCATGTGGGGGATCGACGCCAGGCACCCCGGCGCGACGCAGGCGTCCGCGACGCCGGCCGCCGCGAAGGCTGCGAACCCGGGCGCCGTGCACGTCGATCTGCACGTCATGGCGATGTGCCCCTACGGCGTCCAGGCGGAGGCGGCCTTCAAGGACGTCGTCGCGAAGTTCGGCTCCGACCTCGACCTGAACATCGACTACATCGGGCAGACGGGCTCGGGGGGCGAGCCGAGCTCGATGCACGGGCCGAACGAGGTCAAGGGAGATCTGCTCCAGGTGTGCGCGCAGAAGTACGCGCCCGCCAAGGCGTTCGACTTCATCCTCTGCATGAACGAGAACACCAAGGAGATGGCGTCGAACGGCGCGTCGTGCGCGACCAAGGTCGGCGCCCCGGCCGACAAGATCACCGCCTGCGCCGACGGCCAGGAGGGGAAGGACCTGCTCCTGGCGTCGTTCAAGCGCTCGCAGCAGAAGGGAGCGTCTGGGAGCCCGACCATCTTCATCGCCGGGAGCAAGTACGAGGGCGGTCGCAAGGCGACCGACTTCATGAAGGCGATCTGCAACGGCGCGACCGGCAAGAAGCCGGCGGGCTGCTCCGACATCCCCGAGTCGCCCAAGGTCAACGTCACGATCCTGAGCGACAACCGCTGCGGTCCGGACTGCGACCCCAAGCGCGCCGAGTCGAACATCCGCGGCAAGGTCGGCAGCCCGGTCGTCACCAGCGTCGACTACACCTCGCCCGAGGGCAAGCAGCTCTACGCGAGCCTCAAGCCGACGATGCTGCCGGCCGCCGTCTTCGACTCGACGCTCGACGCCGACAAGGACGCCACGGCCGCCTTCTCTCGCGGCATCAAGGAGGTCGGCGGTCACAAGGTCCTGTCGATGGGCGGCTGGAACCCGGCGTGCGCGGACGAGGGCGGGTGCAACCTCGACGACTGCAAGAAGACCATGCAGTGCCGCGTCGAGGTGCCCAAGAAGCTCGACGTCTTCGTCATGGCGCAGTGCCCGTACGGCGTGAAGGGGCTCGACGCGACGAAGGAAGTCATCGACAACTTCAAGAAGGCGGGCAACCCCATCGACCTCGCGGTCCACTACATTGGCGACGGCGACGTCTCGAACCTCTCGTCGATGCACGGCGCCGGCGAGGTGGCCGAAGATCTGCGCGAGGCGTGCGCGATCCAGCACTACGGCAAGAACCTCAAGTTCATGGATTACATCTGGTGCCGCAACAAGAGCATCCGCGACACCAACTGGCAGTCGTGCACGGGCGGTACGACCGGCATCGACACGGACGTCATCCAGAAGTGCTCCGAGGGAGACGAGGGCAAGCAGCTTGTCGCCCGCTCGTTCGCCGAGTCGAAGGCTGCGGGGATCGGCGCGAGCCCGACCTGGCTGGCCAACAACAAGTTCAAGTTCTCCGGCATCGACGCGCAGACCATCAAGACCAACCTCTGCGCGCACAACCCCAAGCTCGCAGGTTGCGACGCCACGCTCTCTGGCCAGGCGGCCCCCAAGCCGGGCGCTGCGAAGGAGCCGGGCTGCGGCAACTGAGTCAGCAGGGCGCGATCGGATCCCATCACCCCGGCGGCGCGTGGCAGCCTGCCACGACGTCGTCGGGGTCGACGGCAACGTCCCTCGGGCTCGCGCGGCGCGGTTTTCTCGTCGCCTTCGGCAGAGCGCTCGCGGACGCGGCGCGCGCTAGGCCTGCGTGTCGACGAGGTGCCCGGTGGACGCGGTCGATGCGGCGGTCGGGGTCTCGTCCTCGGGCGCAGTCTCCGACGATTCGGTGGCGTCTGCCTGCACGTGTTTCAGCTGCGCCTGGAACTGCTGGAGCTTGATCTCGTCGGAGGCCTTCTGCTGGACGCTCTTTGCGGCGTTCGCGGCTTGCTGAAGCGCGGCAACCTGGTGCCGCAACTGCGGCGCGCTCAGCGCGGTGGGGGTCGCCACGGACGATGACGCCCCGGACACAGAGTGGATACTCATGCCCCTGAGAACGGTCGTCGCCGGAGCTCCTTGAGCGTGAGCCGGGCGTACGTTGACCGTGTCGCGATCGACCTCCAGACTGACGCCAGGATCTTCGAGAGGCCGATCGATGCGAATCACCCTGTGCCCTGGTTGCCACCGCCACGTGAAGGTGGCTGATGCGCGCTGCCCGTTCTGCCAGGCGACGACAGCCGGACCGTGCAGATCGGGCATCGGCGCCGCGGTGGCGGTGGGGATGGGCCTCACGGTCACCGGCTGCTTCGCCGTCGCCGCGACGGCGGTCGGGGATGCGGGCGTCGAAGACACTGGCCGTGGCTCCCTCGACGCCAGGGACTCGGCCGGCAAGGACGCCGGGGTCGTTCCGGACGTTGTCTTCACGGTCCCCTACGGTGCGCCAGCGTGGGATTCCGGCGCGAGGGAGGCGGGTTCCGGCGCAGACGCCGCGACGGACGCGGCTGACGACGCGAACGGGGCCGACGGCGACGCGGGCCACCCCACGGCGGTCCCGGGCTACGTGCGGCCGCCGAGCGGTCACTGGCGGGCGCTGCGGCGTCCGCTGCCGTGATTTCGGGGGAGCGTGACGGTATGGAAGCACAGGCCAGTCGCCGGGCGAGGATTTGTGAGCTCGCGGCGGCGCTCCACGACGTTCAGAGGCGAACCACGATCTTGCCGAAGTGCTTTCCGTCGGCCATGTGGGCGAAGGCCCCGCGCGCCGCTCCGAGGTCGAAGACTCGGTCCACGACCGGCTCGATCCTCGCGAGCTCGAAGGCGCGATTCATCGCGAGGAGCTCATCGCGGCTGCCGACGAGGATGCCCTGAACCCGGACGCTCTGCATCAGGATCGGGATGAGGTTCACCGGCCCGGCGGTCCCGCCGAGAACTCCGATGGCGCTCACGCACCCTCCCATGCGCACCGCCAGCAGCGAGCGCTCGAACGACTCTGCCCCGCCGACCTCGACCACGTGATCCACGCCCACGCCGTCCGTCAGCGCGCGAGCCTCCTTGTGCCACTCGGGCGTGGTCACTCGGTTGATTCCGTGGGCGGCGCCGAGCTCCACGGCCCGCGCGAGCTTCGAGTCCTGGCTGGACGTGACGATCGTCCGCGCGCCGAGCATCCGGCAGATCTGCAGGGCGAAGATCGAGACGCCGCCCGTCCCCTGCAGGAGAACCGTGTCGCCAGGCTTGAGTCGGCCCAGGGTGACCAGGGCACGCCACGCCGTGAGCGCCGCGCACGGCAGCGTGGATGCCGCCTCGAAGCCGAGGTGGGCAGGCATCGGCGCGAGGGCGGCCTCCGGCAGCGCCCGCAGCTCGGCGAGCACACCGTCGACCGGGCCGCCCAGCGTGGTGGCCAGCCTGGCGCGCGTGGGATCGCCCGCGGACCAGCCAGGGGCGAAGACGCTCGTGACGCGGTCGCCGACCTTCACGGTCGAGACGCCCGCGCCTGTGGCCACGACCTCGCCGGCGCCATCCGAGCAGGGAACGAGCGGTAGCCTCTGCCTGGGGTTGTAAGCGCCCTTCACCACGAGCAGGTCGCGGTAGTTGAGCGACACCGCACGCACCCGCACGAGGACCTCGCCAGTCGCCGGCGCGGGGTCCGGCAGATCGACGAGATCGAGGTGGTCGAGCCCGAACTGGCCCCTGACTTGATACGCCCTCATCTGGCCTCCAGGTTTCCCGGGGTCAGGATCTGTAGACGCTGCCTGGGCCGCGCGCCAGGTCCGGTGCGCGGTGGAGCTTGAGGCGCAGGCTGTTGCTCACGACGAAGACGCTGCTGAGGCTCATCGCGAGCGCGGCCAGCACCGGGGATAGCCTCACGTGCGTGCACGGGTCCAGGGCCCCGGCGGCGAGCGGGATGAGCGCGATGTTGTACGCGTAGGCCCAGAAGAAGTTCTCGCGGATGATGCGCGCGGTTCGTCGGCTGAGCGACACTGCCTCGGCGAGCAGCGAGAGGTCCGTGCGCAGGAGGACCAGATCACCCGACTCGATGGCGACGTCGGTCCCTGACCCCAGCGCGATGCCGACGTCCGCCCTGGCCAGCGCCGGCGCGTCGTTGATCCCGTCACCGACGAACGCGACGGGGCGGCCGCCGAGGCCTGCGACCACCTCGAGCTTCTCGCCCGGGAGCTTCTCGGCGAACACCGTCGCGATGCCGAGACGCGCGGCCACGGCGCTCGCGGCGAGGTGGTGATCGCCCGTGACGAGCGCCAGGTGGACGCCCAGGCGCCTCAAGGACAGGAGCGCCGCGGCCGCCTCCGGTCGGACCGGGTCACCGAGCACGAGCGCGCCGATCACCTCTGCGTCCACGGCGATCAGCAGCGGGCTCCTGGCCTCTGCTCCCCACTTCGCGAGCAACGCCTCGGCCGGTCCAGGGCGTATCCCCCACCGGGTCATCGACACCTCGCCTCCGACGGCGACCTCGTGCCCATCGATCTTGCCGCGCACCCCCACCCCTGGGACCGCGTCGAAGGCGGTGACGTCGGGCAGCACGAGCCCCCGGCTCGTGGCTTCGGCGACGACGCCCCGTGCGATCGGATGCTCGCTCCGGCTCTCGAGCGCTGCGGCCAGGGCGACCACGCGGTCCTTCGGGCCGCACCATGCGACGACCTCGCTCACCGCAGGGCGCCCTCCGGTCAGCGTGCCGGTCTTGTCGAAGAGGATGGTCCGCACCCTGCCGAGCGTCTCGAAGGCGGTCCCCCTGCGCACCAGGATACCCAGCTCGGCGGCGCGTCCGGTGGCCACGAGGATGGCGGTCGGCGTGGCGAGCCCCATGGCGCACGGGCACGCCACGATCAGCACCGACAGTGCGTGAACGAACGCCGCGCGTGCGTCGTGGTGCGCCCCCAGCGCGAGCCACGCCGCGAAGGTGACCAGCGACACGCCGATCACGCCGGGAACGAACACCGCGGCGATGCGATCGGCCGCCTCCTGGACCTTCGGCTTGGTCATCTGCGCGTCGAGGGTCACTCGCACGACCTGCCGCAGCTTCGTGTCTTCGCCGACGCGTAATGCTGAGAGCAGGAGCCCACCCTCGCCGTTGACCGTGCCCGCGGCCACCTCGTCCGCGACGGCCTTGCTCACGGGCCACGGCTCGCCTGTCAACATGGACTCGTCGACCGCGCTCGATCCCTCGACGACGACTCCATCGACCGGTATCCGCTCACCCGGTCGGAGCACGACCACGTCGCCGACGCGGACCTCCTCGATGGGGACCTCCACGTCCTCGCCCCGCCGGACCCGCGCGGTCCTTGCTCCGAGCGCCGCGAGGCGGACGATGGCGCCCTTCGCGCTCCCCTTGGCCCGGGCCTCGATGAGCTTGCCCACGAGCACGAACGTGACGACCGATGCCGCAGCTTCGAAGTACGTGTCCCTGGCTCCCCGCGGAAATGCGCCCGGGGCGACCAGCACGGCGAGTGAGACGCCGAGCGCGGCGAGACTCCCGAGCATGATGAGCGTGCTCATCCCGAAGGACAGGTGGCGAAGCTCCGTCAGGCCCACGCGGTAGAACGACCGCCCGGCGACGAAGGTGACCACGGTCGCGCACGCGGCGCCGCCCCAGCCCTCGAAGAAGGCGGGGAGCGGCCCGAGCGCCATGTGGAGGCTCGGGACGAGCATCGGGAGCATCGAGAAGAACAGCAGCGGAGCCGTCAGCGTGCCGGCGAGGATGAGGTTCGTCCGCGCCTGACGGCCCTCCTCGGGCTCGAGGTTCGCGCCGCCGGCTCGGTCCCTGATCGCCGTGGCTTCGTAGCCCGCGTCGTGCACCGCCGCGGTCAGGAGGGCGACCGGAACGCTCGCGTCCACGGAGACCGTGGCCCGCTCGGTGACGAGGTTCACCTCCGCCCTGTCCACCCCGGGGACCTTCTCGATGGCACGCTCGACACGCCGCACGCAGCTCGCGCAGGTCATGCCGCGGACCGCGAGCGTCACGTTCATGGGCGGAGCTCCCGAGCTACTTGCGAGGATGCGCCTCGAACCCCTCGTCCTGCAGGGCCTTCACGAGAACAGCGAGATCCGGCGCACCGTCGATGACGGCCTCCCCGCGGTCGAGGCTGACCTCGGTCACGGCGGTGACGCCAGGTACCCTCTTCAGCGCGGCCGTGACGGCGCGGACGCAGTGCGCGCAGGTCATCCCCGAGACGGTCAAGGTCAGCATCGCGGCCTCCTCTGGAGCATCGCCCGAACTTGAGCCACTCTCGCGGCGGATGCGAGAGGCGTGATCGGAGCCTACGGCGAGTAGACCAGCTGCAGGCACTGGCCTCCCATCGTTTGATAGTAGTCGTTGCAGGGCGAGATGCCGGCCGGATAGCCGCCGACCGAGAGGCTGATCGTCTTGCCCGACGCGGGGGCCGCACCTCCGTAGGGCGCGTTCTTCTTGTTCGTGTTGGACCAGCCCTGCGGGTACCAGGTCTGGGTCGACGCGACGGCGAAGTGCGTGTCACTCAGGTCGATCGTGGCGCCCGCGCTGGTGGGAGCCTGGTCGACGCACGAGCGCGTCGCACCGTACGGCATGCTCGTGTACTCGTGCTGGAATGACCCGTCGCCGCTCACCTCGGACGTCGCGCCCGACGACGTGGCGCCTGTGAAGTCAGCCGTGTCGACCATCAGGGTCGTCGGATCGATGCGGAGCATCGTCCAGGTGGTCGTGACGCCGGCCGACTGCCCGGGGCCGATGGTGGCGCAGTTGCCCGGAGGGTAGCTCGAGACGTTGGTGGTCGACCCCAGCGGCAGGTACGCGTCGCCGCCGGCGCACACGGCGGTCCACGGCTGGTTCGGATCACCCCCCACGTACAGCGTGGTCGTGTGCGGGGCGCTGCCGGCGTCATCTTGCGGGCAGGTCGTCGGATACGACACCGTGTGCGCGTCGTGACCAGCATCGTGCGCCCGGGCGTCGTGCGCGCGAGAGTCCGACGTGTGGGAGTCGACCACGTGCGAGTCGGCGGACGTGGCGTCGACGAGCCGACGTGCGTCCCGTGCGGCATCCGCCCCGGGCGCCGCGCTTTCGCCGCTGACGGCACCGTCGCCGCCGGATGCATGGCCCCGCGACGCCGCGTCCCTGGTGACGACACCGCGACCGTCGCCCCCCGAATCTCCTGCCGCGGTCAGGCCCGCGTCCGGGAGCCCGCATCCGAAGGCGACGAGAGGGAGAACGATGAGCAGATCGTGACGCGACACGATCTTGAATCTTGCCATGGAAACGGACGGACGGTCGGACAGGATCGGCGCTCGGTGCCGCCCGCAACCGCTGACCCTCGGCTCCGTGACGGGTGACCCGTGTACCGGCCATCAGTGGAAACTGATGAGAGATCCCTCCGCTTCGACACCTTGCGCAGTCAGCGCCGCGATGTTCGTCCTCGCTTCCTGCCGCCCGGCCCAGATTGCCCCGGTCGCCATGCCGGAGCCCAGCCAGCCCGTCGTCGAGTACGTGACGACGCAGGAGATCCTGACGCCGCTCCCGCTCCGCGTCTGGCTCCCGGCCCGCTACGGGGCCGAGCGCGTGCTCGTCTTCTTCCAGACGTGGGGGTCACGGCGCTGGGACACGCTCGAGCTCGCTCGAGCCGGCCAGACGTGGGCCGGAGAGGTCGCGTGCCGCGAGGTGAGCACGGTGACCGGCGACACGCGCTACTACTTCCTCGCGGTCGACGCTGCGAACCAGATCGTCATCGGCAGCGGCTGGCCCGAGTGGGCCCACGTGGCCACGGTGGTGAGCAAGCTCCCCGGCGGGCCGCAGGCTCTGCCGGGAATGGCGCCGCCGAACCGCTGCCACGACCCCGCCGACTGTCCGCCCGATTTCCTGGGCTGCCCTGCCTATGCGATGCGACGCCCCGCATGCCACGAGGACGCCGACTGCCGCGAGGGGAGCCGGTGCGACTGGGACGGATACTGCTCCGATGCGAGCCCCGAGGTCCCGGCGGACACCGACGACGCGCGGCTCGCCGCGGCCATCCGCAGCGCCCTTCACACGGGCCGTCCGGTGGCGTCGGCGCAGTCGTACTCGCCACGATGAGCCTGGTCGGCTTGCGGGCTCGAGCCCGCCGCGCCTCTCCCGTGAGGCCCTAGAGCGAGACGCAGCAGCGGAACCCGAGATGGTAGTTGGAGTGCATGGCCTCCGGCAGCGCCTCGACGTGCCATCGCGGATCGAAGGCGCAGTGATCGGGGTACGTCTCACGCCCGCCCGGCTTCTGCGCCTCCTCCGGCCGACGCGCCACGTCGACGTAGAAGAAAGCGCTTCCCTTCAGCTGCGTCAGCGTCTGTCCATTCGGGCCGGGACGCGTCATGATCTCGGCGACGTTGCCGTGCAGATCGAAGACCCCGAACCGCGAACGGCACGCGGGGAACGCCCCCGACGGTTCGGTCTCGGTCGAGCAGGTGTTCCATGCAGTCCTCGCGTCACGGGCGGAGCAGAGCCATGTCTCGCCGTCAGGGCCGAAGGGGTGAGGCTTGCTGGTGTTGCACACGGTGAGATCGAGGGTGTCGCCGTAGGCGTACTTGCGATCGGCCCCTCCCGCCGGGTCGCCCTCACACGCGAGCGTCCATTCGCTCTGGGAGCAGAGGCGCTTGCCGTCGCTGCGGCACAACCGATCGGCCTCGGCGGGGGTCCCCCAGACGAACGGCAGCTCGCACGCCCGGTTCGGATACTCGAACACGTCGATGCACGCCGCGGCGCTGGCCATGTCCCCGCCACGGTAGATCGGCACCATGTCACTCCGCCCCTGGCATCGCGTTCGCTGCTCCGGGGTCTGGAGGACCACATGGCTTAGCCCCTGGAGGCACGCGCGCCTGCCGATGGTGTGTCTGGCGAGCGCCCCGTTCCCCTGGTTGAAGCGCCCCGGGACCGGCGCGATGAACGACTGCACCGCCTCGAACGACGAGCCGGCGTCATGCGCGGCTGCGGCAGGCAACAGCGCGAGCAGCTCCTGTCGGGTGGACGCGTGGTGAGCCATCGGGTCGTCCGGGACCGGTGACGCGTCCGTAGCGACGGGTTCGGACCGTGTGGCGGCGGCAGAAGACGACCCTGCCTGCGGAGCGGCCGGCGGAGGCGCGTGCTCGTCGCCAGAGACACGCCGACCGCAAGCGGTGGCGCACGCGATCAGGGCGACGAGGAAGGGCGAAGGTGAGATTGCGGACACGACTCCAGAGTAGCCGTTTGTGCTCGACGGGCGGATCACTGTAGCTTCTCGGTCCGGTGGAGCCCTCCGAGCGGGCGCCGCCTTGCCTGTTCGCGAAGAAGGAGACGCCCAGCATGAAGGCTCTTGGTATCGGAAGCTCAGCGCACGTCGCTCTTGCAATGGTCGTGGCCGTGGGCAGCCTGGCCGCGTGTGGCGGGGCGCAGATGTCCCCCGAGACAGCGGTGGCCGTGACGCCCACCGCGCCGACCGACGCTGCGCAAGCTCCGGGTCAGGCGGTGGCGTGGGGGGCGATGAGCAAGGACCAGAAGAAGGACTACATGAAGACCACCTACTCCCCGAAGATGAAGGGTGAGTTCATCGCCTTCGACGGGAAGAAGTACGCGGACATGAACTGCGCCACGTGCCACGGGGATGGCGCGAAGGACGGCTCGTTCAGGATGCCGAACCCGGGTCTCCCGAAGCTCTCGGTCGCCGACCGGTTCAAGAAGCACATGGACAAGACGCCAGAGCTGACCCGATTCATGATGGAGAAGGTCGTTCCCGACAGCGCGGCGCTCGTCGGGCAGCAACCCTACGACCCGAAGACCGGGCAGGGCTTCGGATGCATGAAGTGCCACCTCCCGGAGTCGTGACCGGGATGAGCCTCCTCACGGCAGGACGCTCGAGGGATGAGCGCATGACCGGTTTGGTCTGACTCAGGGTGCCTGCGATGGTGTAGTGTGATGTCCCGATGACGAACACACTTCGCAAATCCATCGACGACCTCGCAGCCAACTTCGCAACCGCCATCGTCTCGGCCATTCGACGCGGCAACCTCGACGACATCCTCGCGCTCGCCGAGGGGGCTCTCGAGGCCGCCCCACGCCGGGGTCCGGGCCGTCCCAGGGGCAAGGTTGCCGCGCTCGTGAAGGCCACTCCGACGAAGGCGCCCGCAGCCCTGCCCGCTCGCGATGCGAAGGGCCGCCTCCACCGGAGGTCTCCGCAGGAGATCGCCAAGGCCCTCGGCAAGGTCGTGACCCTGCTGAAGTCGACCAAGGCCGGGCTTCGCGCCGAGCAGATCCGGAAGAAGCTCGGGATGCAGGCGAACGAGATGCCGCGCGTGCTCAAGGAGGGCCTTGCCAAGAAGGCGCTCAAGAGCAAGGGGCAGAAGCGGTCGACGACCTACACGGCGGTGTGAGCGCGGGCGCAGCGCCCCGATCCTCGCCCTCCGCGGCGGCGCTCCTCGCGTGAGCGTGGTATGATTGAGCTCCTAGGCAAGGCGCTCGATGACGGAGACGTGTGGGGCCTGGTGAGAGGGTGGTGCGCGGAACATGCGGAGCGGACGAATGGGTCTCGCTTCCTCGAGGCGGCACGAGCCTGTGGCAGCCAGCGCTCCGGGCCCGATGGCGACCTGCACCGCCGCGCTCCGGACGGCCTGCGGCGTCCTCGTGGTCGCGAGCGTCGCGGGGTGCGGCGCGGCGCCGGCCATGCTGAGGGCGCCGGTGGCCGAGCGGTGCAACGCCGCCGGAGTCAGCCGCTGCGCGGACCTGACGGACGGTGTGCTGGACTACGTGGACGGCGACAGAGCCGTGGCGCTCTCGAGCATCTCGAACCTGGTCGACGCCAGCGAGCCGGAGCGAATCCGCGCGTTCGCCGATGCGCTCGACGCCATCGCGGGCGTGCCGGCGCTCGGATCGGCCGGAGACGCCGTGCGCGAAGTGGCCGTGTTCCTGAAGGGAGAGGTCCGGTTCGGGCCTGCCGACGACGCGCGCCAGGGGCCGAACGGGAGGGCATGGGCCGGTGCGCTCGCCGCGCCCGTCGAGGCGGCTCCTCGTCCGTCGCCCGGAGACGCCAGAGCCGAGTCGAGCGGCGCGCGTCCAGCGCTCGACGTCGCCCGGATGAGAGGCGCCACGATCGTGCCGGTCGGGCACCCGAAGGCGGGCTACTGCGCCGCGCTCTCGACCATCGCTCCGCTGGAGCGGCCGTCCGGGTCAAGCGCGAGGTCCGTCTGCGTGCGGGCCTTCATCGGACCGCTCGTGGTGACGGACCTTCATGCAGGCGGATGCGCCATGGACCTGTTCGTCCTCGCCGGCCGCCCTGAGGACCCTGAGTGGTTCCTGCTGAACCCCCCTGGCGCGGCGCTCGACGTTCACGGCGCCGGGATGCTCGTCCGCGACGGGCAGGAGCTCGTCGTCGGCGCCCGCGTCGCTGGTAGCGACCTGCTCCGGCGTGAGCCGGCGTGCTCGGTCACCTGGCACGGCTGGAAACCCGACGACACGGAGGCTCCCGCCGCCCCCGCCCTCGCTGCGTTCGATGGCGCCGCCGCGGACCGCGCCCTGCGCGACGTCGACCTGTCCGGCTGCGCGACCGGGGGGGGGCCGTCGGGTCCGGGCCACCTCGTGGTCACGTTCTCTCCGGACGGGCGGGTGGCCTCCGCCGTGGTCGACGCCAGCCCCTACGAAGGAACGCGCGTCGGCGAGTGCGTCGCGAGGCGCTTTCGCCTCGTCAGCGTGCCGCCGTTCGGGGGTGCGAGCCGGATGATGGGGAAGTTCTTCAACCTCATCCCGCCGCTTCGCTGACGGTCGAACAGCGCTTCACTCGTCTCGCGACAGCCGACGACTCCGGGGGCGCGCTGTCGTCGAACGCTTCCAGCTTGACCCGCGTCCTCCGCGGAGGGAAGGAGAAGCCATGCGCATCCAGCCCCTCGACGCGAGCAGTTTCAACGGTCAGGCGGAGCAGGCCCTCAAGGGTGATCTGCCGTTCGGAAGAGTCTTCACGCCCCACATGGTGTCGATCGAGTGGGACGAGGCCGGGGGGTGGCACAGCGCGAAGCTCGGACGGCGAGAGAACCTCGCGATGGACCCCGCCGCGATGGTGCTCCACTACGGACAGGAGACCTTCGAGGGGCTGAAGGCGCACAGGCAGGACGGCGGTCGCGTCGTCCTCTTCCGCGCCGACAGGAACGCCGAGCGCATGCAGCGCAGCTGCGAGCGCCTGTGCATGCCTACCCTGCCCATCGACGACTTCGTCGAGGCCTGCGTGGCGCTCACGCACACCGAGCAGGCCTGGGTGCCGCAACGCGAGGGGGCCTCGCTCTACCTGCGCCCGACGATGGTCGCCACCGAGCCCGCCCTCGGCGTGCGCCCCGCGAACAAGTACCTCTTCTTCGTCCTCGCCACGGCGACCGGTCCCTACTTCGCCAAGGGCTTCTCGGGCATCCGGGTGAAGGTCGAGCGCGAGATGGTCCGAGCCGCGCCGGGCGGCCTGGGCACCGCGAAGACGGGCGCCAACTACGTGGCGTCGCTGCTCTCGGCCATGCAGGCGAAGGCGCACGGGTGCGAGCAGGTCCTCTGGCTCGACGCCATCGAGCACAAGTACCTCGAGGAGACCGGCGCGGCCAACGCGTTCTGGGTCGAGAAGGGCAAGCTCTGCACGCCGCCCACCTCCGACACCATCCTGAAGGGGATCACCCGGGACAGCCTGCTCCGCCTCGCCCCGGCGATAGGCATCCCCGCAGAGGAGAAGAGGCTGACCATCGACGAGCTGCTTTCCGGCATCGCCGCCGGTTCCATCACCGAGATGTTCGGCGCGGGCACGGCAGCGGTCGTCTCGCCGATCGGCGAGATCCTCTGCGACGAGCGGGTCGTGAAGGTCGGCACGGGCGAGCCGGGCCCCATCTCGACCAAGCTCCTCAAGACCATCGTGGACATCCAGCGCGGCCGCATCGACGACCGCTTCGGGTGGTGCAAGACGGTCGTCGAGGCGAAGAAGTAGACGCCGAAGGGCGGCGGCCCCGGCGCTCAGCGACGGCGGCGCTTGCGCGTCACGCCGATGGCCGCCACCGCGACGAGGGCCCCGGCCCACCCCGCGACGTCGCCCGATCTGCCGGGCGTCACCTGGCACGAGCCGCCGCTCGACTTGGGGGAGGTCGTCGTGGGGGTGGCCGCATCGGTCCTGGTCTCGGGCATCGCCGCGTCCATCGGCGGCATGAGCGCGTAGACCTGACCGTCGGCCGTCCCCGAGTCCATCGGCGGCATGAGCGCGTAGATGTCACCGTCGGTCGTCCCTGCGTCCATCGCCGGCATGAGCGCGTAGACGGGACCGTCCGTGCCGGCTGCGTCCATCGGCGGCATGAGCGCGTAGACAGGACCGTCCGTGTCGGCCGCATCCATCGCCGGCATGAGCGCATAGACCGGGCCGTCGGACTTGCCGGCGTCCACCACGGGCTTGGTCGCGTCCGCCCCGGCATCCTGCGCCCCCGCGGCGACCGGCGCGACCACCAGGCCCGTGGCCAGGCATCCCACGGCGACCTGCGTCTTCACGCCCCACCTCCCCTCCTTCGCTCTCCGCTCGCAGGTCGATGCCCCCCCTCGGTCACGCTCCTGCTGGCTCCGCGCATCCGATCTTCGCTGGGTCATGGCTCTCCCTCCGGTGATTTCGAGTGAAGACGACGAAGGCAGTCTGGCATCGAGAGGCGACGGCCTCTCGCGCGGATCCGTCCGTGAATGGCCAGGGTCCGGCCGGGACAACCGCTACGACATCTGACCACGAAGCCGCAGCGGGCGCAGCTCCCGTGAGCCTCCCCGCCCGCCAGCTGCCGCGGCGCCTTGAACATCCGACCCGCGTTGAGCAGCACGCCGAGCGGCCGTTCGAGGACGTTGCCGACGCGGTAGTCGGGGTGCATGAGGGAGGTGCACGGGTAGAGCTCGCCGTCGGCGGCCACGTACGCCGTCTCACGCCCCGCACCGCACGAGAACCGTCGCATGCCCGGCAGGGGGCCGGCCGGACAGTCGATCACGACCCGGACGGGCGCTCTCCCGCGCTCGCGCACGACCCGGAGCAGCTCGCCGACCTCCCGTCGGGCCCACGCGCGCTCGTCGTGACCCGCTCCGCTCGCACGGCCGACGGGCAGGAAGGTCGCGTAGCGCAGCCCGACCGCGCCGGCCCCGGTGGCGAGCGCGACCATCTCCTCGACCTCGCCCGCGGTCTCCGGGACGAGCAGGGTGGCCACGTAGGCCTGCAGCCCCAGGGCCGCGCTCTCCTGGACGGCCCGATACGCTCGTGCGAAGGCGTCACGCGGCCCGACGCGGTACCGCTGCGCCCGCGCAGGGTCGGGCCCGTCGAGGCTCACCTGGATCACGCGGAGCCCGGCGCGCCTGAGCGCCACGAGGCGCGATCGACTCGCCAGGTAGCCGTTGGTGGCAATGCCTGCCTGGATGCCGAGGGCCGTGGCCGCGGCGGTCAGCTCCTCGACGTCCTTGCGCAGCAGCGGCTCGCCGCCGGACCAGCCGACGCTCGTCACGCCAGCGGGCGCCGCCTCTTGCAGCAGCGCCAGGAGCTCGCCGGTGCTCGCCTCTCGGGCTCGCGGTCGACCGGCGTCCACGAAGCAGTGCGCGCAGCGGAAGTTGCACCTCTTGGTCAGCTCAACTCCCAAGGAAAGGCTCACGAGCGCGCTCCCACGACCAGGCAAGGACCGAACAACCCGCCGACAGGCCGCAGCATAGCGCCGTCCGGGGCCCTGCGCCGCCTGCCGACCCGCAGGACGCTCGTCGAGGCGAGCAAACGAACCCCACTTTTGTGCCCTCGGCGCCGACTCGGTCTATTGGGAGGGGCATGCGCTCCCTCTCTCTGGTGGTCGTGATCCTGGCCTCCTGCATCGCTCACCAGGGGGCGGAAGACGCTGGCGTGGCGTCCTCGGAGTCGGGAGCGAGCGAGAGCAACGCGTGCACCGCGGCCGGCGGGACCTGCATCGCCCCGGGCCCGGCGTGCCTCGCGGAGATCAGCGCGTCGGCGGGCTGCGGGTCTGCCCTTTCCATCTGCTGCACGGTGGCGACCACGGCGACCAGCACATCTGCGAGCACGTCTGCGAGCACGGACGCCTCGACGCCGACCGCCACCACGGACGGCGCCACGGCGACGGCCGCCTCGGCCTGCAACCCCACCTGCGAGACGACCTGCGAGGGCGACCCCATCTGCATCCAGGCCTGCGGCTGCTGATCGCGCCCCCCGCACGATCTGCCGCCCCGCTCCGCGAGCCGGACGAACCGCCTCGATGGTGATACCGTCGCCTGATGAACCAGGCCACGCCAATCTCGTGCCCCAGCTGCGGCGCCGGGCTCGGGCCGATGGAGGGAAACCAGTTCCGGTGCGCGTACTGCGGGCACCTGTCCCTGCCGCCGCGGCCGCAGGTCGACCCGGCGCAGCGGGCCGCGCTCCTCGCCTCGCTGCTGTCGGGCTTCGAGACGCGACGGACCAGCGCCCGGGGAGCCCGCGCCGAGCTGCGCAAGCGCGAGCACGACGCCATGGCGTCCGGCCGGCGCGTCAACGGTCTGGTCATGCTCGGCATCGGGGGGTTGTTCCTCCTGTTCGCCGTCGCCTGCTTCGTGGGGGCAGGCGGCCTGTTCTTCTCGCACGGCAGCGCCGTGTCCTTGGTCGGTCATCATCACGGCCACGCCGCCCTCCCTCCCGTGGGTCCGTCGGCCGCCTCCGTCGCGGGGTTCCCGCTCGTCTTCGGGCTGTTCTGGCTGGGGCTCGGAGGCCTGCTGTTCTACATCGGCGTGCGCTACAGGCGGGCCGGCGCGCGTGACAAGCGCATGCGCGAGAGCGGTCTGCGCGGCCGCGCGACCGTCAGGAGCTACAAGGAGTCCAGCGTCGTGGTGGACGGAAACAGCAAGTTCGAACTGGTGCTCGAGGTCGAAGTCCCCGGACGCGATCCGTTCGTGGTCCGGCAGTCGGACTACGTCCCGCACCCGTGGGCGGTGACGACGGGCGCAGACCTGCCCGTGTTCGTGGACCCTGGCAACCCGAACGACGTGATGGTCGACTGGTTCACGCTCGACGGCTGACGCCGAGCGTTGGTGGGCGGGGGTCGACTCGCCTCCGACTGCACGGGAGGGATCGAAGGGCACCGCTGAGGGTCGAGAACACCGAGGGTTCGCCGGGTACGGAGGTCACCCGGCGGGTGAGAACGGCGCGGGGTCGACGCCAAATCCGAGCCCGAACCCGGCCGCGGACCCGAGCCCGTCCCCGAGCCCGACCCCGGCCCGTCAGGACCCGTCGGCTGCGCCTCGCACGCATCCGAGCGGCGCGCTGCGCCCCGATTCACGGCCTGCTCGCATCCCCGGCGGCGTCTCCACCCCCGCCGTCCATCGCTGCCCCTCCTTCTGCGGACGCGTCGCTCGCCGCGTCACTCGACCCGTCGTGGCCATACGTGGCAGAGTACACGCACTGATTGGCGATGCACCGTTCGCCACCGCCGGTCGCCGGACACATGATGTGGCAGCCCGTGACGGAGCCCAGGTTGGCCTGGTACTGCGCGTAGCCCGTGGCGTTGACCCCGACGTCATTCTGGCAGATGCCCGTGCAGTCGTTGCAGACGCGTGTCTCGGCCCCAAAGCAGTCGGAGTCCACCGCGCACGAGGTGATTTCGGGGGTGAGGTCGAGATCGAAGCACCCGCTCGAGCACGCCGTCGTCGGCGCGCCCAGAGCACCGATCACGACAAGCCCAACCAGAGAGCAAGCAAGAGGCACGAGCTTCATGCCACAGAGTGTAGCGTCGCCGTCGCTCGGCGCCTGCGAGAGCAGGGGGAGGTGAACCACGCTCTGTCCAGCCAGATTGGACCAGGACAACGTCGCGCGCCAACCGGTACAATGGCGAGCGGAGCCAGGCTCTGCCATGAGACGACTCGTCCTCATCTTCGTCTTCGCGAGCGCGTGCCGCGGCTCGCACGCGCCCGCCGCGGCGGACAGCGGCTTCGACTTCCCGCCGCTTCCGGACGCGGCGCGCCGCGGCGACGCGGGGTCGCGGAAGGACGCGACCGGCGGCCCGATCGACGCGGGGCCTGACCCGGATGCGTTCCGCCCCGCGCAGATCACGTCGTGCCAGGCCACGGCCGGATCGCCCTCGACGGCGTACCAGGCTGTCGAGGACGCCGTCCTCAGCTTCATGACCACCCAGGCGGCGCACAACGCCACGCTCGCCATCTCGAAGGGCGGCAGCACCGTGCTGTCGCGCGCCTACACCTGCCCCGGCGCGCTGGGCGTGACCTCGACCCGGACGATGTTCCGCCTCGCGAGCAACAGCAAGGCGTGGACGAGCGCGGCGATCGACCTGCTCGTCGAGGAGGGGACCGTCTCGCGGTCGACTCCGGCGTTCGCCTACCTCGGCATCATGACCCCGCTGCCGAGCGGCGCGACGGTCGACCCGCGGGTGGCGTCGATCACCGTCGGCAACCTGATCGACCACAAATCCGGCTGGGACGACACGGTCTCGCCGGACTTCGATCCGACCCACAGCATGCGCCAGATCGCGCTGGCGCTCGGTCTGACCGACGCAATCGACGAGACGCAGATGGTCCAGTACATGCTCGGCCAGCCGCTCCAGGAGGCGCCCGGGACGACCTACGCGTACTGCAACTTCTGTTACGACGTCCTCGGGATGATCGTCGAGAAGGCGTCCGGGACCTCGCTCGTCGACTACCTCGACCAGAAGGTGGCCGCGCCGCTCGGGGTGACGGATCTGGTCGTGTCTCCGACGCTCGAGCCGCGCCTCCCCGGCGAGGTCGCCCACTACGACTCGCCCAACCAGGGGCTGAGCGCCGTGGACGTCACGTCGAGCTCGCTCGTCCCGGCGCCGAACGGGGGCGACGGGCTCGTGCGGGAGGTCGACGTGGGGGCGGGAGGCCTGGCGACGTCCGCCGCGTCGATGCTCGCGCTGATGCAGCGGTACGTCATCTGGGGCGTCGGCCCGCGGCCCGCCCGCGGCTCGTCGTGGTCGCGCGAGGGGTCGGACGAGGGGACGAACACCTGGGCCGAGCAGCGCGCGGACGGCACCAACTGGGCGCTGCTCTTCAACACGCGCGACTTCACGCCGAGCACGGCGTTCACCGATCTGACGACGCAGCTCGACCAGATCCTCGGGACGGTCCCCTGATCGCCCCTGGGGGCGACACCGGACGTGATCCTCCCCCACTTCCGTGGACATCCCCCGCGACCTGAGGGATCCCCTGGTTTGTTTCTTGCGTGGGAATTGAGGCCAGATCTGGTGTGTTGGGGGGCGCATGAAGACCCTCAGATCCGCAACGAAGGCCCTGCGTCCCTCGCGTGAACGAACCCGGCAACGGCAGACTTTGGGTGTCCGGCACACCGGCGCCTTCCTCCACGCATTGTTCCATGAGGGCATGCATGCAGCCCGCGTGGCCTCGCTCGCCAACGCAGTGGTGGGCGTTCTGGTGGCGGCGGTCGTCTCGATCCACGCCATTGGTCAGGCCTACGCGGCCGTAGCGGGGATCAAGGCGAAGCGCGGGATCAAGCAGATCGACCGACTGCTGAGCAACCGGGGCATCGACGTCGAGGCCATCCAGTAGCCGTGGGTGAAGTTCGTCGTGGGGGTACGCAAGCAGATCGTCATCGCGATGGACTGGACGGAGTTCGACGACGACGATCACTCGACGCTCTGCGCCTACCTGGTGACCAACCACGG
>Ga0181517_10002294_pt1 | contig 19737 bp, 17 predicted proteins | sample PEATcosm2014_Bin_31_FD_119748 | JGI IMG/M metagenome (GOLD analysis project Ga0181517, IMG submission 119748) | Peatland microbial communities from MTU Mesocosm Facility, Houghton, MI, USA - PEATcosm2014_Bin01_30_metaG | ecosystem: Environmental > Terrestrial > Soil > Wetlands > Peat | place... | reverse complement strand
TGAAGGCGTGGCTCGGCCGATCCGGGCGATAGGGCGAGTCCGGCTCGACCGAATCGTGGCGAACATGGACGATCGGCAGGCCTTCCTCGCGCCAGGCGGCGAGCAGCGCGGCGATCGCCCGCTCGGCCCCGGGGTTGTTGCGCGGGCCCCAGCGCGCGTCGTCGATCGCCAGTTGCAGGTCGACGAGGATCAGCGCGGCGTCGCTCGGCAGGCGCATTGCGTTCCCTCTAGCGTGGCAGCAGCGCCCAATAGTCGAGATCGAGGACGACGCTCGGCTCGTAGCCGTCGCCCTGGCGCAAGGGAAAATCGCCGCACGGGCGGTTCTTGGTCGCGATCGTGCGCAGCCGCAACGCGCCGACGTCGGCGCGGCCGGGCAGGGCCGCCGTTTCCAGAATCTCGCTCCAGGCGAAAACCGTGTCGCCGGCGAACAGCGGCGCGACGTGCCGGCCGCCGTTGATCGCCGCGACGTGGAAAGCGTTGGCGAGGCCGTTGAAGGACAGCGCGCGCGCCAGCGAGATGACGTGGCCGCCGTAGATCAGCCGCTTGCCGAACCGACCCTGGCTCTCGCTGAACAGGTTGAAATGCACTTTGGCCGTGTTCTGGTAGAGGCGGGTCGCGATCTGGTGCTCGGCTTCCTCGACGGCGACGCCGTCGACGTGGTCGATGCGCTCGCCCGGCGCGTAGTCGCCCCAGCGATGGGGCGAACCGGCGAGGGCAAAATCGTACGCGGCCGCGTCGATCTGCGGGCAGGCGGCGCCGAGCTCGGCTGGCGCAACCGACGCGGGCAGATCGGGGACGTGCGTTGGCGGCGCCGGCGCGGCGGCGTCGCGCTTGCGCACCATCACCCAGCGCACGTAGTCGAGCGCCAGCCGCCCGTGCTGATTGAAGCCCTGCGAGCGCACAGTGACGACGCCGCTCTCACGGTTGGAGTTCTCCTTGAGGCCGATCACCTCGGAAGTCGCCGACAGCGTGTCGCCGGGATAGACCGGCTTGAGAAATCGGCAGTCGGCGTAGCCGAGATTGGCGACCGCGTTGAGCGAGACGTCGGCGACCGTCTTGCCGAACACGACGTGGAAGGCGAGCAGGTCGTCGACCGGCGACTGCGGATAGCCGATCGCGCGGGCGAAGGTCTCGGCGCTCTGCACGGCGAAGCGCGTTCCGGTGAGCGCCGAATAAAGCGAGACGTCGCCGACGGTGAGCGTGCGCGGCGTCGCGTGGCGGAGCGTCTCGCCGAGGCGGAAGTCCTCGAAGAACCGGCCGGCGGCGGTCTTGGACGGCGCGCTCACAGGCGGCGTTCAGAACACGTAGGGGTAGATGTAGAGCGTGATGATTTCCTCGACCAGCAGGATGAGCAGGAAGAGGATGATCGGCGAGATGTCGAGGCCGCCGGTGTTGGGCAGGTAGCGGCGGATCGGCCGCAAAGCCGGCTCCGTCATCGCCACCAGCGCGCTCCAGACCGAACGGACGACCTCGTTGCGGACGTTGACCACGTTGAAGGCGATCAGCCACGACATGACCGCCGCGACGATGATGATCAGCTTGTAGAGATTGAGCGCAATAATCAGGACGTCGAGTATGGCCCGCATGGAGGCTCCTTGTCGGCCTATTCCCGCTTTCTTTCGTTGACACCTGCGGGGCGCGCACGTAAACAGCCGCGCGGACGGGGCTGTAGCTCAGATGGGAGAGCGCTGCAATCGCACTGCAGAGGTCAGGGGTTCGAATCCCCTCAGCTCCACCAGCCAGTCCGCGCGTGCGGCGGCGGTTTCCGAAGAATTAAAAACCGACGACAAGTCCGTGAGTTAGCGCGGGCCGTCATGGTCTGTGCGCCAGTCAGGCAGCCCTGTCCTGCCGCCACGGGGCGACCGCGGCGGAGAGTCTGACGCGGCGGAATTCCGTTTCCCGATTCCGCATCGCGCAGGACGCTCGAGCTGTGGGGTCGAACCTCGTTCGACACGGGCAAAGGAGTGGCGAGGGGACGGCGCGCCGCCGGTCCGAACTTCCGGACGATCAGGGGCGGGCAGGGGCCTCGAGGCCGAGCCTCGTCCACTGCTCCGGCCAAGCAACCGGCAGGTCGAGCAGCCGCTTGAGCCCGAATCCTCTAGGCAGGTGACCTTGCAGCGCCGCCTCGACCAGCGGCGGATCCAGGAAGGCGAGCGAGAGGATCTGACGGATCGATCGTTCCGTGCGCTTCTCGCTTGCCGCGATCGATGCAATTGAGATGGCTGGATCGGCGACGAGCTGGTCAAGCCAATGCCGGGCATTGCGGAACCCGATGGCGAAGCCGCCGTCGTCGTAGCGGTCGCGCATCAGCTTCCAGCCTTCATGGGCCTGGCTCTTGATGTAGGCCTCCGAGGCCTCGCGCTGACTGTCGAGCGAGTTGAACTCCTGTTCGAGACCGCTGTCGGGGGAAACGCGGGTGTAGATCGCGCACTTTAGGGTCGACTTATGGCCCTCCGGCGTCACATGGCCGCCTCAGGTCGCGACGCTATCGATGCCGTCCCATCCGCTCGCCTGGCTTTCGCAGTCGGGCCGCGGCCCGACCGCAAGCCAAAGAAGCGGCGCCCATTCCAACTTGTGCCGGTGATCGCTTTGGCGACCATCGACAGGCTGGCGTAGGTCTCGCCGTTCCAGGCGAAGCCTTTGCCGAGCTCAGTGACGCGCTCAAGCCGGCCCCGCCATTCGCGCGCCAGCAGGGCGCCGGGGCTGTGAACAAGCTCCGGGGAATGACCCTGCCAAATTGAGGGTAGTCAAATAGTTACGACGCCGATCGGCATTCGGACCCTGCTCCGATTTACGAGGGAATCGATCTGCCCGGGCTCGAGCCGCCCTTTATGTCCATCGGACAATCAATCGTCCATAGATCGAGGAGAGATCAGCCTTGGCGTTCGCCGTTGCGGCGTGATTTCATCAGTTCGGGCGGAGCCGGCGAATGCCATACGACCTGGTACGCTTCAACAACATTTGTCGCTGTGACCTTGAGGCCGGGGAGAACGACCCAAGGTGGCGTGTGGCGGTCGAGCAACGACATAATCGTCACTTTGGCGGCTGCGACGCCTTGGTCGTAGGGCTGCTGCGCGCCGATGCCCTTGATCATCTCACCGCGCGCAAGTTCGATTGCGGCATCGTTGCCGAGATCAATGGTCGTGATCGGAATCTGGCGAGAGCGTTCCCGCATCACCTTGACGGCCCGCATCGCAGGATCGTCCCAAACGGCGAAGAGGCCGTTCATTGTAGGATTGGCGCGCAGTAGGGCGTCTGTCGCGCGAGCGGCATCTTCGACGGTCGAAAATCGGTCGCGCTTAATGGCGACATCTGGGCGTTCAGCCGCCATCCATTTGCGGAAGGCAATGTCGCGCTCGTTGGTCACGAAAAAGTCGACGCCGTAAGCGATGATGCCGACGACGCCGCCGCGGGGAACGTGAGGCGAAAGAAGATTGGCGGCCATTTGGCCGAGGCCAAAATTGTCCGCCGAGACGACGCTCACGTAGTCTTTGCTGGGCAAGAGGCCGGTAGGAACATTGTCGATGAGAACCAGTTTGATGCCGGCCTGCGATACTCCGCGGTGCACGTCCGCCGCTTCCGCATTGCCAATCGGAATGCTCACAATGGCGGCTGGCCGGTATCGCGTCAGCCGTTCGATCTCGCGCGTTTGGCGCACGACGTCGAAGTTGCAATCGACGACCTCGACAACGGCGGCCGAGTAGCGTCCGAGCGTCGTCACTATGCCCGCCAACTGCTGTTTCGCCCAGTCGCTGCTGGTTGTGTGAAGCACAACGGCGATCTCGAAGCGCCGCCGGTGCGCCTCGGCGGCTTCCGATTCGGATAGAGACAATCGTTCGGGGGGGGTCGCCTTCTCGCCGTGTGGCCCGAGCCCTGAGATTGCGTTGCTGCCGGCCGCTTTCATCGCGTTTCGGTCCGTTTCTCGCGAGTTGATTTCCATTGCAGGGGCCGCTTACGCCGCGCTCTCGTCAACTGGACCGCCAATGGCAGGCGGCTGCGGCGCTTTGGAGTGCCGGTGACGCTCCTTCGCTTCCGCTCGCGCAATCAACTCGGCAACCTCCGGGTGCTTGCGAGGCGAACCTTGAGCGATCCATCCATACAGGAAGTCAGGCGCAAACAAATCGTCGATCACGGTGAAGGCCGAGCCGACCAGTTCTGCGGAGCTGCCCATCTGCGAGCGGACTATAGTCAGGTCGCGCGTCGCCAGCGGATGGGAACGCCGATACACGGCTTCGCGAATCGCCGCCAGGACAACTTCACCGGTGGCTGCAATCTCGCCTCCAAGGACGATGAGCGAGGGATTAAACGCATTCACCAGGCCGGCCAGAACTGTGCCGACGTTGCGTCCGCAGCGCGAAAGCAACTCCGCGCTGAAGGCGTCGCCGCGTTGAGCCGCGACGCCGACGTCCGACACGGTCACCTCTCCCTCGGATGCCAGCACGTCAGCGAGAGGGCGGCTGCGACCCTCCTTCGCAGCGTGCGTGGCATCGTCCACGATCGCTTCGACGCCCGCGACAGCTTCAAGACAACCGACATTCCCGCAGCGGCACGTTCGAGCGCCTTCTTCGCCGGTCGCGGTGTGGCCGATCATACCGGCGGTCCCCTGCGCGCTTCGGTGCAGCCGGCCGCCAGAAATCAGTCCGGCGACAATTTCGCGCCCCAGCTCGACGAACACCAAATTGTCGGCGCCGACTCCGCTTCCCGCCCGCAACTCGCCGAGCGTCCGCATTTGAACGGCGTTCCGAACCGCCACCGGAGCCTGGTAACGATGGGCCAGGCGTTCCACTAGCGGCATGTCCTCTCGATTTGGCGCGAAGTGAAAGCCGGCGACCCCGAAGCGCTGGCCTGCCGCGATCTCCACGGGGCCGGGAACGGCGATCCCGACTCCCCAGACGCGGCGCCTTCCTTGTTGTTGCTCCAACAGCCAATCGAAAAGCGTTTCAAGTCGGCTGACCATTCCGTTGAGCCCGCCGTTGCTTTCGATCGGCTCGTGATGCTCGACCAGCAGATTGCCTGACAGATCGGCGACGCCGACGCCCAATAGTGACTCGTTGATCACCGCGACAAGCACCAATCCTGCGGCGGCCTTCACTTGAACAAGTCTGGGCGCCCGCCCGCCCGTAGGCCGGCCGAGCGCCTCTTCATCCACGAGTCCGAATCTCAAAAGCGTCGCAAGCCGGTCGGCGACGACCGCGCGGCTCAATCCTGAAAGCTCCTCGATCTCCTGCCGAGTGGACGTCTTGCGAGCCTGCAGAATGCCAAAAATCGTCGCCAGGCTCTGACGTTCTGCGTCGATGGCCCTCACCCGCTCGCGGTGCGGGACCATTGCTAGCGCGGCGGCGGCGTTGGTTGGCCGACCGCCTCTCGGCTTTGACCGCTGTGGCATCTGTAGTTCCGTGGTCTCCTTCGCGGTCATCAAGACCGCTGCTCCGCGGCGGGGAGACGATCTGTCCATCCTATCAGCCAGAACAATACCGTGCCGCCTCCCTTGCGCTGCAAGAGACGCTTCCTCCCCAAGCAATGTCTCCGAATTCCGTAACTTATGGAATTCTCATTTGTTTTCTCGGGCGTCCACTTACCCACGATCGGAAACCACGGGCGGACTGCGACTTCCTCGGAGCGTTTTGCCGGTTTCGGCGATAGATTTGCCGCCGAATCCGCATCGTAAGCCGAACGTGATCCTCATTCACCCGAATTATGTCGCAAGTCGGCAAAAAGCAAGCGTCAGATCGCCACGCGAGGGAGTGGGTGTTAGAAGACGCGCTGAATATAGTTAAACAAAATCAAATAGATAATGACGCGATCGCGCGCTCGACACGTGAATGGGCACTTATGCATTTTTCGTGTTGACTTTTGCTGTTGAACGGCAATAGCGTTGCGACAAGAATGGGGTCCTCGGCATGTCGAAAGGCGACCGGGTGGCGTTGAGGGGAGGAAACGTGACGGAGAACAGCCGACCCTACGAGGTCTGTCGCCTGGAAATCCCGGGCGGGAGCGCGGCCAGCGTCGTTTGCGCCTCGACGGTCCCTCGCGCCTCGATCGATCTCGATCCGACGATTTGCGCAAACGCAGATGCGTCGTTCGATGGCGTCGAATGGCTCGACGGCGATCTGACCGACGACGTCCTAACGCCCACGACGTTCCATCTCTTAACGGCATGCAGAGCACGCCAGTTTCATTTCAGACGAAAGTAAGGAGTCGACATGTCCCCGGCGATTGGAAGCGCTGCCCACAGCGAAATCGAGGCCAAGGATCAGCAGTTTCGTATCGGCGGCGAAACGAAGGCCTTGCACGGAGGCGCCGTCCATTACTGGCGTCTTGATCGCGACAAGTGGAGCGACATCCTCGACAAGGTGAAGGGGATGGGGTTCTCCACGGTCTCGATCTACATCCCGTGGGAGGTCCATGAGACGGCGAAAGGCGCGTTCGATTTCGGCTCGATCGATCCCCGGAAGGACATCGACGCCTTTCTGACGCTGTGCGAATCGAAGGACTTCAACATCGTCGTGCGGCCAGGTCCGCAAATCAACGCCGAGCTCACCTGGTTCGGATATCCGCTCCGCCTTCTCGACGATCCTGAACTGCAGGCGCTGAACTCCCAGGGAACCAAGGCGGTTCTCGCGCAAGTGCCGCGGCCGATTCCCGCGATGAGTTATGCGGTCGACAAGTTTTTTGACGAGACGGCCAGCTGGTATGACGCGATCTGTCCGATCCTCGCCAAACATCGCTACCCAAAGGGCCGTCTGGTCGCCGTCCAGGTCGACAATGAGATGGCGTACTTCTTCCACGTCAACCCTTATGCGTCCGATTACAACCCCGCCTCGATTCGTCGCTATCGCGAATTCCTCGAGAGGAAACATGGCTCCATCGAAGCCGTCGCGAGCGCGCACAATCGCGCCTATGCGAACTTCGACGAGATCGACGCGCCGCGGCGCTTCGACGCGAAGTCAAGCAAGGATCTGCCGGGCTACACCGACTGGATTGAATATCGCGAAGTCTATCTGATCGACGGCCTCGCCCGCCTGGCGGACATGATGAGAACGCGCGGTCTCGCCGGCGTGCCGATGTTCCACAACTATCCGCATCCGCTGGGCCCCGGCGGTTCGGTCAGCGGCATCACGACACCATTCAACCTCATGGGGCTGGAGGAGAAGCTCGACTTCGTCGGTTTCGACATCTATTCGCGCAAGGAATTGTTCGAGCACGTCAAGACGGTGTTGTCATACGTCGTCGGTTCGAGCCGCTATCCCTACATCCCCGAATTTATTGCCGGCGTTTGGCCTTGGTACCGGAATCCCGGCTCCCTCAAAGACGAGGAATTTGTCACCAAGGCCGGGTTGATGCAGGGCGTTAAGGGGTTCAGCCGATACATGCTGGTCGAGCGCGACCGCTGGATGGCGTCGCCCGTCATGCGCGACGGCACGGTGAGGCCAGATCGTTATGAGATGTTTCGCCGCACCAATGAGATGCTCGAGGACCACGACTTCGTCCACGCCGACCGCCAAGCCGACGTGCTCTTGCTCGCCAATCGCGACTACGATCGGCTGGAGGCCGCCAGCGCGCTGGTGTCGTTCCCCGGTGACTTCCTTGAACCGCTGCTCGGCTTCTCCGAATATCCGAACTTCATGCTGACCTCGGAAGAGGAGTTCGGTTTCGAGGAGCCCATTCAGCAGGCGAAAGTGGACTGGTTCAGCGCTTTCTATCGCGGGCTGACGGACGCCGGATTCGCCTTCTTGCTGTCCGACAGCGCCGCGCGTCCGGAGAAGCTTTCGCGTTTCAAGGCGGTGGCGGTCAGCTCGTTCGAGTTCATGGGCGCGGCGCTGCAACGCAAGCTCGTCGATTACGCCAGGGCCGGCGGTTCAGTCATCCTCGGGCCGCGGCTGCCGAAGCTCGACGAACTGATGCGCAAGGACGAGACTCTCCTCGGTGCGACGAAAGAAAGTCGCCCCCGACTGCTGGAATCGCTCGACTCGGACGGCGCGGCGGTCGGCTCGAGCTATCCGGTGGGGCGCGGCGAAATCGTGCTCGTCAATCGGCTGTCGAGTCTGGACAAGGCGCTGACCATGGCGTTGGCGGCCCGCGCGTTGCTTCGCGTCTCCAAGAATGACGCGAGGCTCGACGTGGTCGTTCGCCGCGCGTCCGAAGACGCGGATCGCGCGATCGTGTTTGTGGCCAATCCGTCGGCCGAGCCGATTGACGCCGAAATCGGACTCGACACGTCGTTCAAGTCCATCACCGAGATCTGGAGTAACCGGTCGATCCGTCCGCAAGGGCGCGGCTGGACCGACCATCTGCCAGCGTACTCGATCAACATTTACGAATGCACGAAGTAGCGGCGGGAGTTGCAGACATGTTGCACGAAAATCCACTCATGAGCGACATCAACGTCGATCACTGGCGAAACCTTCAGGACTTGCTGCTCGACTCGGCCAAGGAAAAGCGGCGGATCATCGTGATCCACGACGACGGCGAAATTCAGAAATTCGTCCACTCCCAGCGCGTCGACATCGACCGCAGCGTGGTCAATCGGATTACGCGGCCGCAGGAAGACGCCCGCCGCATCTTCGAGGCTAATCCGGGCAAAGCGGATTTCATCGTCGTCCTCGATCGCCGGTCGGTCGATCAATATTTCGGCAGGGTCCAGGGCACTTGGAATTCTACGGACGATCTTGACGAGTATGTGCATCGGATGTTCGCGATGCTCGACGACTATAGCGACGGCATCGTCACCTATCCCCGCTCAGCGCGGAGCACGCTCGGGCTTCAGTGGCGCCTGGGCGCGTCCTATGAACAGGTGAAGGCGGCGGTGGAGGGTTTCATTTCGCCCCGATCGACGGCGGTATTCGGCATATTCGCCGGCAGTGATTTGTGGGCGAGCCTGGTTCTGCGCTTCGATGAGAATCGGCGCGTCGACGTCATCGCCTCGGTGGACACGGTGGCGCTGACCGCGGCTAGCGATTGGCGCGGCAAGGCGCGCGAGATGGTCGCGTGGGCCAACAGCAAGTTCTCGCCTTGCTCGCTCGGCTTGTTCACGACCGTCGAGGACGCTCGCGCATTTCTCGCTGCTCCAGACAAGGTGTCCGCCCTGAGAAAGATCGCGGGCGCTGGTCGCCTGCTGGCCGAGCCTGCGCCGGCCGGGCTGACGCGCCTTATCTGAGAGGCGCAGACACTAAGGGGGCAGGCAGTGGAGCGAGCGTCGGTGCAAGCGCAACAGAACGAGGTTGGCGGTCCTCCTCCAGCCGCCGGGCAAGACGCCGTCCAAATGACGGGGATTTCCAAGTCCTTTGGCGGCGTCCGTGCTCTGGATCGCGTCGACTTCAGCGTCCGCTACGGGGAGATCCACGCCCTGCTTGGCGAGAACGGCGCTGGCAAGTCCACGCTGCTGAAGATCCTGCGCGGCGTGGTGCCGAGCGATTCGGGAACGATCGAAATCGGAGGCCAGCCGCTGCCCGAGTACAACGCCGACGCAGTCCGTCGAGCGGGCGTGGCGATGATCTTCCAGGAGATGAGCCTGATTCCGACACTGAGCGTCGCGCAGAACATTCACCTGAACTACGAGCCGCACAATCGTTTGGGTTTGGTGGACGACGGACAGACCGTGCGGGCGACCCGGAAATTGTTCGCCGAATTCGGCGTCGACATCGACCCCGAGCTGCCGCTCGCTGACCTTAGCGCCGGCCAACGGCAGGTAACGGAAATTGTGAAGGCGCTATCCCAGCGCGGCCGCATCCTCGTTCTGGACGAACCGACTTCGGCGCTGTCGGCATCGGAGGTCGACCGGCTATTCGAGTTCCTCCATCGGCTGCGCAAAGACGGAGTCGCAATCGTCTACGTCTCACATCGCATGGATGAAATCATGCGCATCGCGGATCGCGCGACAATTATCCGCGACGGCCGTCATGTCGTCACCGCGCCGCTCAGCGAACTCAGCTTGGAACAGATTATCGAATACATCGTTGGGCGCGCAGCTCGTGGCTTCGCCGACTATGAACCCGGCGGTCAGGCGGTGGGCGAAGCGCTGATCGAACTTCGCGGCGTTTCCGGACCGGCCAAGCCAAGCGACGTCAACCTCACTGTTCATCGCGGAGAGGTGCTCGGTGTGGCGGGCCTTTTGGGAAGCGGTCGCAGTTCGCTCGCGCGCCTGCTGTTCGGAATCGAGCCCCTCGCGTCGGGTGAAATTCGGATTAACGGCGACCGCGTCAAGATCGATACGCCCCGAGACGCCATGGCCGCGGGCATTGCCCTCATTCCTGAGGACCGCGTTGGCCAGGGCCTCGTCACGCAGCATAGCGTCGGCGACAACATCACGCTGCCGGTGCTGGATCGGATTAGTCGCTATTTCTGGGTTATGGACTCCGACGCGGCGAAGGTGAGCGGCGAGCAGATCTCGCAGCTTCGCATCAAGGCGGAGTCCGCGGAGACCACGGTCAATACGCTTTCCGGCGGCAACCAGCAGAAAGTCGTGGTCGCGAAATGGCTCGCCACCACGCCGAACGTTCTGGTTCTGGATGAGCCGACAGCGGGCGTCGACATCGGCAGCAAGAGCGAAATCGTAGTGCTGATCAGAGAACTGGCGCGTTCAGGGCGCGCCATACTGCTGATCTCGTCGGAAATGTCGGTGCTGCTGGCGGCCTGCGATCGCATCGCCGTGATGTCGGGCGGCCGCATCGTGCGTGAAATTCCGCGTCGTCAGCTCGATCCGCCCTCGACCGAGACTTCTGACGTCGGCGAGCGACTTCGCTACGCGGAACGTCAGCTGCTCTTAGCGATTCAGACCGGAGCGGCGGCAACGACGGAGAGGGGCCGGTCGGGCGGGCAATGAGTCGCGCGCCGCCTGCACGGCGAGGGTGGATTGGCCCAATACGAAGATGAAATGGGGAGAGAAGGAAATGGTCAAAATGACATCGAAGGAAACATCGAAAGCGCTGCTGCTGGTCGCGGGAGTGGCTTTCGGACTTGGCGTCGGCGCAGCCTATGCGGCCGATCCCGATGCGGAGCTTGCCGCGCTCGCCGGAAAGGTGCTGAGCACCGGACCCAACGGCGAGACGCCCTCGCCGGCGTCGGTCGTGACGCTCTCCGATGACGAGATCGCCAAGGTGAAAGCGATGCACGCGACGGCGGCGATCGTCCTGCACTACGGCGGCAACGACTGGTCGCGCGCGCAGGTCGCGGGGCTGAAGGCCGAGTTCGCCGACCTCGGGATCGATGTGATCGCGGTGACCGACGCAGGCTTCAAGCCGGAAACTCAAGTCGCCGACATCGAAACGGTTCTGGCCAAGAAGCCAACCATTATCGCCTCGATCCCGGTGGATCCGGTGTCGGAAGCGGGGGCATACAAGAAGGCCGCCGACGCGGGCGTGAAGCTGGTTTTCATGGACAATGTCCCTAAGGGTCTGGTCGCCGGCAAGGACTACGTGAGTGTCGTATCGGCCGACAACTACGGCAACGGCGTCGCCGCCGGCCTGCTGATGGCAAAATTCCTGAAGGGCAAAGGCACAGTCGGAGCGGTCTTCCATGCCGCGGACTTCTTTGTGACCAAGCAGCGCTACCAAGGGTTCCAAAAGGCCATCTCGGAATTCCCGGACATCAAGATCATTGAGTCGCAAGGAATCGGTGGGCCGGACTTCTCGGGCGACGCCGAAAAGGTCGCGTCGGCGATGATCACCGCCCATCCCGACATCGATGGAATTTGGGCCGTGTGGGACGTTCCCGCTGAAGGCGTGATATCGGCCGCGCGCACAGCCAACAAGAACAACCTCGTCATCACGACCGAGGACTTGGGCGAGAACGCCGCTATCAATATGGCGAAGGGCGGATTCGTCAAAGGCCTGGGCGCTCAGCGACCATACGACCAAGGGGTGACCGAGGTGAAGCTCGCGGCTTACGGGCTGTTGGGCAAGAAGGCGCCGGACTACGTGGCGCTGCCGTCTCTGGTCGTGACAAAGGATAATCTGCTGGACGCTTGGAAGGATGTCTATCACACCGACGCGCCGGCGGACGTGAAAGGCAGCATGAAGTAGCCGAACGCTCTCCTATCTTTCGCCCGGCGCGCTCAAAGGAAAAGCGCCGGGCGGATTTGATGCGGCTGTAACCCCTAAATCCTAATCACTCGCGATGGCTACGGCAAATGCCCATAGAAGCTAATCTAACTCAGAGCGTCGATCGTCCGCCGCCCAAACGGTCCATCCTGGCCAATTGGCGGCGATACATTATCTACATTGGTTTCGTCTGCATTTTTGTCGTCTTCGCATTCACGCTGGGAAATCAGGGATTCCTCGACCCAAACAATCTGCTGAACATCGTTCGGCAGTCCGCCATGATTGCGGTGATGGCCGTGGCGATGACTTTTGTTCTAGCCACCGGCGAGATTGACCTCTCCGTCGGCTCCTTGGCCGGGTTTTCCTCGGTCGTCACCGCCATGACCATTCGCGCGGCGGGAATGCCCGCCGGCATCGCCGCAGGGCTCGCGACCGGCGTCGCCGTCGGTCTCTTCAACGGGCTTATCACGACGCGCATAGGGATACCCTCGTTCCTCGCAACGCTGGCGATGATGGGTATTGCGACCGGGATGTCGATGTGGATGAGCGACACCGCGGCGATTCCGATCCTCAACGATACTTACTCATTCATTTTCGGCGGTGGCAATCTTGGCCCGGTTCCCGTCCTGCTGCTGTGGACTCTGGCATTCGGCGTTGTCGGACATTTGGTGCTGAAGAAAACCACTTTTGGAAGGCGCATTCTTGCAACCGGCGGCAACGAAATGGCGGCCCGCTTCAGCGGGATTGACACCAAGTCGATCAAGCTGCGCGTGTTGATGATTTCCAGCGTCACCGCCGCGATTGCCGGGATGCTCTACGCAGGACGGCTGGAGTCCGGCCGCTATCAGTTTGGACAGGGCGACGAGCTGTCGGTTATCGCAGCCGCCGTGCTGGGGGGCAACAGCCTGTTCGGCGGAGTCGGCACGGTGGTCGGCGCGATCGTCGGCGCTCTGATGATCGGCTTGATCAACAACGGACTGATCCTGATGGGCCTTGAGTACAGTCAGCAGCTGATTGTGCGAGGAGCCATCATCATATTGGCGGTCGCGCTCAGCCAGCAAACACGCCGGAGCTGAGGGCGCGGTCGCCGCCGGCGCATTGACTGTGGCAGGCATGACATGAACATCGTCGCCGTCTTTTGGGACCGCATCGCCGCGCGGCCCGGGGACGCTCTGAAGCTCGTGGTTCTGGCGGAGCGTCTCTATCTGGCTGATGCAACGACGGGTGTGCTGGATTGAGGGCTCGACTACGAGTTGTTTCTGAGAAGCAGGCGAGACCAGCGAGCGCGATCCGCTTTCCGTTCACCCGGAGTTCAGGCCGGTCTCGCTAATTTGGCGGCGCTGGGTGTAAATAGGCGTCGGGTGCGAGCGCCGATCGGCGCGCTGACCTTTTGGCGATGTCAGCTTGAGCGGGATCAGCATATGGAGCCGCTTCACACTCGCCTCGCGACCGCTTTCAGCCAGTCGTTGCAGAGTCCCCGATTTGTCGCAACGCCAGGCCCATTGCGCCAAGCGCCGAGGCGTCGCGTCCCAGGGACGCCATTAGTAGCTTCGTCGCAGGACCTATCTCGCTTTCCTCCAGCGCGATCAACACATGTCGCGCGAGGAACTGTCGCAACGGCACTGTGAGAAGGTCGCCCGCGGGGAGTAGACTTCCGGCGATCACCAGGGCTTCGGGATTGAGAACATTGCACGCAGTGGCAAGACAGCGAGCCAGTATCTCGGCTGCGTCGAACAAGATACGTTGGCAGCCCTTATCGCCGGCGTGCGCCAATTCGATCGCTTCCGCCAATGAGAAGGAGTCCCCGTAGGTCGGCCGAAGCGGCTTCAACAGCGCCCAGTCGGACAGATAGACTTCGAAGCACCCACGATTGCCGCATCGGCATAGTGGGCCGTTCGGGTCGTAGGTCAGATGCCCGAACTCGCCTGCGCCTCCAGAGACGCCGCGCTGGAGCTTACCATTAGCGACGACCGCGCCGCCGACGCCCGCCTCCGTCTTCAGGTATGCGAAATTGGAAAGTCCCTTGGCCGCGCCCCAAGTCATTTCCGCCAGCGCGGCGCACTTCGACTCATTCTCCAAGAAAACGGTCCGTTGCAACCTCTCTTCGAACATCTCGGTGACGCGCATCCCGCCCCACGTCCCGATGACGCTCGACTTGATCACGTGGCCCGTCGCGGGGTGCACTGGGCTTGGCATCGCGATCCCCACGGCGATCAACGAGTCCGGATCGGACGCTGCCTCTCCCTGAAGCTCGTCAATTAAGGCCGCCGCGGCCTCCGCCGCCTGCTCCGGCGAGTAGTCCCAATCCACGTGCGCTACGCGCGAGGCAAGGATGGAGTGGGAAACGTCGGCAAGCACCGCCCGAATGGTATTCAACCCCAGTTGGATGCCGACGCAGGTTCCGCTGTTGGGATTGAGCGTGAGGGCGGCAGCCGGCCGGCCGCTCGCCCCGCCGGCGGGGCTTAGACTTCGCCCTGCGTCGATGACGAGGCCCAGGCGCTGCAAATCCGACACGGCGCGCGAGACAGTCGCTTTTCCAAGCCCGGTCAGGCGCGCGAGTTCGGCTTGGCTCAGCACTCCACGTTCTCGCAGCGCCTGGGTGATAGCGGCGTTGGCGGAGCCCGGCTTTCCGCCCCTTGAGGCGCCATTCGCAGTTTTTTTCATTTGGAACTAATTGCTCCATTGACTTTAAGAGAAAACGTAACTTATATTCCAAATTGAACAAATTCAACCCGCTTCTCTGGGGCGCCAGGGACGACAAAAGGTGGGTGAGGGGGTTCTGAGGAAACTAAGTGGGAGGAAGGCATGAAAATCATCAAGATCGGATTGTTGCTTGCCGTTGCGCTGGGCGCGATATCCGCCACCGTGGGTGCAGCGCAAGCATCACAGGATAAGCCAGTCATCATCATGGTCTCCGGCCCCCTGGGGGATCCGTTCTTCAGCGCGTTGAAGAAAGGCTTCGACGACGGCGCTGCGGCGATGAAGGCCGACGGGCAATATTCCACCATATCCAACTTCGATAACGTGCAATCGGATCTGGTCCACCTCGTCGAAGCCTCGGCCTCCCGTCACCCCGACGCGCTGATCGTCGGTGACTTCTTCCCCGACGCGATGAACCCGGCGATCAAGGCTGCCTCGGCGCAGGGCATCGCGACGATAATCGATAATACGGGCGAGCAGACATGGCAGGATGTCGGCGCGCTGACCTACATCGGCGAAGACCCGCGCGCCATGGGCGCCGCGAGCGGCGAGCGGGCGGCCAAAGCGGGCGCCAAATTCGGCATCTGCGTCAACCACGTCGCGGGCAACCCCGCGCTCGAACAGCGATGCGCCGGCTATGACGACGCTTTGAAGAAAGCGGGTGGCGGCGCCAAGATGATTACAATGTCCACTCAGGACATGCAGAATCCGCAGGCCAACTTGCAGGCTATCAAAGGCGCGTTGCAGGCCGATCCGAAGGTCAACGGCATTCTTACCCTCGGCTCCACGCAGACGGCGGTCGCGATCCAGGCCGTGAAGGATACCGACCGGCAAGGCAAGGTGGTAATCGGCGCAACGGACGTGTCGAGCACAGCCCTTGCCGCCTTGAAAGCGGGCGATCTTGCGTTCCTCATCGACCAGCAGGCCTATCTCCAGGGATTCTACGCCGCAGTCGTGGCGGCGCAATACGTGAAGTTCGACCTCCACCCGATCGGCGAGATCCATACCGGACCGCTCGTGATCACCAAGGATAACGTCGATCGGGTTCTGGAGGTCGACAAGGAGTACGGCGGCATCCGCGGCGCCCAGTGACGACGGCGTCTCGGGGTCGGACCCTCTAGGTCCGGCCCCACGGCTTTCCACGAATGCTTAGAGGCCCCCAAACCATGACCGAAGTCTCAGCCAGCTCCGAACCTTGGCGAAAGCGCGGCCGCGCCCCGACCCGTCGCCTCCGCCGTCTACTGCGCCGACCCGAAGCAGGCGCGTTGTTCGCGGCGATCGCCGTCTATTTGTTCTTTGCCTGGGCGACCCGTGAGACCAATTTCGTCTCTCTCAACGGAACCGCCGCCTGGCTCAATTCCGCCGCGGAGCTCGGCATCATCTCCGTCGCCGTTGGATTGCTGTTGATCGCCGGCGAGTTTGACCTTTCAATTGGCTCAATTCTCGGCGCGAGCTCCATAGCGCTGGCTATCGGCACGAGGCTATTCCATATCGATATCTGGATCATGGTCGCCCTCGTTCTCGCGGGTTCCGCGCTGATCGGCTTCCTGAATGGCCTGATCGTCGAGAGAACACGACTTCCCTCTTTCATCGTTACCCTGGCGACGCTGCTCGGCGTTTCCGGTGCTGGACTAGGCTTTTCTCGCTTGCTTACGAACACGACGACCGTCTCGATGACGACGCCGCCGTTGGCGCAGGCGGTGTTCGCCGGACGCCTCGGTCAAGCCAACATCGCTATCCTTTGGTGGATCCTCATCACCGCCGCCGCAGCTTTGGTTCTCGGCAAGACCGCTTTTGGCAACTGGATCTATGCGACGGGCGGCAATCTCGAAGCGGCGCGAACCTCGGGAGTCCCGACCGCGCGCGTCAAGATCGCGCTGTTCGTCGCCACCGCGGTGGCCTCGTCGCTGGTCGGCGTCATTCAGGCGATCGAGTTTCACTCGGGCAACGCCTCCAACGGACAAGGGTACGTCTTTCAGGCGCCGATCGTGGCGGTCATTGGCGGCGTGCTGCTCGGGGGCGGCTACGGTTCCGCGGCCGGCATCTTCCTGGGCTGCGTGATTTACGGCGTCATCAGCGTCGGCGTCTTCTACACCGGCTGGAACACCGATTGGATCCAACTCTTTCTCGGCGGCCTATTGCTCGCCGCCGTCATGGCCAACAGCTACTTCCGCCATTTGGCGCTCTCGGCTCGATAGGAGGCTTTCGGTGCTCATGGACACTCCGCCCCTCGTCGAAATGCGCGAAATCTCGAAGAACTTCGCCGGCGTGCAAGCGTTACGCGAAGTCTCTTGCTCGATCCGGGCGGGAGAAATCCTCGCGCTGCTCGGCGACAACGGCGCTGGCAAATCGACCCTGATCAAGATCCTGTCAGGTGTGCATCTACCGAGCAGCGGCGAGTTACTGGTTGAGGGTCAGCCTGTCCGCTTCGTCTCGCCGCGCGACGCGCGGGCTGCCGGCATCGCCACGGTGCATCAGGATCTCGCCACGATCCCCTTGATGAGCGTCGGCCGCAACTTCTTCTTGGGGGCTGAACCGTGCAAGCGTTTCGGGCCCTTCAAGCTCTTCGACTCGGAATTCGCGAACCGCGTCGCGCTGGAGCAGATTCGCGGCTTCGGCATAACGCGGGTCCGGGACGGCGACCAGCTCGTGGGCACGATGTCGGGTGGCGAGCGCCAAGTTCTCGCGATCGCCAAGGCGATGTACTTCGGCGCCAAGGTGTTGATTCTGGACGAACCGACCTCGGCGCTCGGCGTGAAGGAGGCCGCCAAGGTTCTCATTCTGGTGAAAGAGGCTCAGAAGCGCGGCATCGGCATCGTTTTCATCACCCACAACGTACGACACGCCATGGCGGTCGGTAACCGTTTCGTCGTGCTGATCCACGGCGCAGTCGCCGATTCCTTCGCGCGCGACGAGCGCACCTACAGCCAACTGCTGAACCTGATGGCGGGCGGGGAACAGATGGAGGCTCTGGAAGCTCAGCTCGCGGGCATAGACAACGAAATGTCGTCTGCTCACGCGGCGTGAGCACGAGCAACGACATTTTCCAATTCTGGGAATTTATAACATGGTGGCAAATCCAGTCGCGCGTACGATTTACGGCGACGTCGAAGGCGAATGGAACGAAGGCGTCGCGCGCTTCCGCGGCGTCCCCTTCGCCGACCGCATCGACGGCTCGGGACGCTGGCGGCCGGCGCGGCCGCCGATCCGCTGGTCCGGGGCGCTGAAGGCGCAGACTTGGGCGCCAATGACGCCGCAAGTGGCGGATCCCGCGGTCGTCGGTGATGCAGAGTATCATCGTTTCTTGTTCGGACGCTTTTACGACGCGCCAATGTCGGAGGACGGTTTGTTTCTCAACGTCTGGACGCCTTCACCAGACAAGCGCGCAAAGCGGCCGGTCATGGTCTGGCTACACGGTGGCGGGTTCGCAACCGGCGCGCCGACCCGGCCGCGTGAGGAGCCCTCTCTGCTGTGCGCCCGCGGCGGGATCGTTTTTGTCGCGCCGAATCATCGACTTGGGCCATTCGGCTATCTCTTTCTCGATGATAATGGCGAGCGTCCGGTCACGCCGAATCTCGGCATGCTGGACATCGTCGCGGCGCTCGAATGGATTCGGGACAACATCGAGTCCTTCGGCGGCGATCCGGACAACGTAACGGTGTTCGGCGAGTCTGGCGGCGCTATGAAAGTCGCGACTCTTCTCGCCATGCCTAGAGCCAAGGGCCTATTTCATCGTGGTATCTGCCAGGCCGGGGTGTTTGCGCGGGGCTCGCATTTCGCGCCGCTAACACGCGCGGCTGCGGATCAAGCGTCGCGAACTCTGTTGCGTCGGCTCGGGGCGAAAGGCGAAGTCCGTTCGGTTGAGGCAGCTCGCATGGCGGATATCATCGCGGCGCAAGAACGCGAGGACGGCGGCCTTATGGCTTGGCGACCGGTCGTCGACGGCGAAGTCCTGCCGCGCGATCCCGCGCAGGCGCTCGTTGAAGGGAAGGACCACGGCGTTCCCATGATTGTCGGCTGGGCGGCTCATGAAGCGGATTTCATCTTCCACAGAGCGCCGCGCACCCCGGACGAGCTTATCCGCGAGATGGGAGCGAGGGGGGAGAAACTATTTTCCGCCTACGCGGCCAAGCGGCCGGAATCGACAACCGAGGACGTCGTCGAGGCGGTCCTGACCGACTGGGTATTCGGGATTCCGTCAATCGAGTTCGCCGAAGCGCGGGCCGCTCACGGTCATAGGACGTATGTATATCAGATCGTCTGGGGCCGCGGGGACGATCCGTCCGCGCGCGCGACGCACGGCGCCGAGAACCCCTTCATCTTCAACCGGCTCGATACGACAGGCTACAGTCGCAACGCGTCTGACGCCGAGCCGCTGTCCAAGATCATGCAGAGCGCCTGGATTGCCTTCGCCCGCGCCGGCGATCCTAACGGATCAGGGGCGCCGCGTTGGCCCCTTTACGCGGCGCCCGAGCGCGCTGTTATGGTATTCGATCGGGAGTCTCGCGTCGCGCTAGATCCGAAGCGACGGGAGCGCGAGGCTTGGCGAAACGAAGCCGCCTGACGCCGCATGGCCGCCGGCAGACGCCTCCAGAAACCTCGGCGCAAGATGTCGCGGGTGCTTCTGCTAGCAACCGCCATCGCGTGTGCGTGATCTTCCAGGGCGCCCAGCAGGTCCTCATTCCGCGGCAACTGAAGGCGATCGACGCCGCTCACAAGGGCCTTGTCACGTTGATGAATCAAGTTCGCGAAGAGCCTGTGCTTCCGTAAGTTTCAAGCTGCCGCGACTGCCTCGCGCCACGTGCTCATCGCCACGGCGCGAAGCGTGCGATGCGTTTGAGCTGAGGCCAGATGGCGTTGGACGTTGAAGGTGTTGTACACGGCGGCATGGATCGAGAGGAATTTCTGCGCCGATCCGGCGCTCTTGAAGCGTTGCATCTTGCGCTCCCGCCGTCGCGTCGGCTGATGCGAATTCTCGACGCGATTGTTTTTCCATCGC
>Ga0181517_10002292_pt1 | contig 19756 bp, 18 predicted proteins | sample PEATcosm2014_Bin_31_FD_119748 | JGI IMG/M metagenome (GOLD analysis project Ga0181517, IMG submission 119748) | Peatland microbial communities from MTU Mesocosm Facility, Houghton, MI, USA - PEATcosm2014_Bin01_30_metaG | ecosystem: Environmental > Terrestrial > Soil > Wetlands > Peat | place... | reverse complement strand
GCCTCGGGGATGTAGCGCCCTCCGCGGCCCACCACCACGGCCAGCTCCGCTTCATAATCCGGCTTGGTCGAGGCCTTGGGCAGCACGATGGGCCTCCGGTGCCCATTCGCGGCGGTCGGAAACTTGGCGAAAACCGTGGGGACTTCCGGAATCGGCATGCGCGATTCCTCGGCGTGATCGCGGTAATTCAGCCCGATGCAGACGATCTTGGGCGGCCGCGGAATAGGCGCCAGCAGGGTCGCGGTGGCGGCGTCGATCAACTCTCCGCCCGGTGGGTGCAGGAGCCACCGCTGCGCGCGGTCCAGGGCGTCGGCGCCTCCCGCGATGAGTGCGCGCAGATCCGTGAAACCGGCGCTGCGCAATCCAATCAGCCGGTCTTCGAACAGGATGGCCGGCTCGTCATAACTTTCGCGCTGAAATGTGACGAATCGCAATCGACGCTCCTTCAGAAAGCACCCGTAATTGTACCAGCGCGGCCGGCTCCCTGGCCGTCCTTCCACGTCCGGCAGCGCCAGCCCCCGGGATCTTCGCCTCTGGGATCTCAGGTTTTGAATTATTGCTTCTCCGTCTTCCTCCGCTCCTCTGTGTCTCCGCGGTGAAATAAGAGGCTGCCCACACCGCTACAATAAAGGTCAGTGCCCGGTGTGTATGTTTCGTATCCGTTCTGTGCCCAGAAGTGCGCCTTCTGCAACTTCGCCTCCGGCGTGTGGCCGCGAGCGCTCGAAGCGCGCTACCGCGAGGCCCTGACGGGCGAAATTCGCGCGCACCGCTGGGAATGGCGGCCCGAAACCGTGTATCTGGGCGGTGGCACGCCTTCCAACATGGATCTTGAGGCGCTCGGCGAACTGCTCGCGGAGATCCCCGGCCGGCCCTGGAGCGAAGCCACCATCGAGGCCGCTCCCGGCGGCATCGACGCCGAACGCGCGCGCGCCTGGGCCGCGGTGGGTATCAATCGCGTCAGCCTGGGAGTGCAGTCTTTCGTGGATCTCGAGATCCGCCGCACCGGCCGCAAGCATTCAGCGCGGACCGTCGCCGACGATCTCGCCACTCTGCGCGCCGCCGGAATCGTAAACTGCAACATCGATCTCATCGCCGGCCTCTCCGGCCAGAGCGAGGCGAGCTGGCGCGAATCTCTGGATTGGATCGAGCGCCTCGAGCCCGAGCACGTTTCCGTTTACATGCTCGAAGTGGACGAGGACAGCCGCCTGGGGTGCGAGATCCTGCGCGGCGGCACGCGTTACGGCGCGGCTGAGGCGCCCTCCGGCGACCGTACCGCGGATTTCTATGAAATCGCCGTCGAGCGCCTGGCCGCTATCGGCATCCCGCGCTACGAAATCTCCAATTTCGCGCGGCCCGGATTCGAATCGCGCCACAACCTCAAATACTGGCTTCTCGAACGCTACGTTGGTTTCGGCGCCGATGCGCACTCCTTCGATGGACGGACGCGCCGCGAAAATCCCGAGAGCGTGGAAGCCTATCTCGCCCGGGAACCCGGTCGGCCCACGTCCGCCTGCATCGAGGAAGAGCGCTTCTTCGTGGGGCTGCGCCTCGCCGCTGGCATACGTCCCCAGCCCGATGAATGGCAGCGCTTCGAGCGGCCCATACGCCGCTTCCTGGATGCCGGCCTGCTCGAAGCGGGCGGCGGCACCCTGCGCCTCACCGACCGCGGCGTGCTGCTCTCGAACGAAGTTTTTCAGGAGTTTCTGCTCTGAATTCTATGATCGATCTGCGAAGCGATACCGTAACCAAGCCGACCCCCGCCATGCGGCGCGCCATGATGGAGGCCGAAGTCGGCGACGATGTTTACGGGGAAGATCCCACCGTCAACCGCCTGGAACGCCGGGCGGCTGAAATCGCCGGCAAGGAAGCGGCGTTGTTCGTCCCCACCGGAACGATGGGGAACACCATCGGGGTCAAGCTGCACACCGAGCCGGGCCAGGAAGTCATCTGCGATTCGCGCGCCCACTTGCTCGATTACGAGCTGGCCATGACGGCCTGGTTCTCGGGCTGCCTGGTGCGCGCCGTGCCCACTGAAAACGGCATCCTCTCGTGGGACGATGTGCGCCGCCAGATCCGTCCGCTGGGGCCGCACTGCTCGCCCACCGGCCTCATCGAAATCGAAAACACGCACAACATGGCGGGCGGCACGGTCTACCCGCTGCGGGTCGTCCGCGAAATCTGCGAAGGCGCTCACGAGCGCGGCTTGAAAGTGCACATGGATGGCGCGCGCGTGTTCAACGCGGCGGCCGCCCTGGGTGTGCCCGTGGGTGACATTGTAGCCCCCGTGGATACGGTTATGTTCTGCCTCTCGAAGGGCTTGGGCGCGCCGGCCGGCTCCATGCTGGCCGGTTCGGAGGATCTCATGGCCAAGGCCCGGCTCTATCGCAAGCGCCTGGGAGGCGGCATGCGGCAGGTCGGAATTCTGGCGGCGGCCGGGCTGATCGCCCTCGAAGAGACCCCCAAGCGCCTCGGCGAGGACCATTGCAACGCCAAATTTCTCGCGGAAGGCCTTGCTCGCATTGGGGGGATCCGCGTCGATCCAGCATCGGTGGCCACCAATATCGTGGTCTTCGATGTGAGCGGCACAGGCCGCACGGGACCCGAGATTAGCGGCCGACTGAAGGCCGGCGGCGTCCTCATCAACCCCATCGACGACCGGCGCATACGCGCCGTCACGCACTACGATGTGGACCGCGATGGGTGCGCCCGCGCGCTCGAAGCAATGGCCCTTGCGGTGCTATCATAAGCGGCTTAACCCCTATTCTTTCGCGCGATTACAGAAACGGTCGCGCGCCTGGGAACGTCTTGATGGATTTAAACATGCTAAGAACGGTCTGCTTGCTGGCCGGCGCTTCCGTGGCGCTGGCCCAGCAATACACCATATCTACGGTCGCCGGTGGCGCACCCCCCTCTACGCCGGCCGCGGCCACCAGCACACCCATCGGCCGGCCCAACCGCGTCACCCTGGATTCATCCGGAAATCTCTATTTCAGCAGTTCCATCAATTGCGTCTTCAAACTCAGCACGAGCGGTGTGCTCACTCTGGTGGCGGGCAACTCCCGAGCCGGCTTCTCCGGCGATGGCGGCCCGGCTGTCGCCGCCCAATTGAACTCGCCTCAGGGCCTGGTCTTCGATTCGAGCGGCAACCTCTACATCGCCGATTCGGGCAATAACCGGGTTCGCATAGTGAATCCCCAAGGCATTATCTCCACCTTCGCGGGCAACGGCCAGTTCAGCGTGACTTCGAGCCCCGGCACGTTCAACGACGGCGGTCCGGCCGTCCAGGCGCTGCTGCACAATCCCATGGGCCTGGCGATCGATGGTTCCGGCAACATATACATCGCCGATACCGGTGATAATCTCATCCGCGAGGTCACCACCGACGGCAACATCACCTCCATAGCGGGCGATGGCTACCCCTCCTATTACGGCGACCCTACCACCACGGTCGCTCCCATTCCTCCCTCGCCCGCCAACGTGGCCGAGGTGAACCATCCCGAAGACGTGGCGCTCGATTCCAGCGGCAACATCTACATCGCCGATACCGCCAATGGCCGCGTGCGCGAAATCGTCTCCGGCAACATCAGCACCATCGCCGGCAGCACCACCATCGGATATGCGGGCGACGGAGCCGCCGCCACCAGCGCCGACCTGTTCGCCCCTTACGCGCTGGCGCTCGATTCCAAGGCTAACGTCTACATTGTGGAGGAAGGCGATTCGCGCATCCGCGAGTTGACCCTCAGCAACGGCTTCATCAACACCATCGTCGGAAACGGAATTAACGGCTTTTTTGGCGACGGCTCGGCAGCCACCAACGCGGAACTTAATTCACCCACCGGACTGGCTGTCGATTCCGCGGGGAACCTGTACATCGCGGATTCCCAGAATCTGGTGATCCGCAAAGTTACCGGCACCACGATTTCGAGTATCGCGGGTAACCACATTTACGCTTACTCCGGCGATAGCGGCCCGGCCCTCGCCGCGCAGCTCAATGCGCCCCTGGGAGTGGCGGTGGATGCCTCCGGCAACGTGTATATTGCGGATAGCACTAACAACGTCGTGCGCATGGTGACCAAGGGCGGCACCATCTACAACGTTTTGGGGAACGGCGTGGCTGGCACCGCCGGGCTCAACGGCCCCGCCGGCGTGGTCGTGGATGCCTCCGGGAACGTTTATATCGCCGACAGCCAGAACGCCCGCGTGCAGAAGGTGACCCCCACCGGGGCGGTCAGCACGGTGGCCGGCAACGGCACGACCGGATATGGCGGCGATAATGGGCCGGCTGCCAGCGCGGAGCTGAACGTGCCCCTCGGCCTGGCTCTCGATAGCGCCGGCAACCTCTACATCTCCGATTTCAGCAACAACCGGGTGCGCAAGGTCTCGTCCTCCGGCACCATCACCACCGTCGCGGGCAACGGCACCAGCGGCTATTCGGGAGACGGCCTCGCGGCCACCAATGCCCAACTCGCCAATCCCGAGGGCTTGGCCGTAGATTTCGCCGGCAATCTCTATATCGCCGATTCCGGCAACAACGCCATCCGCAAAGTCTCCCCCAACGGATTGATTTCGACCATAGCGGGCAACGGCCTGCCGGGCTATTCCGGAGACGGCGGCCTCGCCACCCAGGCGCTGGTGGGAAACCCCTTCGGCGTCGCCGTGGATGCGATCGGCAACGTCTACATCACCGATTTCAATCTGCACGTGCGCAAGATCTACACCGATGGCAGCATTCAGACCATCGCCGGTACAGCCGCGCGAGGCTACTCCGGAGACGGTGGCGCGGCCCTCAGTGCCACTCTCAACCGGCCCGCGGGCCTGGCCGTGGACCCGACGGGAACGGTTTACCTGGCCGATTCCGCCAACAATGCCGTGCGCAGCCTGACGTCCTCCGGCCCCGGTGTCACTCTCGCGGCCGTGGTCAATGGCGCCAGCGGGGCCACCGGCGCCGTCGCTCCGGGCGAAGTGGTGGTGCTGTGGGGATCCGGCCTGGGACCCACCCAGCTTGCGCAGTTCAACCTCACAGGCGCCGGCCTGGTGCCCACCAGCGTCGCCGGTACCAGCGTCTACTTCAACGGCATACCTGCGCCCGTGCTCTACACTTCGGCTAACCAGGTGGGCGCCATCGTGCCGTTCGAGGTCGCCGGCTCGAGCGCCCAGGTGGTGGTGTTGAACCAGGGCCAGAATTCCCTTCCGGTGACCGTTCCCGTCGCTGCCACGGCGCCCGGGCTGTTCACGCTGAACGCTTCCGGCGCGGGGCCGGCGCTGGCCATCAACGTCTCGGACGGCTCCATCAACGGGCCGTCGCATCCCGCTTCCGCCGGGAGCTACGTGACCGTGTATGCCACCGGCGCCGGCCAGACAAATCCGCCGGGATCGGATGGGCTGCCGGGATCTGCGGGAGTGCCCGCCCCTCTGCCCAATGCCACCGTGACCGCTACCATCGGGGGTCAGACCGCCACGGTCAGCTATGCCGGAGGCGCTCTCAACCTGGTGGCCGGCATCATCCAGGTGAATATCCTGATTCCCAGCGGGCTGCCCGCGGGCGCGGTTCCGATTGTGCTAAAGATCGGCGGCGCGACCACACAATCCGGCTCGACCATTGTGGTTTCGGGCACGTAACGGCGAGCCCCGGCCACACCCCCTCTCCCTCCGGGCGGGATAATGTGGCCATGACACTCTCCGAGGCGAAACTGAAGCGCATGCGAGCGCTTGCCGATGCGCGCGGCATTATCGCGGCCGCCGCCATGGATCAGCGGGGAAGCCTCCAGAAATCGCTGGCCGCCGCGCGCGGCGTGGCGGTGGGGGAAATCGCGCCCGCCATGATGAGCGAATTCAAGGTGGCCGTCAGCAAGGCGCTGACGCCGCACGCCAGCGCTATTCTGCTCGATCCCGAATTCGGCTTGGAAGCCGCGCGCCAGCGCGACCCCAACGCGGGCCTGCTACTCGCTTACGAATCCAGCGGCTACGATAACACCCGTCCCGGCCGCCTGCCCGACGTGCTGCCGCATGTTTCCGCGCGGCGCATCGCCGAGTGGGGCGCCGACGCCGTCAAGATCCTGATCTACTACAACCCCAGCGAAGATGCCGCCATCAACGACGTGAAGCACGCCTTCATCGAGCGCATTGGCTCCGAGTGCGAGGGCTGCGAGATGCCTTTCTTCCTCGAATTCGTGGGCTACGATCCCAAAGGCGGCGACGAAAAAGGCTTCGAGTACGCCAAGGCGAAGCCCGAAATCGTCCGCCGCAGCATGGAAGAGTTCTCCAAGCCGCGCTACGGAGTGGACGTGCTCAAGGTGGAGATCCCCGTCAACGCCGAGTACGTGGAAGGCTCCAGCGTATTTCAGGGCCAGAAAGCCTACACTCGCGAGCAGGCCCTGCGCTATTTCCGCGAGGCCGCGGCGGTCGCCGGCAAGCCCTTCATCTATCTCAGCGCGGGAGTGAGCAATCAACAGTTCACCGAATCGCTGCGCATGGCCACCGAGGCGGGCGTCGATTTTTCGGGAGTCCTATGCGGGCGCGCCACCTGGAAGGACGGCATTCCCGTTTACGCCAAGCAGGGTCTCAAGGCGCTCGATGAATGGCTGCGCCGCGAGGCCGTGAAGAATATCGAGGCGGTGAACGAAGCTCTCCGCTCGGCCACGCCCTGGTACGAGAAGATGGGCATCGCGCTGCCGGCCTGACGGAACCGCGACCGCGAGGAGCGGCCGCCACGCAAGCGCTAACGATGTCCGACGGTCTCGGCTCTGTCTAGGTGTACCCCCCGGTTCCTTCGCAACTTCGTAGTTTCACATCCTGAAACCGGCTTTCCGGCCTCCGGACGCCGTCGCAAACCTCGATTTCCGCGTACACTCGCTGCCGAAAAGGCTTTGTCCGCCCGGGCGGCTCCGCGTGCCGTCCCCCTCCCGCCCCCGTCTTGACATCCTTCCCGCCCCCCTCTTATATGTCAAAGCGTCATGAAAGTCGCTGAAATCGTAGTCCGCATTTTGGAAGATGAAGGCATCCAGGCCGCCTTCGGCATCCCCGGCGCCGCCATCAATCCCGTTTATAAGTACCTCAAGGATTCGCGCATCCGGCATTACATCGCCCGGCACGAAGAGGGCGCCGTGCACGCGGCCGATGGCTACTGCCGCGCCTCGGGGCGCATGGCGGCGGCCCTGTGCACGTCCGGCCCCGCCGCCACCAATTTCGTCACCGGCCTCTACACCGCGCGCGCCGATTCCATCCCCCTGATCGCCATCACCGGTCAGGCCGCTTCCAGCATTATGAACATCGAATCGTTCCAGTGCGTGGATATTGCCGCCATCGCGCGGCCGGTCTCCAAAGCCACCTGGTGCGTCACCAACCCGGCCGATATCGTCTCCGTCATGCGCGAGGCCTTCCGCACCGCCCGCTCGGGACGCCCCGGCCCCGTGCTGGTCGATCTGCCGCTCGATGTGCAGATGGCCGAAGTGGACTACCACCCTGAAAGCGACCATCCCCTGCCCTGGTCGAATCCCGGTCCCGATCCCGCGGCCATCGCGAAGGCCGTGGACCTGCTCGACGCGGCTCAAGCGCCCATCCTGATCCTGGGCGGCGGCGTCATCATCTCCGGCGCCACCGAGGAATTCCGCGCGCTCGCCGAGTACCTGCAAATCCCCTTCATCATGACGTACATGGGGAAGGGCGGCCTGCCCTACGATCATCCGCTCAATGCGGGCCACGCCGGCATCCAGGTGGGCCAGCCCATCGGCAACCGCTACTTTCTCGAATCCGACCTCGTCATCGGCGTGGGCTGCCGCTTCACCGACCGGCACACCGGCAACGTCAAGACCTATCGCGGCGCGCGCAAGTTCGTCCACATCGATATCGAGCCGAGCCAGATCGGCCGTGTCGTGCCCGCTGAAGTCTCCATCGTTTCGGACGCCAAACCGGCGCTTGCCGCGCTGCTCGCCGAGGTCCGCCGTCGCGGCTACCAGCCCAAGGCCTCCGCGCGCGTGCCGGCGCTCCCCGCGCTACGCAGCCAACTGGCGCGCAAGACCGATTACGAGACTATTCCGATCAAGCCGCAGCGCGTGTTTCAAGAGATCAACGATTTCTTCCCGCCCAACGCCATGTTCACCACCGGCTGCGGCATCACGCAGATCTGGTCGGGCCAGTTGCAGAATATCGAGCGGCCGCGGCGTTACCTGGCATCCGGCGGCGCGGGAACGCTGGGATATGAGGTGCCCGCGGCTATCGGCGCGAAGGTGGCCTGCCCCGACGATCCCGCGGTGGTCGTGGTGGGCGATGCCGGCTTCCTGTTCATGGGCGAAGAACTGGCCATGGCCGGGCAGCACAAAATACCCATCGTGGTCGTGGTCGTCAACAATGGCTACCTGGGCCTCATCCGCCAGAATCAGAAGTACGCCTACGGCTACGAACACGGAGTCGCGCTGTGGTATTGCGATGGCGGCGCCTACCCGGATAACGTCAAGTTCATCGAGGCCTTCGGCGGACGCGGCGAGCGCGTGGTGGATGCCGCGGACCTGCCGGCCGCCTTCGCGCGCGCCATCGCTTCGCCGGTGCCCTACTTGGTGGACGTGATCGTCGAGCGCGAAGCCGATTGCTCCATGGGCGGCTCCATCGACGCCATCCGCGAGTTCGTGTAGCGGAATCCCAGGGCCTCGGAAAGGGCTCCCGCCACTTCGATTACCACGCGGCTCAACTGGGAGAGCCGTGCGCCGCTCATCCGGAAGCTCGGTCCCGCGATGCCCACGGCTCCGGCCACCTCGCCCGTGTGGTCGCGCACCGGCGCGGCGATGCAGCGCAGGCCCTCTTCGAATTCTTCGTTGTCCAGCGCGTAGCCGCGCTTGCGCACCAGCGCCAGCTCCTCCAGGAAGCGCTCCCGGTCCGGGATGGTGTTGCGGGTGTGTTGGGTGAAGGTGCGGCCGGCCAGGTGCCCTTCGACGGTCTCGGGCGGCAGAAACGCCAGGATCGCCTTGCCCTGCGACGTGCAATGCAGCGGGATGCGCCGGCCCACGGTGGCGGGCGTGCGCACCGTGTAGCGGCTGTCCACGTTCACGAGCGACACCACTTCGCCCTGCCGCAGGACTCCGAAATGCGCCGTCTCCCCGGTCAGGTCCACGAGCCGCGCCACAAACGGCTTGGCGCGCTCCAGCAGATCCAGCCGCGATGCCGCCACGATCCCCATCTCGAACACGCGCCAGCCCAGGCCGTACCGGCTGCCATCGGGCCGGCGCTCCACCATGCCGTTGGACTCCAGAACCGCCAGCAGGCGGTGCACCGTGCTCTTGTGCAAGTGCAGCCGTTCGGAGATCTCCCCGCCGGTCAAATCCTGGGGAGCTTTAGCGATTTCCGCGAGGATCGCTACCGCGCGGTCGATCACCTGAACGTGATACGTCCCCTTCCGCTCGTCCGCGCCCGAGGATTCCGGTTTCACAATGTGAGACTAGCGCCGGCGGAGGGGAAAGTCAAACCCGCAAGCGCATCGTTGTCGTGCTGCCGAAGGCCATGGGACTCTGTTACTTTAGAGGGCGTGCGCCGTTAACGCGTTCCAAGCCGCGAGAGAGTCCATGTAGTCTCTCCAGTGCGAAATTTTCCGGTTGTCAATCTGTATGATTGAGCAAAACCGATTGTTGTACTTTGCGCCGGTCGCGAGGATAGTCCCATGGACTTCATATTCGATAACGACGACGCGGCCGTTGTCTGCCTTGTGGGCGATCAACTTATCGGCAGATTGAAGCTCGATATTGTTGCCATAGCCTTTGAACTTGGCCATCAGATCGGCGCGCCCCTGGATAATGCGGGGCCAGCCGGGAAAGTCGTAGAGCACCTCGTAGACCACGTCGTCAGTGACGATGTCGAAGAAGTGCTCGCCATCCACAAGATCGCCTAGCGCCCTTCGAACCAACTCAAAGTAAGGCCTGGAGGCCTCGTAAGCGGCGTATCTCGGATTTGGCATTCTGGATTCTCCCTGCGTTCGCAAACGCGTTTGACGACCGCGCCCCGCCTAACAGGCTGCTGAAAAAGGGCAAAAACATAACTGGCCGCCGATGAGCGCGGATAAACGCCGATTGAACACAAGGGGGTTGCATTTGTCTATCGGCGTAAATCGGCGTTAATCAGCGGCCAAATTGCCTTTTTCAGCAGCCTGCTAGACGCCCAATCCGGCGGCGCGCAGCATCCACACGCTTCCGTACGCCACCCCGCAGCCGATGATTGCGCCAGCCACCACGTCGCTCAGGAAGTGCATACCCAGCAGGATGCGCGAAGCCGCTACGCTGACGGCGCAGAAGAACAGGCCCGCGGCGAGCCCCGGCAAAAGCAGGCTCAGCGAAACTGCCACCGCGAAGGCCGTGATGGTGTGGCCGGAGGGAAACGAGAACTTGTCGGGCGGCAGAAGCTCCGCCCAGCAGTGCGGCTCGAAGGCGCAGGGCCGGCGCCGGTTGGCGGCCCTTTTCAGGTTCAGGAACAGGGCGATCCCCAGGCCGGCTGCCAGCGCGGCGGCTCCCACCGCTACAAACCTGCGCTCCCCTCCGAAAAGCAGGATGGCGGCGCCCATGGCGTACCACAGCCATCCATCGCCGCCGCGCGTGGCCACGACCATCCAGATCCGAATCCAGCGCGGAGCGCGCCAGCGGTTGACGCGTCGCATCAGCCGTTGGTCGCGATGAGCGATATAGTTCAGCGCGCCCGTAAGCTCCACGTCTCCGTTGTAACCTCCCAGGCGCTACAGTTCCGTGACAGCTTCGAAAAAGCTGCGTGAATCGTTCCGCTTCTGGCACAATCGAACTGATGCAACGGCTCGACTTCATCTTCTTTGATGCCGGTGGCGGCCATCGCGCCGCGGCCACGGCCCTGCAAAAGGTGATGGAAAGCCAGAAACGGCCCTTCGAGGTTCGCATGGTGAACCTGCAGGAGCTGCTCGATTCGCTGGACGTTTTCCGCAAATTTACCGGCCTGCGCCTAGAGGACCTCTACAACCTCATGCTCAAGAAGGGTTGGACGCTCGGCTCCGCGCAGCTCACCCGCGGTATGCACCTCGTCATCCGCTTGTTTCACGGCGGGCAGGTGCGGCTGCTCGAGCGCTACTGGCGCCAGAGCCGCCCCGATATGGTGGTCTCGCTGGTACCCAATTTCAACCGCGCCTTAGGCGAGAGCCTGCGGAGGACTCTGCCGGCGACGCCGCTCGTGACCATCCTCACCGATATCGCGGATTACCCGCCGCATTTCTGGATGGAGCGCCAGGAGCAGGATTTCATCTGCGGCTCCGAAAAAGCCGTCGCGCAGGCGCTGGCCATGGGCCACCCCGCCGCCCGCGTGCACCGCGCTTCCGGCATGATCCTCAATCCGCATTTCTACGAGATCGCGCCGCTTTCACCCCATCAGCGCGAGGAGGCTCGCGAAGCGCTCGGATTCCGCGCCAACGAGCCCATCGGCCTGGTGCTGTTCGGTGGCGAGGGGGCCGCGGTGATGCTGGATATCGCGCGCCGCCTGCCGGGGCGCCAGCTCATCGCCATCTGCGGCCACAACGCCCGCCTGCGCGCCCACCTGGAAGCCCTCGTTCGCCCCGCGCCCATGTTCGTGGAAGGCTTCACGCGCGAGGTGCCGCGCTACATGCAGCTCGCCGACTATTTCATCGGCAAGCCCGGCCCGGGCAGCTTGAGCGAGGCCATGGCCATGCGGCTGCCGGTGGTCGTCGAATCGAACGCCTGGACGCTGCCCCAGGAGCGCTACAACGCCGAGTGGATTCGCGAGAACGGCGCGGGCATCGTGCTGCCGAATTTCCGCGGCATCGCGCGGGCCGTCGAGGAGCTTCTCGAGCCGGCCGCCTATGCGCGTTTCCGCACCGCCACGGAGCGCCTACACAACCGCGCGGTGTTCGAAATCCCCGACATTCTGGAGAGCATTCTATCCGCGGCCCCACGTTATCATTGAAGTAGACCCGATGGCTCGAATACTGGACGGAAATCGTGTGCGCGACGAGATCAAGGACGAGCTGCGGCCGCGCGTCGCCGCGCTGGCGAGCCGCTGCCGGCCGCCCGGCCTAGCGGTCGTGCTGGTGGGCCACAATCCGGCCTCCGAGATCTACGTACGCAACAAGATGAAGGCCTGCCAGGACCTGGGAATCCATTCCGAAACCCTGACCCCGCCCGAATCCGCGAGCACCGAGGAAGTGGTCGAGATCGTGCGGCAGGTGAACGCGCGGCCGGAGATCGATGGCCTGCTGGTGCAGCTTCCCCTGCCCGCGCGGGTAGACGCGAAGCGCGTGCTCCTGGCGCTCGATCCGGATAAGGATGCGGATGGCATCCACCCCTGCAACGTGGGCCGCCTGGTGGCGGGCCTGCCGGGGCCGCGCGCCTGCACTCCGGCGGGCATTATCGAGATGCTCAAGCGCTACCGGATCCCCATCGCCGGCCGGCGCGCGGTGGTGGTGGGCCGCAGCGATATCGTGGGCAAGCCCATGGCCATCATGCTGATGCACGAGCATGCCACGGTCACCATCTGCCATTCGAAAACGCCCGATCTCGCGGCCGTGTGCCGCCAGGCCGATATCCTGGTGGCCGCCCTGGGCCGCCCGGCCTTCATCACGGCCGAGTTCCTCAAGCCCGGCGGCGTGGTCGTGGACGTGGGCACCAACCGCCTGGACAGCCGCTCGGAAGTGGCTCGCATCTTCCGCGATTCGCCCGAGAAGCTGGCCGCCTTCGACCGCAAAGGCAGCGTGCTGGTGGGCGACGTCCATCCGCTCGATGTGGCTGCCTGCGCGGAGGCCTATACGCCTGTGCCGGGCGGCGTGGGGCCGCTGACCATCGCCATGCTGATGTTCAACACCGTGGCGGCGGCCGAGCGCCGGGCCGCTCTATGTTGAGAGTGGGCCTCACCGGGGGCCTGGCCTGTGGCAAGACTTTCGTCGGGGAGGCGCTGGCCGGCTGGGGTTGCCTGCTGATCGAGTCTGACGAGCTGGGCCACCAGGTGCTCGCGCCGGGTGGCGAGGCGTATGACGAGGTGGCCGCCGAGTTCGGCCCGCAAATTCTCACGCCCGATGGCCAAATCGACCGCCACGCGCTCGCCGAACGCGTCTTCGGCTCGCCCGAGCTTCTGGCGCGCCTCAACGGCTTGGTGCATCCCGCGGTGGTGCGGCGCCAGGAAAAACTGATCGCCGAGTATGCCGCGCGCGAGCCCCACGGCATCGCCGTGGTGGAAGCTGCCATCCTCATCGAGACGGGCAGTTACAAGCGCTTCGACCGCATCATCCTGGTCACCTGCGCGGAAGAGCAGCAGATCGAGCGGGCCCTGCGCCGCGACGGCGAGACCGTGGCCGATGTCCGCGCGCGCCTGAACCGCCAGATGTCCATGGAAGAGAAACGAAAGTTCGCGCATTTCGTCATAGACACGTCGGGCCAAAAGGAGGACACTCTGCGCCAGACCCGCGACGTCTATGAAGCCTTACGGAGGATCGAGTCATGAGAGTTGCGCGCCCCTTTCTGTGGGCTGTGATTCTGGCGGCGGCGTTCGTATATGTCACCTCGAACGGCCATTGGAGCGCGGCCCGTCTGCTGGGGCCGCTGCGGCCGGGCGTAGTATCGTGGAGCGAGCCGGCTTCCGCCGCGCCCGCCTACACCACCGACGAGCAGAACAACATCGACGTCTACCGCACCGCCAGCGAGGCCACCGTCAACATCACCTCGGTGGTCTACCAGCAGGATTTCTTCTTCCAGGTTTATCCCGTGGAAGGCGCCGGCTCGGGTTTTATCATCAACCCGGATGGCGAAATCCTCACCAATAATCACGTGGTGCGCGGCAGTCGCCAGTTGACCGTCACCTTGCACGACAAGAAAGTCTACAAAGCCAAGGTGCTCGATCTCGATCAGCGCAACGATCTGGCCCTCCTCAAAATCGAAGCCGGGCACAAGCTGCCGACGCTGCCGCTGGGCAACTCCGGCGCGCTGGTAGTAGGGCAGAAGGTGCTGGCCATCGGTAATCCCTTCGGCTTCGGCGGCACGCTTACCACCGGCATTGTCAGCTCGCTCGACCGTTCCATCCAGATCGAAGAGAACCGGCGCCTGGAAGGCATGATCCAGACCGATGCCGCCATCAACCCCGGCAATAGCGGCGGGCCGCTGCTCGATTCGCGCGGCACCGTGATCGGCATCAACACGGCCATTTACGGCGCACAGGGAAATATCGGAATCGGTTTCGCCACGCCCATCAACCGCGCCAAAGCCATGCTGGGGGAGATTCAGCAGCGCGGCCACGTCTCGCGCCCGGCGACCCTGGGCATTCGCACGCGCTACGTGAGCGGCGACCTGGCCGAGATGCTGAGCCTGCCCGCCGAGGGAGGCCTGCTGATCGAGAGCGTGGAGCGCGGATCGGCCGCCGAAGCCGCCGGCCTACAGGGGGCCCGGCAGGTGGCGGTGGTGGGCGGGATCTACCAGATCGGCATCGGCGGGGATCTCATCACCGCGGTGGATGGCCAGAAGGTCGAAGGCAACGAGACCCTGCCCGGCGTGATGAGCCACAAGCGCGGCGGCGATACTCTGAGTTTGACCATCTATCGCAACGGCCGCGCCACGAAGGTGGCGGTGCATCTGGGAGAAGCTCCGCAGATGCTGTGAGCGCGGGCGCGCCCCCGCGCGCTCAATAGGGAATCTTATCGGGCCGGCGGACCCACTCCTCGAAAGGCCGCGCGGCTTGCGGATCCGCCATGTGCCGCATGGGAAGCGAGCGCTGCTCGTGCGGCTGGCCGATCTGCCGGTAGATGAGCGAATCGTCGAAACCCGCGGCGGCGGCGTCTTCGCGCGTGGCCGCGAACCAGACGCGAGCCGGCCGGGCCCAGTACAGCGCTCCCAGGCACATAGGACACGGTTCGCAGGAGCAATACACCTCGCAGCCGGTCAGTCGAAAGCTCTCGAGTTTGCGGCAGGCTTCGCGGATGGCCACGATTTCGGCGTGCGCCGTGGGATCGTTGGCGGCCGTCACGCGATTAACGCCGGTCGCGATGGCCACGTTGTCTTTGACTACCAGCGCGGCGAACGGTCCGCCGTTCGCGCGCACGTTCTCCACCGCCAGTTCGATGGCCTGCCTCAGGAAACGCTGTAGCATCGGGAAACTACCAGACTACAACGATTGCGCGAGGTGCCCCGCGGGGCTATCCGGCGGCTACAGCGCGAGCGGCCGCTAAGGCGCAATCAGGCCGGCCCGTATGGCGTAGCGCACCATGCTGGCGGTCTCATGCACGCCCAGTTTTTCGAGAATGCGGCTGCGGTGCGAATCGGCGGTCTTGTAGCTGACGCCCAGGGTCGTGGCGGCTTCTTTGGTCGATCGGCCTTCGGCAATCAGGACCAGCACCTGGCGCTCGCGCTCGGTCAGCGAGAATACGATCCGCACGGCTTCTGGATCGGGCGCGAAAATCGGGCGCTTAATTTGAGTAATGTCGATTCCCGCGGCAATGTAGCCGAGGAAAGTCGCGTCAGCCCCGAAAAAGGGCGATCCGCTGACGTCCACCCACGCATATTCGCCGGTGGCGCGCTGCACGCGGACGGACAGACGAAACGGCTGGCGCGCGCTGAAAGATTTCAGGTACGTCTCCAGGCACAGGTCGCGGTCGTCGGAGTGCAGACCCTCGGTCCACCCGTTCCCGAGTTCCTCGGAAAGCTTGCGCCCTCGCATCTCGAGCCAGGCACGATTCGCGAAGGTGCACATGGCGTCGGGCCCGGCGACACCAATAAAAAACGGAGAGTGCTCCGCCAGTCGGCGGAAGCTCTCATCGCCGTCTGGAAGGCAGCGCTTCTTTTCGGCTAGGGCCGTTTCGGCTGCGGCTAATTTCTTCCGTAGCACTTCCAGTTCTGAGACCTCAGTCCCCGGCGCCATAATCTGTTCCAGAATATACACCTTTTCAATGAGCTACGAAATGGCCGTACTGGAACCCACAAACGTGATGGGCCCGCAGTACCGAACCCATATTGTTGCGCTCCATGATCTAATTTGTTATTAGGTAAACGCCTGATTTTGGGCTGATTTTCAGCCTTTGTGGAACTTTTTGGCCTCCCATCGGGAATACACTCAGTGAAAGAACCGCATGGCGTTCCAATCGCAACCGGCTCATGACGATCTTCTAGCGCGTCTCGGGGCTGGCGACGAGGATGCCTTTCTGGCCCTGTATCGCCTTCATCAGGGGCCGATTTTTCGTTTTGCTTTGCATGTGACGGGCTCGGCTGCACTGGCCGAAGATATCGTGCAGGAAGTCTTTTTGGCCCTGATTCGCGGCGATTTAGGATACCGGCCGGAACGCGGGTCGCTAGGCTGCTACTTGTTGGGCGTTACCCGTAAGCTGGCCTTGCGCCATCTGGACGGCAATCGTCGCAACGTGGCGCTCGATAGCGATTTGGAAGAAGTGCTGCAGCCGGATGGAGCCGCGGACCGCGATCCGTTGACGGACCTCACGCGGCGGGAAGGCCTGGAGGCTTTGCGGAGATCGGTCGCGGCCCTGCCGCGCCGGTATCGCGAGGTGGTAGTTCTGTGCGACCTGGAAGAGTTGGACTATTCGGAAGTAGCTATCGTACTGGGATGTCCCATAGGGACCGTGCGGTCCAGGTTGCACCGCGCCCGTGCGCTGCTGCATGAGAAGCTGAGCCTGGAACGGAATCCCCGGCCGGCGGTGGGAGCTTTGAAACCGGTGAGGAACTTGACATGAATTGCCAGAGATTCTGGGACACGATGCCCGAGTTGGGCTCGCAACCGGCGGCCGCAGAGGCCCTCGATCACCTCGAGCAGTGCCCTTCCTGCGGCGCTTTGCTGGAGCGCCATCGGGAATTGCAGGCGGGCCTGGGCCGCATGGCCCGGGAATCGCGCCAGCTCGGCGCGCCACCCCGGCTGGAAGCCAGTCTGCTGGCAAGCTACCGCGCCCAAACCGGTTTGAAGGCGCGCGCATACCACCGATGGTGGGTGCCGCTGGCCACATGGTCGGCAGCGGCCGCCGCCAGTGTTACGCTGGCTCTGTTTTTGGCGCATGGCCGGCAACCCACCGCCAAGACGGTTCCCGCACCCCATCGGCGGCCGCCGGCGCGAATGGAGCTGGCGGCTGTGCCTGTGGCGCCCGATCTGGATCTGATGGGGTCTCCCGTGGGCGCCGAAGCCCAGTTCATCCCGCTGCCCGACGCCGATGAGCTGGAAACCAGCGACGAAGTGGATGTGGTGCGCGTGGAAGTGCCCCGATCCGCCCTGGCCGCGCTGGGATTCGTGGTGAGTGCCGAGCGCGCGTCCGAGCGGGTGGAGGCGGATGTGGCGATCGGCCCAGATGGCTTGGCGCGCGCGGTACGATTCGTGGATCAGGAGTAGCGAAGTGCTCATTCGATTGACGTTGGCGATGGTTTTGGGGCTGGCTGCGGGGTATGCGCAGGATGGCCCTCCGGCGCGCCCCCGCGGACCTTTCGATCCGCCTCCCGGGTTCGGCGGCGGCCGGCCCGGAGTGCGGTTCCTGGGCGCCGAAGCCGGCAGATCTTCACGCGTGGTGAAGAACGCACCCTATACGGCGGATATGGTGACCGAGCGGGTGCAGACCTTGACGGACGGCAACCGGATTCGCCAGACCGCTTCAGCGCGCATGTATCGAGATAGTGAGGGACGTACGCGCCGCGAGCAGGCACTGAATTCGCTGGGCGGCCTGGCGCCCGGCGCCAACCTCCCAACTGTGGTGTTTATCGACGACCCGGTGGCGGGCTCGACGTATGCGCTGAATACCCGGGAGCGAACCGCTACCAAATCCCCACGGAGCGCTGGCGGGCGCGGCATGGAGCGTGCCGCTTCCGGAGGGGGCCTGCGGCCGCATCAGGAAGGCTGGCTGGGGAACAATCTCAAGAGCGAGGCTCTCGGCCGGCAGACTATCGAGGGGCTGCCGGCGGATGGGACCCGCACTACTTTCACGATTCCAGCCGGGCGCGTGGGCAACGACCAGCCCCTGCTGGTCGTCACCGAAACTTGGTATTCGCAGGACTTGCAGGCGGTGGTGCTGGCTAGGCGCAGCGATCCGCGCAGCGGCGAGACCGTGACCCGGTTGGCCAACATCAGCCGGAGCGAGCCGGCGCGGGCGCTTTTCGAGATCCCCGGCGATTTCAAAGTGACTGAGGGGCCCCGCCGCATGCTTTTGGGCAGCGAGCGCTAGGCCTCCGGACACCTCGGGGATTCTTCGCATCTCGCCAGCGATTGTTCGGGATCGCTTGCCAGGGTAATGGGGCTGACTTCGCAAGCCCAAAAAGAGCTACCCGCACCGAGGCTCCCCGCTAACTCAGTGCCAGCGAACACTTTTTCTCGATTATTTTATTGTTACCGGTACGGTTGGTATCGGAGGCGAACATCCATTTTTCTTGGCGGCAAGGGCAAATTCGTGGGTTAAAGAATGGCAAGAATCGGTTAAAGTAGTTTTCAGAGCCCATGCAAAGCTTCCTCGGTTCCCGGAACGCCGCTAGCGGAAAATCCACGATGCTCGAGCTCGCCCGGGTTCTGCTGGTCCACGGAGAACTCGCACCCCGGCTGGCCCTCCGAACCATCCTGCAGGCAGGCGGCTACGCCGTGGATGTTGCGGCTACGCCGGCCGAGGCTCTCGCCAAGCTGGATGAAGGCGAATACGAGCTAGTGCTGACCGATTCGAAGTTCGGAACGCGCCGCAGCGGGCCTAACGTTCTGGCGTATGCGCGCGTAAAGGCGTATCGTCCGGCAACGGCTGTAGTCAGGTCGTACGAGCCGGGCCGGCGCAGTCGCGCCACCGGCAAGAACCGGATTTCCATTTACACCGAGAATCTGCCCACGCTTCTGGCGGATGTGGCCGAACTGATCGGTGTGCGCGCCAGCCGGCGATACCGTCCCCTTCGCACGGCGGTCTAGATTACAAACAGAGCTTAATGTGCGGTACCGGTGTGCCCAACGGGTGCGTTTGCGCATTCTGGCGCAGGACCCATAGCGGCGACTTCCGGGCACACCACACCCCCGGTTCCATACGCAGAGCTAAATGTACGCTATCGGTCTGCCCTACTGCGGAAACCGAGCTTAGCGGTGCATCCCGCCGCCTGCCGCATGGCCCATCGCGGCCCCGGAGGAGACTGCCCCGCCCGAGCGTGCGCTAGAGCTGGACGACGCTGCAGGAGACTCCGTGCCGGTGGCGGACGAGCGCAGCGAAGATGTCAGCGAGGAACTCCTGGGAATCCCGGTAGGCGACAACCCTAATGCACCCACTCCACCGGCTCTGGTGACGATCACCGGCGGCGCGTAATAGGCGTAGGGGACGGAAAAAGGACTCCAGAACCAGCCGCCGTACGGGCTAAACCATTGCCCGCTCATGGGCAGATAGGTGTACATCCCGAAATAAGGATTCCAGGCCCACGAGTTGCCGAGGAGGCTCGTGGAAGTAGTGCGGGCGTAATTAGCCGCCGAAACATTGGCGCTGGCGACCAGATCCCCACGGCGGTGGCTCCAGTTATCCAGGCTGTCGGTGTCTTCGGTGTCGAATTTCTGTACAGCGGCCGTCTGTCCGGCCATCCCCAGCATCTTGCCAGAGGGTACCTCGATATTCTGATCGCCCATCTGCACTGCGGCAGCGCCCTTGAAGACCTTGACGTCGGCCGGCGCGGAATCCAGGCGGTAGAGGCCCGCCTTGGGGAACTGGATCACAGCTTGGCCCGAAACCACCGTGACATTATCATCCTTGGAGACCTGGTCGACCTCCAGAACGGCTGAGCCGCTGAGCAGTTCAAGGCGCGTATCGATGAGCCGGTTGGTGATCAGG
>Ga0181517_10002291_pt1 | contig 19765 bp, 22 predicted proteins | sample PEATcosm2014_Bin_31_FD_119748 | JGI IMG/M metagenome (GOLD analysis project Ga0181517, IMG submission 119748) | Peatland microbial communities from MTU Mesocosm Facility, Houghton, MI, USA - PEATcosm2014_Bin01_30_metaG | ecosystem: Environmental > Terrestrial > Soil > Wetlands > Peat | place... | reverse complement strand
GGTCTCGTCGCCGGCGAGCTGGCGCCCAGGGACCCAGCGGCCATTCACGAATTTGCCTTCTTCCACCGTGCCCAGCCCGTCCATCTCGGGCCCCGGCGTGTTCGGAGAGAAGGTCAGGCTCACGCCTTTGCCGGCCACGTAATACTCGTCGGGCCCGGTGGCAATGAAGATGGCCGCCGCGGGGGGCAACGGTCCCCGCGCCGCCGGCGCTCCCGGATGGGGCCCAAACAGGAAGGTGGCCTCGATAGTGTGATTTCCCAACCGGACTTTCTGCGGCGGGTCATTCGGGTTGAGGAGGACGGCGGACATCGTGCCTTTGCCCTGGTGTTCCAGAATCAGCGGCGTCAGTTGCGCAATGAGGTCGTAGCTCGAGCTGAGATTGGCTTCGGGCGGCCGGCCCCCGTCGATGCCGAAAGGCGAGAAGCCGATGGCATCGTAGCGCCCGAAAGCGTACAGAACTTTGGCCGCTCCTTCCGCGCCGGCTCCGGTTTCGGGGATGAACAAGGGGTTTCCGTTGCGGGTGAAGCGGGCGCAAACCTCGGCGAAGTATTCAAGGTAGAGATCCGGCGACAGGATATCGATAGACGGTGCGCCCGCCCGCCAGACGTCATGCACCTGGGGCGCCGGTCCTCCGCTCGGGTACACCCCCGGCCACGGGTAGTTGGGCTGCTGCAGCCATTGGTTCACGTACATGGGGATGTTGTATTCCTTCTTGCCGGCCTCGACCACCGCATTCACATAACGGGCATAGTGCCACGCCATGAAGATCTCGTCCACGGCCCAACGGACCTGCCGGAAACTGTCCAGGTCCGCCTGCTTGTAGGGCGGGCTGTCCACCCGGACGGGGACCACGAAGTTCGCGGGCCTTCCCTTTCCGAAAACCTGCTCCCACGTGCCGGAGGTCTTGAACCCAGCGGCCTTCCAAACATCGAGGAACTCCGGCGCCAGCGTGTCTTTGCGCTGCTGGAGGTAGTCCATCAGCTCTTTGGGAACCGGTCCTTCAAAGGCCTTGTTGGCCGCCTCCGAGCGGTCCCGCGAGTCGAGCAGAACCCCCACTTCGTTCTCCACCTGGATGATGATGACGGTGTGCCGGCGATCCACCTCTTTGAGGTGGCGCATGAGCGCGGCGAAGGCGCGAGCGTCGGCGTCCCGGCTGGCATCGCTGAGCGGGGACAGGAGTTCGATGGTCTTCCCGCCCTGTATCCGGACGCGCGGGAAGCGCCCGAAATCCTTCTTCACCCAGTCCGGCGGGTAGCTGGAATAACCGTTCTTCCAGCTCGCGAACCAGATGAGGCCGAGGCGCAGGTTGTTGCTGCGCGCATCGCGCAGGATGCCGTCCAGCTCGCTGAAGTCGAACTTGCCTTCCTGCGGCTCGATCTGGTTCCAGGAGACGCCCGCGATGACGGTGTTCAGGCCCGCCGCCCTGAGCTTGGGCCAAATCGGCCTCATGTACTCGACGCTGGTGGCGCTGCTGTTGGACAACTCCCCCGCCAGCGCCAGGAACGGCTTGCCATCGACGATCAGTTGGGTGGCCGTCCCCTGCTTCCGAAGGTGAGGGGGTTCGGAGCCCGGTCCGCCGGCGCAGTGAGTCGACGCCAGGGCAAGACCACAAACAAGGGCGCAACCATACAGACTCGCGACTTTCATGGAAACTCCTGTCGGCCGGGATTCGATTCCCGCTTCCCGGCCGGTATCGATTATACATCCTAGCGCGTCTTTTTGGAGCCGTTTATCTCATTTACCGGCCGTAACTCCCGCGCCCGTTTTTTTGCGGCCGATGGCGACGAGCGAGGTGGGAGACCAGGGTAAATATGCGTCGATGCGCCGGAAGAACCACACCATCCGGTCGAAGGCCTTCAATTGGAGCCGGCCGATGGTTCGGCGTTTCAGAATCTTCCCGTTCCACCACCATCCGGGGCGGGAAATCCGGTTGAAACGGAGCACCCTCTCGACTGCCAACCCGGCCTCCGTCATCCGCCGGCGCAATTCGTCTTCCGAGTAGCGCCTGCAGTGCCCCAGCTCTTCATCGAGGGAACTGAACAGGCCCGGCCCTTCGGGGACCAGGATTATGGCCCGGCCCCCATCCCGAAGCGTGTCGCGGATGCTGGCCAAAGAGGCGCGATCGTCTTCGATGTGCTCCAAAACGTTCAGGCACACGACCGTATCCACCTGCCCGCGGAACGGGACGAAGTCCTGGGGCCGCGACGCATCGAGCAGGGCCGTCTCCAGGCTCGGGCGCCCCGAGAGCCGGACTCTCAGCCGCTCCAGATGTTCGCCATCGAGGTCGGTGGCGATATATCTCTTCCTTCTGGCCACCAGCGCCCGGGTCAGGTTGCCGATGCCGGCGCCTATCTCGAGGACGTATCTGCCCAGGTACGGCCTGATGGTGTCCGCAATCCAGCGGTTGAAATTCGGCGCGTCGGAAAAGGCATCCAGAATGGCTTTGTCTTTATCGAGGTAAATGTCGCTCGAAAACGAGGCCGCCAGGATTACCCAGAATGCGTGGAACGCATCCTTCAGCCCGATCTTCTTGCCCTCTTCGTAAGTTCTGCCGTTGTAACTTATGGGCGTCTCATAAATGCGCGCCTGGCGCTTGGCCAGCTTGACGGTGATCTCCGGCTCGAACCCGAAGCGCTGGCTGCGGATGGGAATGCTCTTCAGAAGGGGAGTGCGAAAGGCCTTGTAACAGGTCTCCATATCCGTCAGGTTCAGATCCGCGAAAATGTTGCACATGCCGGTGAGGAAGTGGTTGGCCAGCGAGTGCCAGAAATACAGCACGCGCCGCTCTCCAGCCACCATGAAGCGTGATCCGTAGACCGCATCCGCGCGGCCGTCGATCAACGGCGCCAGGATGCGGGGGTACTCCTTGGGGTCGTATTCCAGGTCGGTGTCCTGGATAATGGCGAAGTCTCCCTGCGCTTCCGCAATGGCCCGCCGCAAGGCCGCGCCTTTGCCTTGGTTGCGCTCGGTGCGCAGCAGCTTGATGGCCCCGGGATGCCTGGCCGCGACAGCCTCCACCTCTTCCACCGAGGAGTCCGTGGATCCATCGTCGGCGACGATGATCTCCATGCTCATACCCGGAGGCAAAGGGGCGGCGATGACCTTCTCGAGCAGCGCGCCTACGAGCTCCTCCTCGTTATAGAGCGGCGCCAAGACCGACAGTTTCAATCAGTGCCCCCGTAGCCGCCTTCTGCACTAATATTCATCACTTACTTCGCGAGCCGCGACGATTTTCAACCCCGGAGGGGTGAAAGATAATAGCCCACGGCGCAAGCCGTGGGAGACAAGCGGTAATTCCGTCCAGCCCCGGAGGGGCGTAAGAACGACTAGCACGCGAAACCGGATTGGCGTCTCGCAACGGGATCTTTCGCCCCTGACGGGGCTTTGCGTAATTTCGGCCCCAACCCATGGCTTGCGCCATGGGCTATTATCTTTCACCCCTTCGGGGTTCGTGGGCGAACGGAGTTTGCGGCTGGCCGCAATGCGGGATAAGGCTCCCGCCTTGTCAATCCCGGCGTTGGCGCGGCGTCCAAGCTTCGCTCGGATCGACAAGGCTGGAGCCTTATCCCACCGGATTGACAAGGCTGGAGCCTTATCCCACAACCTCAGTTCACCTTGGGATGCGGAGTGACGCTGCCTTCCGTCCGGCCCATCACCCACTTCACGGCTTCCAGATACATTTTCTGAATCATGGGGTCGTCCCAGGCCTCGATGGTATGGCCCAGACTCGAATAGAACACGCGCCCCTTGCCGTACATCTTGGCCCAGGCGATGGCCTGGTCTTTGTCCGGCCGCGTGGCGGCTACGCCGTACTGCGGGTTGACGTAGTTCAATTGCGTTTCGTCGAGGCGCATCAGTACGTTCACTTTGTCGCGCGACCAGTTCTTGGGCGAGTACATCTCGTCGTTCAGGCGCAGCCGCTTGGGGAAGTGCTGCATGGCGGGGAAGGTCTGATCCTCCACGATCACCGGGGCGTCGAAGGTGCCCCAGGGATGGGCCGAGAACCAGCCGCCCAGCAAATCCGCGTAGTCCGGCCAGTTGTAGTTGGCGTCGAGCGCGGCATGGCAGGCCACCAGCCCTTTGCCGTCTTCCTTCACGAAGCTGAGCAGGGCCGCCTTTTGCTCATCGTCCAGTTTCCAGTCGCCGGTGTTGTTCACCAGCGCCACGGCATCGAACCAGTCCAGTTGATGGGCTTCGGTGGTGGCGGGCTTCTTGGTCACCCACTCCATGTCGGTCTTGATTTCGGTGTCCCATATTCCGGACTCCCGGCCCAACTTATAGAATGTGCCCAAACCATACGAAGTGGAGCCGTGGTGATAGCCGCGGGTCATACCGAGCACCAGCAGGTGTTTCCGGGGCGTCGGCGACGGCAACTGACGTCCGCCGGGAGATGGGGCGCCGCGGCCGCCTCCGCCGCGTCCAGCCTGCGGTTGGGCCGGCGCGCCCTGCGCCGGCGGCGTCTGGGCCCGCGCGACGCCCATCCACAGGATCGCGGCCCCTACCGAAACCAGCGCTGCAACCGACGCGCGAGTCGACAATTTACGCATAAGATTCCACCGTCCTTTTCCAGCACTCTAGCACAATGGCGCGCGCGCCACCCGCCCCTGCTAGGATGGAAGTCTACCCCCACTTATGCCCGAGAAGCCCTACGACCACACCCAGATCGAACTGAAGTGGCGCGCGCGCTGGGAAAACGCCGATTTCTACAAAGCCGAGGAGCACTCGAACAAGCCCAAGTTCTATGTTCTCGAAATGCTTCCGTATCCCAGCGGCACGCTGCATATCGGCCATATCCGCAACTATTCGATCGGCGATGCGCTGGCGCGTTACAAGTGGATGCGCGGCTACAACGTGCTCCACCCCATGGGTTGGGACGCTTTCGGGCTGCCGGCGGAGAACGCGGCCATAGCCAACCAGCGGCCGCCGCGCGAGTGGACCCTGCAGAACATCGCGGCCATGAAGAAGACCCACCGCCGCTTCGGCTTCAGCTACGATTGGGAGCGCGAAGTCTCCACCTGCGAGCCGGAATACTACCGCTGGAATCAGTGGTTCTTCCTCAAGATGCTGGAGCGCGGCCTGGCCTACCGCAAGAAAGCGCTGGTGAACTGGTGCCCCCGGTGCGCCACCGTGCTGGCCAATGAGCAGGTGGTGGAGGGCTGTTGCTGGCGGCATGAAGACACGCCCGTGGAGCAGCGCGCGCTGGAGCAGTGGTTCCTCAAAATCACGGCCTACGCCGATCAGTTATTGGACGACATGGCCGGCCTGGAAGGCGGCTGGCCCGAGCGCGTGCTCACCATGCAGCGCAACTGGATCGGGCGCTCGGAGGGCGCGGAGATTGACTTCACGCTGGCCGAAACCGGCGAGCCCATCCGCGTCTTCACCACCCGCGCCGATACCATCTACGGGGCCACCTGCGTGATTCTGGCGCCCGAACACCCTCTTACCGCGCGCCTGCTGGACGCCGAAGGCCAGGCTCGCGCCAAAGCCATGGTGGATGCGCGCGCGGGCCGCGATCCCGGGGATATAGAAAAGGAAGGCTTTTTCACCGGCCATTTCGCGGTGAACCCGTACAGCGGCGAGAAGGTCCCCATCTTTATCGCTAATTTCGTGCTCATGGGTTACGGAACCGGGGCTATCATGGCGGTCCCCGCGCATGATGAGCGCGATTTCGAATTCTGCCGCAAGTACGGCATCGCGATTCACCCGGTGATTCGCCCGGTGGATGGCGCGCTCGCCCGAGAGCCGGGCATGACAGAGGCGTTCACCGAGTATGGCATCGTCGAAGACTCCGGTCCGTGGTCCGGCCTGGCGAGCGAAGAGGCGCGCCGCAAGATGGCGGAATACGCCGCCGAGCGCGGCTTCGGCCAGGCCGCCATCACCTATCGCATCAAGGATTGGGGCATCTCCCGCCAGCGCTACTGGGGAACGCCCATACCGGTGATCCACTGCGGGTCCTGCGGGGTGGTTGCGGTCCCCGAGGAGCAGCTTCCGGTGCTGCTGCCGCTCGATGTCGAAATCACCGGCGCCGGCCGCTCGCCGCTTGAAAACGTGCCCGCGTTCGTCAATGTCGCCTGCCCGCAATGCGGCCGCCCCGCGCGGCGCGAAACCGACACCATGGACACGTTCATCGATTCGTCCTGGTATTTCTACCGCTATTGCGACGCGCGCAACAGCGCCATGCCGTTCGATCCCGCCAAGATCGCCTACTGGTTCGAGATCGACCAGTACATCGGCGGCGTCGAGCATGCCATCCTGCACCTGATCTACTCGCGTTTCTTCACCAAGGTGATGCGCGATATCGGCGTGGTGCAAAACAGCGAGCCGGCGCGCCGCCTCTTCACCCAAGGCATGGTGATCGCCGAAGGCGCCAAGATGTCCAAATCCAAGGGCAACGTGGTGGGAGCCGACGTGATCGCCGAAAAGTACGGAGCCGATACCGCCCGCATGTTCGTACTCTTCGCCGCGCCGCCGGAGAGAGAAGTGGACTGGCGCGCCGAGGGCGTCGAAGGCATCCATCGCTTCCTCGGCCGGGTGTACCGTTTCGTCACGCGCAACCTGGACCGCGACGACGCCGCGCCGGGCGCCTCCGACAAAAAGGTCCTGCGCAAACTCCACCAGACCCTGCGCAAGATCACCGAGGATTTCGAAAGCCGCTGGCACTTCAACACCTGCATCGCCTCCGTCATGGAGCTGGTGAACGTGCTCTATGACGAGGAGCCGGACATTTCCTCCGCCGTTCTGGCCGAGACCGCCGAAAAGCTGGCGCTCATGCTGGCGCCCTTCGCCCCCTACGTTTCACAGGAAATCTGGGAGGAGCTGGGTCGCGAAGGCCCGGTTTTCCGCCAACCCTGGCCGCCCTTCGACCCCGAACTGGCCAAGGAGGACGAAGCCGAGATCGTGGTGCAGGTGAACGGCAAGCTCCGCGCCCGATTCCACGCGCCCTTCGGAACGCCGAAAGAAGAGCTGGAAGCCCGCGCGCGGGCCGACGAGAAAGTCCGCGCGTTTCTGGAAGGCAAGCAGGTGGTGCGGATCGTCAGCGTGGCGGACAAGCTGGTGAATATCGTAGTGAAGTGAGGCATCCACTCGTGCCGGGCCGGCATCCTTCTGTTGGACAGTGGTAGTGCGCGTTTCCCCCTATTCTGGTAACATGAGGGAGAACGATGGTGCACACCTGCAAGGTCGATAATCAGGGAAGGCTGACCCTTCCCGCCGAGTGGCGGAAAAAAGAGAGGGTGGAGGCCGGCAGCGACGTGGTGGTGACAGTGGACGAGCGGGGGTTGCGCGTGCAGACCGCCCGCCAGTCTCTTCACGAGGCCCAGGAAATCATAGCCCGGCGCCGGCGGCCGGGCGCGGAATCCCCGGTGGAGATGCTGTTCGCGGAGCGCCGGCGCGAAGCCGGCCGGGAAGAACGCCGGGCGCCGCGGCGATGACGAAGGTCCTCGACAGTTCCGCCGTTCTGGCATTTCTCTACGAGGAACCGGGCGCGGCGAAAGCAGCTCGGGACATGCCCGGCGGCCTGATCAGCTCCGTCAACGCCGCCGAAGTTCTGGCCATTCTGGCGCGTTGCGGCATTCCCGCCGACGAAGCGCAGTTGGCCCTGCGCAAGACGCAACTCCAGGTGGTTGACTTCACTCCCGAACATGCGGCGTTGTCCGTGCGGTTTCTCTCTCCGCAGACCCGCGGCCGCCAGATCTCCCTGGGGGACCGCGCCTGCATGGCGACGGGCGTTCAAGCCGGAGTTCCGGTCGTCACGGCGGATCGCGGCTGGGCAGCGCTCCAGGCCAAGGGCTTGAAAGTCGAGGTCATCCGCTGAGCCATGCGCGAGGCAGATGCCGTTCGTCAGGCGTGAAGCGGGCGTACTTCGGATAGGATTTTCGCCTCCCATTCGTCGCGCGCCGCAAGGAAAAGGGGATTCCGCTCGAGAAGATCAAAGCGGACCTCATCAAACGCGGCGGGGGAACCGGCGCCGCTCAGCTTGCCTTTGGATTCAATATCCGGTTCACCCGGTCGGGATCGCGGGCAATGAGCGTGAGATAGGCGCGCGCGGGCTGGTCCGGTTCCGCGCGGCCCTGCTCCCAATCCCGCAGCGTGCCAAGGGGAATGTGATAGCGAACGGCGAATTCCTCTTGCGTCAGATCCAACGCGCGCCGGATGATCTTCGCCTGCGGCGTTCGCCGCATTCGCGTGAGGTCCGCCCCGGTAAGCGGCTGTGCATCGCGATCCGCGCGCGCGGCCCGCTCAATCGCCTCCGGGGTCATGGGTCGCGGCGGATCAGCCATTCTGCTGGAAGTAGTTGTCTTGCTCATTTTGCGTTGCTCTCCGAGCTGAAATAATGCGCATGCGGCCCTCGCGCTCGGCGTAGGCTACAAACAGGACCACGTCGCCCTCCGCCATGCCGATGATGACAAAACGGTCTTCGCCATAGTCTTCGCGATCATCGAGGCGATCAACGGCAAAAGCATCCTTGAATACCGTCTTCGCCAAATCGAAGCTCACACCATGAGCTTGCAGGTTGGCCGCGGCCTTGGCGTTGTGCCATTCGAACTCCAACTTCATAATACTACGGGGTTCCAGTACCGCCGTCGGGCTGCCGTCCGCGCAACCCGCGGAAACTCAATCCATGGCGCAGCGCATGCCCAGCTTGTTGCCGCGGTGGCCTGGTTCGACGATGTCGCGGTGCGATGCGCGCACGGACTTGGAAGTGGTGCCCCACGAGCCGCCTTTCGGCTCTTTCATCTCGCCGGTCGGGGGCCCGGTGGGATCGGTTTGCGGGCCGGGCGTATATTTCGCATACCAGTCCGCGACCCATTGCCACGAGTTCCCGATCATGTCGTAGAGTCCGAAGCCATTGGGTAACTTCTGCGCCACTTCGTGAGATGCGCCCCCGCTGTTTCCGCTATGCCAGGCAATGTCGTCGAGCTTGCCGTAGCGGGCCTCCGTGGAACCGCCCCGCGCCGCATATTCATACTCCGCTTCGGTCGGCAGGCGCCCTCCGATGGCCGTGCAGTAAGCCTTGGCTTCGTCCCAATCCACTTCCTCGACGGGGAAATTAGGCCCCTTGTGGGCGGCCGGGTTCTTTCCTATGACGCGCTCATAGGCCTGCTGAGTGACGGCCGTCTGCCCCAGCCAGAAACCCTTGGTGAGGGTGACTTCGTGAACCGGCTTCTCATCCTCGCCGCATTCCGTATCTCCGGGCGAGCAGCCCATCATAAACTTCCCCGGCGGAATCCAAACATACGTCAGGCCATCCTTCGGATTCACCTTTTTCGCGCCCGCTGCGATGGCGGCCGGACGTTGTTGGCCCAAAAGCCCCGCAGCCGTGCACGCCATCAGCAGCACTGAAATGGTCCGCATCATTTTCTCCCGGACGTTATTTATAACACGGCTTACCCCAGCCCGAGCAATTCTTGCGGAACGCGCTGGCGGCGCACCTTGATTTTGCTCTCGTCCTTGCGGGCGGCGGCGAGGTCGTAGGCGAGTTGCATTCGCAACCACGTTTCCGGCGTGCTGCCGAATGCCTTGGACAGGCGAATAGCCATCTCCGGGCTAATGCCGGACCTGCCGTTGATGACCTTGGTCAGGGTCTGACGGGTGACGCCGAGAATCTTTGCGCCGGCCGTCACGGACAGGCCCAAAGGCTCAAGGCAAGCATGCCGGACGGTGCGGCCGGGATGGACGGGGTTCTTCATGGGCATGGTCGTGTTTTCCTTAGAATACACCGTAAACCGTATGTTGTCAGGCGTCAACTACAATCGCCGAGCCTATCGCCCCTCGAGCGCATCCGCCAGCAGCAGGTAGCCCAGCAGAATCGGGGCGAGGGCCAGGCCCGGCGCCAGCATCCAGGGGTACGAAACCATGGCGTGATACTGGCTGGCTTCGGCCAGCATGTTGCCCCAACTGGGGACCGGCTCGCTCACCCCCAGGCCCAGGAAGGAGAGCGCCACCTCGGCCAGCACGAACTGGGGAATCAGCACGGTGGCCTGGGTGAGCGAGACGCCGAAGGTCATAGGCAGAATGTGCCGGCGAATCAGGTAGACATCCGAGGCGCCGAAGCCGCGCGCGGCCTCCACATACCCGCGCTCCCGGCCGCTAAGGACCACGCCTCGCACCAGACGCGCGGGGCGCACCCATCCTATGCCGCCGATAATCGCGATGAGCAGAGCGAAGGCCTGAAGCGTGCCGATGTGCAGCGGCAGAAAGGCCCGCACGGCCAGCAGCAGGTAGAGCCAGGGCAGCGCCATGGCGAGCTCCGCGCCGCGCATGAGCAGCCGGTCGGGCCAGCCGCCGAAGTAGCCCGCCACTATGCCGAACGCCATGCCCAGAGCCAGCGAGAGCAGCGTCGCCGCCAGGCCTGTGACCAGTGAAACGCGCCCGCCATAGAGCAGGCGCGAGAACACATCGCGGCCGATGCCGTCCGTGCCAAGCAGGAAAACAACGCCCGGATCGTCAACTCCAAACAGGCGGTGAGGCAGGCGCAGCCTCACGGGAAATGCCCGCGTGCGGTCTTCGCGATAGCCCCCCGCGCCATCCGGCTCGATGGCGTAGACGAACGGACGCAGTTGAAGATGCCCGGCTCGATCGATGAAATGCACCTTGGTGGGCGGCGCGTAGGGGTAGTCGCGGCGCTGCTCGGCGAAGTCGTAGGGCGCGAGGTATCCGGCCAGCGCGACGGCGGCGTGCAGAACGCCCAGCGTGGCCAGCGCCAGCGCGATTTTGGCGCGGCGGCTCATCCCCTCACCCGAATGCGCGGGTCGGCGCGGTAGAGCAGGATGTCCGCCAACAGGTTCCCAGCCGCCAGGAACGCGGTGGAGAGCATCACCACCGCCAGCGCCAGGGCGAAATCGCGCGCCATGATGGCTTCCAGAAACAACGGGCCCAGGCCCGGCCAGCCCATCACCACCTCGACCAGCAGCGACGCGCTCAGCAAGGTCCCCAGCGAAATCCCGAATAGCGAAATAAGCGGGTTCAAGGCGGCCGGAAGAAGGCAGCGGAACAGCAGGCGAAGCGGCGGAATCCCTTGCGCGCGGGCGCTCAGCGCGAAGGGGGAATCGATGGCTTCCACCATGCTGGCGCGGACGTGCCGCGCCAGAACCGGCAACATGCCGAGCGCCAGGGCGGCGGCGGGCAGCGCCAAATGGCGCAAAATGTCGGCCGCGTCGAAGGAAGAGAGATTCGCGGATGTCATGCCGCCGGCCGGGAAGAGGCCCGTGCGCACGGCGAAAGCCAGAAACACAATGGCCAACAGCAGGTCGGGAATGCTCAGAAGCAGGGCCAGGAACGTGTTTACCGCCCCGTCGCGCCAAGTGCCGCGTTGCGAGGCGGCCCATACGCCCAGAGGCAAGGCTACCAGCCAGGCCAGGAGCGTAGCGGTTCCCGTGAGCAGCAGCGTGGCGCCCAGGCGCGGCCACACGAGCGGCGTCACCGGGCCGTTGTAGGCCAGCGACCAGCCCATGTCGCCGCGCGCTACCGACGCCGCCCAACGAAAATAACGCACCGGAAGCGAACGGTCGAGCCCCGTGCTTGTGCGCATGCCCTCCACCGCGGCGGGGGAGATCCGCGGGTCCAGGCGCATCTGGGAAAAATAGTCGCCGGGGGCGATGGCGGCGAAGAGAAACGAGAGCACGGACACGGCTATTAACAGGAAGAACCCGTGCAGCGCGCGCCGGGCGATGTACCTCATCGCCAGCCTCCCGGCGCGAGCAGGGCGGCGGCATCCAGCAGTTCCCTGGTGCGAGCGTGCCGCGGGCGCGCCAGCAGCTCCACCGCGGCCCCGTGTTCCACAATCGTGCCCGCGTCCATCACGGCGATTTCGTCGGCGATTTGCGCCACCACGCCCAGGTCGTGCGAGATCAGGATGCTGGTGAGTCCGCGGCGCTCTTGCAGATCCACCAGCAGGTTCAGAATCTGCGCCTGAATGGAGAGGTCCAGGCCGGAAAGCGATTCGTCCAGGATGAGCAAGCTGGGTGAGAGCGCCAGGCCGCGCGCAATGGCCAGGCGCTGCCTCTCGCCACCGCTTGATTCGAGCGCCTTGCGGTGGGCAGCGCCTGGCGGCAGGCCCACCAGCTCCATCAACTCGAAGGCCATGCGCCGCCGCTCGGCTCGCGTTCCGCGATTTTGAATCCGGAGCGGCTCGGATACGATTTCCTCGGCCGTAAAGCGCGGGTTGAGCGTGGCGGCGGGCTGCTGGAATATGAGTTGGATGGCGCCGCGCCGGCCGCGCGAAAGCCGGCGGCCTTCGAGGAAAAGCTCTCCACGCGTAGCCGGTTCGACCATCGCCAGGCAGCGCGCCAGGGTGGATTTCCCGGAGCCGGAAGCCCCCACCACGCCGAGAATGCGTCCGCGGGCCAGTTCGAACCAGACATCCCGCACGGCCCAGAACGCGCCGCCTCCTCTGGGGTAGCTTCTGCCCAGCCCTCGCACGCGCAATAGAGCATCAGCCGGCATATTTGAAGCAGCGCACTCCGCGGCCATCCTCCACAAGGTACTCGGCGGGAACCAGCGATGCGCATTGCGCCATGCGCTCGCCGCAGCGCGGTTCAAACGGGCAGCCGCGCCCCCGCGCGTCGAGGCCCGGCGGGGCGCCGGGAATGCACGCCAGCCTCTTTTCGCCGCCCGCCGCGGGGCGCGGAATCGAGCGCATCAACCCCGCCGTATACGGGTGCAGCGGCCTCGATGCAAGATCGAGCGGCGTTCCGCGCTCCACAATCCGGCCGGCGTACATCACCAGGGCATAATCCGCGATGCGCGCCAGCACGGCGGGGCTGTGGTCGATCAGCAGGAACGAAATCCCCAGCTTCTGTTTCAGCTCCACGAACAGCGCCGAGAGCTCCAGCACGCGAGCGGCGTCGAGCGCTGTGAAGGGCTCGTCGGCGATCACCAGGGCGGGCCGGCAGGCCAGGGCCAGGGCGATCAGCACGCGCTGCCGCTCGCCGCCGCTCAACTGGTGGGGATAGGCGTCGCGGATGCGGGCCGCGGCCGGCAGGCCCGCGAGTTCCAGAAGGGAGTCGATACCGCGCTCCCGAGCGGAGTGCGCGCGCATGGCTTCCCGGAACTGCGTGCGGACGCGCAGCACCGGGTTGAGCGCCAGCAGCGGGTCCTGGAAGATGAAGGCGATCTGTGCTCCGCGCACAGGCTGGAGCTCTCGTTCGGGAAGCGCCAGCAGCTCGCGGCCATGCAGTTTCACCGAGCCGCGCACGCGGTAGCGTTCCGGCGCCAGCAGGCCGGGGAGGGCCAGCGCGAGCGTGGTTTTGCCGCACCCCGATTCGCCGAACAGGCCCAGGATGGCCCCGCGCGGAACCTCGAAGGAAGCCTCGGCAACCACCGCGAGCGCCGGGCCTTTCGCGCGGACGAGATGGATAGCCAGGTCCCGAACCTGGAGCACAGGCTCCGGACGGGGATGCGCCGCCGCTGCCCCGCTAGACACTGGCTCCATTGTGGCATGGCGAGCCGGTTTTGACGTAGAGACGCCGCGACGTGGAGAAACTTCCAGAAGAACAACAAAAGATAACCGTGTCGCTTACCCTTTTTTCAGCGGCGCATTTCCCGCTTGCCTGCCAGGCCGCGGCTCCGCGTCAAGAGAGCCCTCTCCTGAAAGCTGATAGCTTGTAATAGTGCCGCGCTACGCCGCGATTGACATTGGCAGCAACTCGGTTCGCATGGAGGCGGCCGAAGTAACCCCGGGTCAGCCCACGCGCATTCTGGCGTCGGACCGCGAAGTCACGCGCCTGGGCGAGAGCGTCTTCCGGGTGGGCGCGGTCTCCGAAGGCGCCATCGAATCCACCTGCGCGGTGCTGGCGCGCATGGCGTCCCTATACCGCAAGCTGGAGGTGGCCGGGGTGCGGGCCGTGGCCACCAGCGCGATTCGCGACACGCGCAACCGCAAGGAGTTCCTCGAGCGCGCGGCGGCAGCGGTGGGCGCGCCGGTGGAGGTGATTTCCGGACGCGAGGAAGCCCGCCTCGTTCACCTGGGTGTGGAAAGCCGCTGGCCGCAGGGCGGCAGGCGCACGCTTTTGATCGATATCGGAGGCGGCAGCGCGGAGATTGTGGCCGCCGAGGACGGGCGCCTGCGGGAAGCCTTCTCGCGGCCGCTCGGGGCCGTCCGCCTGCGCGAGATCTTTCTCAAGAACGACCCTCCGGCGGAACGTGAGCTGCACCAGTTGCGCGAGTATGTGCGCGAGAAACTCGTCCCGGCGGTTCGCCGGCTGGGGCCCGGCGGGTGGGACCGCGCGATCGCCACTTCGGCCACGGCCGCGGCGGTCGCGAGCGCGGTGGCGCGCGTGCCCCGCGCCCGGCGCGAGGAGGTTGACCGCCTGCGCGTGCCCACCGGCGAAGTGCGGAAGCTCTACGCCAAACTGGCCGGCGCCAGCTTGGCGGCCCGCCGAAGAGTGGCCGGCATAGGACCGCGCCGGGCCGAGATCATCGTGCCGGGAGCGGCCGTGCTGCTCGAATTCCTCCAGGAATTCCAGCTTCCGGCGGCGTATTACTCGCAAGCCGGAGTCCGCGACGGGATCATCGCGGACCTGGCGGCCCGCAACGTGGGCGCCGAGTTGTCCCGCCTCAACCGGGACCAGCGGCTGGAAATCGAACGCATGAGCGGGCGTTACGGCGTGGGGCGCGAGCACGCCCGCCAGGTAGCCAGCATTGCGAGCGCGCTCTTCGCCGGGCTCGATTCGCTCCACCAGCTTGCGCCGGCCTGTGGCAAGCTGCTGGAAGCCGCCGCGTACCTGCTCGACGTGGGCCATTTTGTCAGCAGCTCCAGCCATCACAAGCATTCCTTCTATGTGGTGTCGAATTCGGACCTCGCCGGCTTCACCGAGCGGGAGAGGCTGCTGATCGCCAGCCTGTGCCGCTACCATCGCAAGTCGCTGCCCGGCCCCGAACACAACGCCTTTCAGTCGCTTTCGGCGGAGGAGCGGCGTATGCTGATGCTCATGACCCCCATCCTGCGGGTGGCGGATAATCTGGATCGCAGCCACGAGCAGCGCATCCGCTCCGTGGAGTGCCGCGTGCGCGACGCAGAGGTGGTGGTGGAGGTGCGGGCGCGCGGCGACATCGATCTCGAGGAGTGGGGCGCGGAGCGCGCGGGCGAAGCTTTCCGGCAGGTGTACAACCGCTCCATCCGCGTGGTCCAGCAGCATGACTGACATGCGGCGGCACGTTCGTTCCGAAACGTCGGCGCTCTTGCGGCGGCTGGCGTTGGAGGTGAACCGGGCCGCGGCCGCGGATGCCGATTCCATTCACGACCTGCGCGTGGCCATACGCCGGCTGCGCGGATGCCTGCTGGTGTTTTCGGCGTTCTATCCAGGCCGTTCGTGGAAGACGCTCCGCCGGCAACTGCGCGTGTTGATGGATGCGGCGGGCGCGGCGCGGGATTACGATATCGCGGCGGAGTTGTTGGGCCAGGCCGGCCTCCCGCCGGGCTCCGCCATCGTCAAGCGCCTGGCGGTGGAGCGCTTACAGGCGCGTGAAGCCCTGGCGCTGGAGATTCGCCGTTGGCAAAGCGGCGATTTCTCGCGGCAGTGGCGCAGCCGGCTGGAGTTGTAGTGGTGAAGAAGCTGTATCGCGCGACATGGGACGAACGGGTCGATGCGGCCGCCAACGCGCGCCGCGAATTGCCGCGCCTCGCCACCGACTACTTCACGCGCGCCCGCAAACTGCTGGCCGAAGATCCCCCGCCCGCCAAACTGCACGCCCTGCGCCTGGACACCAAGCGCTTGCGCTACACCCTGGAATTGTTCCGCCCCTGCTATGGGCCGGGGCTGGAGGCTCGCTTGCAGGAGTTGAGGAGGATACAGCAGTTGCTGGGTGAAGTCAACGACAGCGTGGCAACGGCGGCGCTGTTGCCCAAGGGCGCGCGAGGCCGCCGGTTCCTGGAGAATCGCGCGGAGGACTTGGCGCAAGAGTTCCGTAAGCACTGGGACCAGGCGATGGATGCCTCCGGCCAGGAAGAGCGCTGGACCGCCTATCTCGCCCGCCACGCACGCCGCGGTTGACTCCCGTAGAGAGGCCGTCCAGCTCCTTTCGAGAACCAAGCGACATATTACTTTGTTCCTCGATTTTGCGGTGATGGGCCACCCGTTTTCTCAAGGCGCCGTGACCGGCCTTTTTTGACGGTGACGGCAAAATCGACTTTTTTTCACGCTCATTCCACAAGCCTTAATCCAATTCGCCACCATACAGCCGCTTCGCTCGATGCTATCGTCGAATCGGGAGGCGGACTCGCGCAAGCCCGGCCGCGGCCCATTCTCATCTTGGCCAAGATGCGTTGCTTTGCGTTGATATCGAACTCCCGGAGCCATAAAGCCTTACGGAGGTCACTGACAGATGATCCCGACGGGAGACTTTAGAACTGGTTCTATAACACCCCACGCGAGTGTGATCCTCCCGGGTCTCTAGCGCCGGACGGTTTCCGTTCGGTTCTTCAGGACGCGGATAGTCGGGTATCGAAGAGCATGGCAGTACAGTAGGAGCGGCGGGTACGCTCGCCGGCCTATGCGCGAATCGGCGGGTAAGGGTTGCCATCCAGCGATTCCAATGCCCCCGAAGCGCCGCTCAAATCAGTGGCGGCCGGAACCGCACGGCGATAAGTCCGCGAAGCCCCGGCCGCCAGCAACGCTAAGCCCAAATTGTCTCTCCACAACTTCCCATCAGGCCGGCCGGCGAAGGGGCGTCGTGACCGCGTACTCCACGGACATGGGATTCGCCATGCGCTTCGAAGCGTCCAGAATCTCGAAGCTCACCATGTTGCCGCTGTCGTCGTAGTCCAGGATGACGCCGGGTTTGTCCTGATCGCTTTCCGCGATCGGCGCGTCGCTCAGCAGGACGCTGAGGACGTCCACTTCGGGGTCGTAGGCTACCTTCATTCGGCGCTTCCTCAGTCTTCCAGTATCACGTGCGCCATGCCCAGCTCCCGCGTATGCGTCAGAGACAGCGAGATGTTGCGCACGCCGAGCTTCTCCGCGAAGCGCGCCGCCACCCCGTGCAGGCGCAGAGTCGGCCTGCCGGAGCGCAGGTTAGCCACTTCGAAATCCTGCCACCTGACGCCCCGCCGCCAGCCCGTGCCGATGGCTTTCATGCCCGCTTCCTTGGCGGCGAAACGCGCGGCGTAGCGTTCGTACTTATTGGCCTTGCGCTCCACATACGCGATTTCCGCGGCGGTGTAGATGCGGTCGACGAAGCGGGCCCCGAAGCGCTCGATGGAGGCGCGGATGCGCGGCACTTCGGCCAGATCCACGCCCGTCCCCACAATCATTTCAGCTCCGCTCCCGAGCTGGTGATAGTCAACCGGCCGTGCTTCACGCCCTTGGTGCTGATGATCGTGTCGGCCACCTTTTGCACTTCGCCGGCCTGGCCCCGCACCACCAGAACCTCCAGGCAGTGATCGTGGTCCAGGTGCACGTGCAGAGTGGAGAGAATCGAACGATGGAAGTCGTGTTGCAGGGAGGTGAGTTTCTCGTTGAGCAGGCGGACATGGTGATCGTAGACCAGGGTGACCGTTCCCACCACCGGACTTTCCGGCGATTGCCAGGCCTTTTCCACCAGTTCGTCGCGGATGAGGTCGCGGAACGCCTCGGAGCGGTTCGTGTAGCCTCGCTGGGCGATCATGCTGTCGAATTTCTCGAGCAGCTCCGAGTCGATCGCCACGCCGATGCGGCTGAGTTGACCCATTCCCCGATGGTAACAGCAGCCGAGCGTCCGCGCGCGCCCCTGACCGCGCTCTTGAATCCCCTGCCGGATACTGGCCGCTACCCGGCCACTCCCTAGCGGGGCGCTCTCTTGGCCCGGGTCCGATAACACGCTGGCGAGCCGCGGCCGTCGGGGAGCGGTCGGAGTAACAGCCCCTATGCGGAACGGCGCACGGGCATCATTGGATAAATCGGCGCTGTTATGCCTTGGCCGCCGCAGCCATGCGCTTGCGGTGCTCGGCCCAGCGCTTCTTCTGCGCCTGGGCAATGCGCTTGCGTGCGGCCGCGCTCAAGACCCGCTTCGGAGCGGCGCTCTTCTCCGCCGCGGCTGCAGGCGCTGCAACAACCTTGCCCGCCAGTTGGGCCTGAATCTCCGCGATTCTTGCCTCGATCTTTTGTTTTTCGACCTGGTAACCCACCAAGGCCATCCGTAACGTCGTCAAATCTTCCAATTTCTTGCCTCTCGCCATAAGTTCACCACGCATACTATAACATAGTGGCTTGGGTTCTGTGTCAAGATAATGCCAGGACACCAGTCGGAGTCCCGCGAAGATGCGAATCCTAGTCCAGCGTGTAACAGAGGCTCGGGTAACAGTAGGCGAAGACACCGTGGCCGCCGTGGGCAAGGGTCTGCTGGTGTTTCTGGGCGTCGCCAGGACGGACTCCATTTCCGACGCCGATTACCTGCTCGAAAAACTGCTCGGCCTGCGGATATTTCCGGATGACGCCGGAAAGATGAATCGAAGTGTGAGCGAAGCCGGCGGAAGCCTGCTGATTGTCTCCCAGTTTACCTTGTACGGAGACTGCCGGCGGGGCAGGCGCCCCAGCTTCGACAGGGCCGCGCCCCCGGAACAGGCCCTGACCCTCTACAATTACTTCGTGGAATCCGCGGCGGAGCGCGAGGTTCCCGTGCGGACCGGGGTCTTTCAGGCCCACATGCAGGTGACTCTGTCGAACGACGGCCCGGTTACCATCCTGATCGACTCGGGGGAGCGAAACCAAGGATGATCGAGACTTATGGATATGCGCGCGCCGGCCTGTTGGGGAATCCCAGCGACGGTTACTTCGGGAAGACGATTTCGTTCGCCTTGTCGAACTTTCGCGCCCGCGTTCTGCTCTATCCGAGCGGCCGCCTCGAGATACGGCCATCCAAGGCGGACCTGCCCATATTCGAGAACCTCGAAGATCTGTATCGAACCACCCGCTGGCGCGGCTATTATGGCGGGATTCGGATCATTCAGGCATTGATTGTGCGGTTGATGGATTACTGTCAGGCGCTCGGTATCGAGCTCGAGGACCGGAACTTCACCCTGGAATACGAATCGAATATTCCGCAGCGACTCGGCCTGGGAGGATCGAGCGCCATCGTAACAGCCGCGCTGCGCGCCCTGTGCCAGTACTTCGGGTTGGAAATCCCGCTGCCGATTCAGGCCAATCTCGTCCTCGAAACCGAGACGCGGGAGTTGGACGTGCCGGCCGGACTGCAGGACCGCGTGGCCCAGGCCTATCAAGGGTTAGTCTATATGGACTTTTCGCGTGACTTGATGGAGTCGCGCGGTTACGGCGAATACGAGCCCCTGGATCCCGGCCTCTTGCCCGCCATATACGTGGCTTACCGGACTTCCTTGAGCGAAGGCACGGAGGTGTTCCACAACCGTATCCGGGAGCGCTGGAACCGCGGCGAGCCCGAGGTTGTGGAGGCCATGCGAACCTGGGCCGGTTACGCCGAGCGCGGCAAGACGTGTCTGCTGGAGCGCGATTATGGCTCGCTCGGTGAACTCATCGACGCCAATTTCGATTTGCGCGCGCGCATCTATCGCATCGGACAGGGCAACATCGAGATGATCCACACCGCCCGGCGCGCCGGGGCTACCGCTAACTTCGCGGGGTCCGGCGGGGCCATCGTGGGAACTTATGCGGATGAAGCCATGTTCGGGCGGTTAGTGGAAGGGATGAAAGCCATCGGCGTAGCCGTAATCCAGCCGAAGATAGCCAGGTAACTAATTGTGGGGCAGGCGCTTTCGCCTGCCAATCCCGAGCGATGCCCGAGCTTCGCTCGGGTTGACAGGCGGAAGCGCCTG